>Ga0209487_1000701_pt1 | contig 29785 bp, 27 predicted proteins | sample Poulit2012_FD_187524 | JGI IMG/M metagenome (GOLD analysis project Ga0209487, IMG submission 187524) | Agricultural soil microbial communities from Georgia to study Nitrogen management - Poultry litter 2012 (SPAdes) (version 2) | ecosystem: Environmental > Terrestrial > Soil > Agricultural land...
TGCGCCCCTCGCCGGTCATGATGCGGTGAATCATGCGGTGCATCCAGCCGGTGCCTTCGCGACACGGCGTGCACTGGCCGCAGGATTCGGCGTAGTAAAAGCGCGCAATGCGACGGGCAGCGGCCACGATGTCCGTGGTTTCGTCCATGACAATGACCGCGCCCGAGCCCATGCCCGAACCGGCCTTTTGTATGGCGTCATAGTCCATGGTCAAGTCCATCATGACGTCGGCCGGCAGCACCGGCATGGAGGACCCGCCCGGAATGACCGCCTTTAGCCTGTTGCCGTTGCGCACGCCGCCGGCCATTTCCAGCAGCTCCGAAAATGGAGTGCCCAGCCGGACTTCGTAGTTGCCCGGCTTGTTGACGTGTCCGGACACCGAAAACACCTTGGAGCCGCCGTTGTTGGGCTTGCCCAGCCCCAGAAACCAGTCGGAGCCGTTGCGCAGAATGGCCGGCACCGAGGCCAGTGTTTCGGTGTTGTTGATGGTGGTCGGCTTGCCGTAGATGCCGAAGTTGGCCGGGAAAGGGGGCTTGAAGCGCGGCATGCCCTTCTTGCCTTCCACCGATTCCATCAGCGCGGTTTCCTCGCCGCATATATAGGCACCGGCACCCAGCAGGTTGTGAATGGTCATGTCAATGCCCGACCCCTGGATATCGGTGCCCAGATAGCCGGCTTCCATGGCCTCGGCCAGCGCCTGTTCGATGCGCTCGAAGGGCTCGCGCCTGAATTCACCGCGCAGATAGTTGTAGGCCACCGTAACACCCATTGCATAGGCGGCAATGGCAATACCTTCAAGGACGGAATGCGGGTTGTAGCGCAAAATGTCACGGTCGTGGCAGGTGCCCGGCTCCGACTCGTCGGAGTTGCACGCCAGGTATTTTTGACCTGGCGCCGAGCGCGGCATGAACGACCATTTCAGGCCGGTTGGAAAGCCCGCACCGCCGCGTCCGCGCAGGGCGGAGTTCTTGACCGTTTCAATGATTTCCTCGGGCGGTGTTTTTTCCTTGAGAATCTTTTCCCAGGCGCTCCAGCCGCCGATCTTTCTGTAGGCGTCCAGCGTCCAGCACTGGTCCTCGTCAAGATGGGTGAAGACGACGTTGTGTTCAGCCATTCCCAATCACTCCAGCTCGTCGAGAATCTTGTCGATTTTCTCGGGGGTCAGATTTTCGTGGTAGTGGCCGTCGACCAGCATCATGGGCGCACCCACGCAGGCGGCCAGGCACTCTTCTTCGCGCTTGAGGAAAATACGGCCGTCGGGCGTGGTTTCGCCCATGCGAATGCCGAGCTTCTTTTCGGCGTAGGCCACCACTTCGTCGGCGCCGCACAGCATGCACGAAATATTGGTGCAGATGGACACCGAGTGGCGCCCAACGGGCTCGGTTTCTATGGCGCCGTAAAATGTGGCCACTTCGTAGACCCACACCGGCGGCACATCCAGATAGTCGGCAACGGCGTCCATCAGCTCATCGCTGACCCAGCCGCTGTTCTGTTCCTGGGCTGCTACCAGCGCCTGGACAATGGCCGAGCGGCGGCCGTGCTGGCCTTCCGGGAACTTGCTGCGCCAGTGGTCAATGATTTTTCTGGTTTCTTCGCTGAGCAGTCCGGCCTTGCCGGCAACCTGATTGGCGGTGGCCCTGATTGTCATCTGTCTACCTCCCCGAAAACCAGATCCTGGGTGGCCACCAGGGCAGAAATATCGGCAATCATATGCCCCCTGGTCAATTCATCGGTGGACGAAAGATGCGCATAGCCGGGCGCGCGCAAGTGGACGCGGAACGGCTTGTTGGCGCCATCGGATACCAGATAGCAGCCAAACTCGCCCTTGGGCGCCTCAACGGCCGCATAGGTTTCTCCGCGCGGCACGCAGTAGCCTTCGCTGAACAGCTTGAAGTGATGAATCAGCGCTTCCATGTCGTCTTTCATTTCTTCGCGCGAGGGCGGCGCAACCTTGAAATCGCGCACGATGACGGGGCCTTCGTTTTCGCGCAGCCAGGCCACGCACTGCTTGATGATTTTGGCCGACTGGCGCATCTCTTCCATGCGCACCAGATAGCGGTCGTAACAGTCGCCCTCGACGCCGACCGGAATATCAAAGTCCACCTCGGCGTACTTGGCGTAGGGCTGCTTTTTGCGCAGGTCCCACTCAACGCCGCTTCCGCGCAGCATGGCGCCCGTGTAGCCCATCTGCAGGGCCCGGTCGGGCTCGACCACGCCTATGCCCACCGTGCGCTGCTTCCAGATGCGGTTGTTTGTCAGCAGCACGTGGTATTCGTCCAGCCGATCGAAAAAGTCGTCGGCAAAGGCCTCGATAAAGTCGAGCATGGTGCCCTGGCGCCACTTGTTCATGCGCTCCAGGTCCTTGCCCTTGCGCCAGCGCGATTCGGCCACCTTGGGCATTTCATCGGGCAGGTCGCGATAGACGCCGCCGGGCCGGTAATAGGTGGCGTGCATGCGCGTGCCGGACACCGCCTCGTAGACGTCCATCAGGCTTTCACGCTCGCGGAAGGCGTACAGAAAAACCGCCATGGCGCCCAGGTCGAGCGCGTTGGAGCCCACCCACATCAGGTGGTTGAGTATGCGCGTGATTTCGTCGAACATGGTGCGAATCCACAGCGCGCGCTCGGGCGGGGTCACGCCCAGCAGCTTTTCAATGGCCATGACATAGGCGTGCTCGTTGCACATCATCGACACGTAGTCGAGCCTGTCCATATAGCCGATTGAGTGGTTGTAGGGCTTGGATTCGGCCAGCTTTTCGGTGGCCCGGTGCAGCAGGCCGACATGCGGATCGGCGCGCACCACGGTTTCGCCCTCAAGCTCGAGAATAAGCCGCAGCACGCCGTGCGCCGCCGGATGCTGGGGGCCGAAGTTGATGGTGAAGTTGCGAATCTCGCTCATGACTCACCCCTTTCAACAGTCGGGTCAATATGCCAGTGGTCGGTGCGCACCACGCGGGCCACAGTCACGCGCGGCTCGATCTCGACCGGTTCGTATATCACCCGGCCCTTGTCCTCGTCATAGCGCACGGTTACGTTCCCGATCAGCGGGAAGTCCTTGCGGAACGGATGGCCGATAAAGCCGTAGTCGGTCAGCAGTCGCCGCAGGTCGGGGTGGCCCTCAAAAATGATTCCAAAAAGGTCGAACGCCTCGCGCTCGTACCAGTTGACCGAATTCCACACCTCGATCAGCGACGGCAGCACGGGCATGTCGTCATCGGGCGCATAGCAGCGCAGCCGCAGGCGCCGGTTGTGGGCCAGCGACAGCAGATGGACAATGACCGCAAAGCGGTTGGGGATGTCTTCGGCCTCGGGGCGATCGGCCCAGGAAAACCGTCCCGGCCCCAGGCCTTCGGCCGCGCGCGAAAACCCGCTGCCGGTGGCTTCGGCGGTTTCCCACTCGCTGTCGCCAAAGCCCAGATAGTCGATGCCGCACAGGTCTGTGAGCTGTTCGAAGGCAAGGCTCGGCTCGTCGCGCAGCATCCAGGCTGCATCAAGCCAGTGTTCGCGGGCAATCTCCACGGTCAGCTGGCCACGGTGCTCCTCAATGGCGACGATGCGCTCGCCCAGCGTGTCAGTCAGCGCCTGCACAAGGGGCTGGTTTTTTGAACTGATTTCGGTCATTTGCGGGCAATGGTGTTGGTGCGGCGGATTTTTTTGGTCAGCTGCAAAATGCCGTAAACCAGCGCTTCGGCGGTTGGCGGGCAGCCGGGAACGTAGATATCGACCGGCACAATGCGGTCGCAGCCGCGGGTGACCGAATAGGAATAGTGGTAATAGCCGCCGCCGTTGGCGCATGAGCCCATGGAAATGACCCATTTTGGATCGGCCATCTGGTCGTAGACCTTGCGCAGCGCCGGGGCCATCTTGTTGACCAGGGTACCGGCCACAATCATGACGTCGGACTGGCGCGGGCTGGCGCGAAAGATGACGCCGAAGCGGTCCAGGTCATAGCGCGGGCCGGCTGCATGCATCATTTCAACCGCGCAGCAGGCCAGACCGAAGGTGACCGGCCACATGGATCCGGTGCGCGCCCAGTTGATGAGCGCATCGGCACTGGTGGTGACAAAGCCCTTGTCAATCAGCGGGTTGTCGCCACCGGGGCGAAGAATGTCGTCAACCTGGCCCAGCGGGACCGGGTTGTGCATGAGGTTGCTTATTCCCATTCAAGCGCTCCCTTTTTCCATTCGTAAATGAAGCCGACCACCAGGATGAGCAAAAACACGGCCATGGCAAGCAGGCCCGTCAGCCCAACAGCATCAAGGGCCACCGCCCACGGAAACATGAAGGCAATTTCGAGATCAAAAATGATGAACAGAATGGCGATCAGGTAAAAGCGCACGTCAAACTTGAGTCGCGCGTCTTCAAACGGCTCAAAGCCGCACTCGTAGGGCGACAGCTTTTCATCCGAGGGATTGCGCGGACCCAGAATGCCGCCGGCCACAATCAGGGCAACGCCCATGCCGACCGCCATGATCAAAAACAGCAGAATCGAAAAATAATCAGCAAACATTCATTCAACCCGCGCGAACGCAAAAAGTCGTGTCTGTGTCAGGACGCACCGCGCTGGCGCGCCCGCTGAAAATGGTGCCGAAGGCCGGAGTCGAACCGGCACAGCCGCAAGGCCACTGCCCCCTCAAGACAGCGTGTCTACCAATTCCACCACTTCGGCATTGTCAATCATCAAGGGTCTTGCAAAATCGACTTTAATCAAATTCCGGTATTTCAGGCGGCGGTTCTTCGTCTGCCTCATCGCCCTCGGCCGGAACCTCGAGAAACTCGCTCTGCTCTTCCGTCGCAGGCTCTTCCTCGGTCACGACCTGTTCATCTGAAGCCTGATTGAGCAGCTGGCCGGCCACGCCAAGGTCAAGTCCCTGGTCGGCACCCGTGCCGCCCGTGCGGGCCACCAGAACCGCCATGGACAGGCTGACGGCAAAAAACGCCACACCTATCCAGCTGGTCAGCTTGGTTAAAAACCCGGCGGAGCCGCGCGAGCCGAACACGGTGCCCGACGCGCCCGAACCAAAGGCAGCACCCATGGTGGCACCCGGGCCGCGCTGGACCAGAATGACCGCAACCAGGGCAACGGCCAGCAAAACGTGAAAAACAATCAAAACCGTATACATTCAATCAAATCCGTCTTCTACGCATGTGTTCAGGCGGCCTGGTAGATCGCCATGAACGAATCGGCCTGCAGCGAAGCGCCGCCAATCAGGCCACCGTCTATATCGCTGCAGGCAAAAAGTTCGGCAGCATTGTCGGGCTTGACGCTGCCGCCATAAAGAACCCGGACGCGGCCGGCAATTGTAGCATTCTCTGCGGCCAGTTGCGCCCTTATTGACGCATGAACTTCCTGCGCCTGCTGCGGCGTGGCGGTTTTGCCCGTGCCAATGGCCCAAACCGGCTCGTAGGCAATCACGGCGCGGCTGAACGACTGGATACCGGCCAGCTCGACCACGGCGTTCAGCTGCTGCCCAACAACCTCCATGGTGCGGCCCTGGTCGCGCTCCTCCAGCGTTTCACCAACGCACAGTATGGGCTGCAGGCCGGCGTCCTGGGCCGCCACAAACTTGCGCGCCACAAGCTCGCTGCTTTCGCCATGCAGGGCGCGGCGCTCGGAATGCCCCACCAGAACGTGGGAGCAGCTCCAGTCGGCCAGCATGCTGCCCGCCACCTCGCCCGTATGTGCGCCTGCAGCATGCTCGCTGAGGTTCTGTGCGCCCAGCATGACGGGGGTTGATTCCGTAAGCGAAGCCACCAGCGGCAGATACGGAAACGGCGGCAGAATCAGCACCTCGGCCGACAGGTCGGGGTCGAGGCGGGCCAGGATTCCGCCCACAAGGCTGCGGACAGCCGGCTTGCCGCCATGCATCTTCCAGTTGCCGGCAATCAGCTTGGTGCGCATTGTTCGTTCATCACAGAAATGGGTACGGGGTGCAGATTTTACTGCTTTGCGGCCGCCTGTGTAACCTTTCTTTGCAATCCGGGAGCGGTCGTGCAAAATCAGCGGCTTGCGCAACCGCTTGCGTTGCGCTGTTCACGACCACATATTCCTGCCCGGGCTTTTTGCCGCTTTCAAACCATAACGGAGCAAACAAAAAATGAAAAAACTGATGATTGCAGCGCTGGTTGCGCTGACAAGCCTGTCAGCACTCGGCGCTGAACATTACCAGATCGACACCCGCCATGCGCATGCTTTTGTGCAGTTCAGAATTTCCCACATGGGCTTTTCATGGCTCTACGGCCGCTTCAACGATTTTGACGGGCAGTTTGTCTTCGACCCCGAAAGCCCGGAAAACTCGTCCGCATCGGTCGTCATCGAGGCAGCCAGCGTTGACACCAACAACGCGGCCCGCGACGACCACCTGAGAAGCGATGACTTTCTGGATGTGTCCAATCATCCGCAGGCCCGTTTTCAATCCACAGCATTTGAAGCCCGCGATGACGGCAGCTTTCTGCTGACGGGTGATTTCACCCTCAGGGGCGTCACCCGGGCAATTGAAATTGAAGTGGAGGAAGTGGGCGCGGGGGAAGACCCCTGGGGCGGTTTTCGGCGCGGTTTTTCCGGCACCACCACGCTGAAGCTGGCCGACTACGGCATCGATTTTGATCTGGGCCCGGCGGCCACCGAAGTTGAAATCACGCTGTCCATGGAAGGCGTGCGCCGCGAAGCCACCGAAGACGAGGCCTGAAGCCGGCGGCGCCGACCGGTCTGATCGCGCCGCAAAAACAGGCCGCAACATGGCCGAAACCGCGACCGAGACCAAACCGGGGCCGAACATTCGCCCCGGTTTTTTTACGGGCCTTCAGCCCGACTGGCCGGCCACCATCATGTCGCCAACCAGCAGCGAGCCGCAGCGAATATTGTGGCGGCCGTCGATGTCGGTGCCGGCCGCTTGCAGTCCGGCCAGCATGTCGGCCAGATTGCCGGCAATGGTGATCTCTTCCACAGGCGCCCCCAGCCGGCCGTTTTCGACCCTGAACCCGGCCGCACCGCGCGAGTAGTCGCCGGTAACCAGATTGACGCCCTGGCCCATCAGCTCGGTAACCACCAGCCCGCGGCCCACCTCGCCGACCAGCTCATCAAAAGAGCGGCTGGCGCCCACAAGTTCAAGATTGCGCACACCGCCCGCATTGGCGGTGGTTTCCAGCCCCAGCCTGCGGGCCGAATAGCTGCCCAGGACATAGCGCGACAGCACGCCGGCTTCGACCAGCGGCTGCTCAGTCGTGGCCACGCCCTGGTTGTCAAAGGCGGCCGAACGCGCACCGCGCGGCAAAAGCGGCCGCTCAATCAGCGACAGCCATTCGGGCAGCAGCTGCCGGCCCTGCGCGTCGAGCAAAAAGCTGCTGCGCCGGTAAAGATTTCCGCCCGACACAGCCGCCACCAGGTGGCCGATGAGACTGCGCGCCACCTCGGGCGCAAACAGCACCGGCATGCGGCCCGTGGCCAGCGAACCCGCACCCAGCCGGCGCACTGCCCGGCGGGCCGCGCCGCTGCCGGTGTCTGCAGGCGCATGCAGATCGTCCCAGCTGTGGCGGCTGTCGTAGTCATGGTCGCGCTGCATGCCGGCACCGTCGCGGGCCACCAGCACGCAGCTTTGCGAATAGGCCGTGGAACGCTGCTGGCCAACAAAACCGTGGCTGTTGGCGTAAACACCGATTCCGGCGTACGTGCTGACGCGGGCGCCTTCCGAATTGACAATGCGCTTGTCGGCGCCGCGCCCGGCCTCCTCCATCTCGCGGGCCCGGTCCAGCAGCGCGTCCATGGATACATCCTGCGGATGCCACAGGTCGAGATCGGGAAACTCGGTGGCCATAAGGTCGGCATCGGCCAGGCCGGCTGCGCGATCAGGCTGGGTATGCCGGGCAATCAGCAGGGCCCGCTCAACCGTCTCGCGGACGGCCTGCGGGCGCAGATCGCCGGTGCTGGCGCTGCCGGTGCACTGGTCAATATAAACAGTTACGTCAATGCTTCGGTCGCGGGCCTCTTCCAGGGTTTCAACGTCTCCAAGCCGAACACCGGCTTCGCGACCCAGGGTTGAGTCCAGCACCACTTCGGCCTGCCGGGCACCGCCGGCGCGCGCCTGCTCCAGAACCTGTTGGGCAATTTCCGTCAGCTGTTCCGCTTCGCGATCGGGCTCGTGAATGATTCCGGCGCCGCCTGTGGGGGCAATTCTGGTGCTCACTGCGTGCCCCCCACCGTCAGCCCGTCAATGCGCAGGGTTGGCTGGCCCACGCCCACCGGCACGCTCTGGCCTTCCTTGCCGCATACACCCACGCCCGAATCCAGCTTGAGATCATTGCCGACCATGCCAATGCGGGTCATGACGTCGGGCCCGTTGCCGATAAGCGTGGCGCCCTTGACCGGCGCACCCACCCGGCCGTTTTTGATGCGGTAGGCCTCGGAGGCGGCAAACACGAACTTTCCGGAGGTAATGTCAACCTGGCCACCGTTGAAGCCGACCGCGTAAATGCCGTCGTCCACCGAAGCCAGAATTTCGCCCGGGTCGTGCTTGCCCGGCAGCATGTAGGTGTTGGTCATGCGCGGCATGGGCAGGTGGGCAAACGACTGGCGGCGCCCGTTGCCGGTCGGCCGGGTTCCGCTCAGGCGGGCGTTGAGCCTGTCCTGCATATAGCCCACCAGGCGACCGTTTTCGATCAGGGTGGTGCAGGCCGCCGGCGTGCCTTCGTCGTCTATGCTCAGCGAACCCCTGCGGTCGGCCAGCGTGCCGTCATCCACCACCGTGCATTCTTCGGTGGCGACCATTTCGCCCATGCGGTCGGAAAAAGCCGAAACGCCCTTGCGGTTGAAGTCGCCTTCCAGTCCGTGTCCCACGGCCTCGTGCAGGAGAACGCCCGGCCAGCCCGGCCCCAGCACCACCGTCATATGGCCCGCCGGCGCCGGTTCGGCGCGCAGATTGACCGCCGCGATGCGCACCGCCTCGCGGGCGTGCTGCTGCCAGAATGCGGTGTCCATGACCGCGTCCAGCTGCCAGCGGCCGCCGCCGCCGGATGAGCCCCGCTCGCGCCGCTCGCCCTCTTCCATCAGCACCTGAATACCCAGGCGCAAAAGCGGGCGCACATCGCCGGCAAACACGCCGTCGGTGGCGGCCACGAGTATGGATTCATGACTTGTCGCCAGGCTGACGCTGACCTGGGTAATGCGCTCATCCAGCGAGCGCACGTAGGCATCGATGGTGCGCAGCAGCTCGACGCGCTGTGCCGGCTGGCCGGCGCTGACCGGATCGGCGCTGGTATAGCGCGCCGGTGGATTTGCGGGACGCCCCACCTGCAGACGGCCGCTGCCGCCGCTGCGCGCAATGGCGCGCGCGCTGCCGGCGGCTTCAAGCAGGGCCGGCAGGGCCAGGGTATCGGCATAGGCAAAGCCGGTGCCGGCGCCGGCCACGGCGCGTACACCCACACCCAGATCGGAATTGTAGCTGCCGCTTTTTACGGCCCCGTCTTCCAGCACCCAGCCTTCGCTGGTGCGCTGCTGAAAGTACAGCTCGCCAAAATCGATCTGTGAAGACACCAGCCGGCCCATGGCCAGCTCCAGTTCCCTTTCGCCCACCCCGGCCGGGGCGAGCAGATGGTCCAGCACTTGTTCAAACATGGTTCACCACATCCGGTCTGCCGGCATGAATTTCAATCCGTTCGATTATCACTGTCTGATCCGCCGCCTGGCTCTTTCGATTCTTTCTTTTCAGGATCCGACCCGTCTTCGCGGCGGCTGTAGTCGGGCACCGCCGGACGCGCGTCCACCAGCTGCACGACCGGCGCCTGCCAGGGCCCGGTCACCCGGTAGCGCGCTTCGGCCACGTTTTGCAAGGGCCGGTTGAGCACGCCCTGCAGCAGCAGGCCCGCTGCCGCCCCCGCCGGCCCGCCGGCCAGGCCGCCAATCACCGGCAGGGTGGCGCCCACCGAAGGCTCAACCCGAATGATCTGGTTATAGGTTTGAGCACCAAGATCGGTTTGGCCGGTAACGGTAATGCTGGCCGAAGGCGATTTGAGCACCAGCCCGCCGGTGGTGGCAACGCCCTTTTCCAGATCAAACCCGCCTTCTATGCGATCGAAACTGAGCCCCTGGCCAAACACGTCCCGAAAGTCCAGCATCAGGCGGCGCGGAACGGCACTCAGGCTGATCAGGCCGATCAGTCGTCCGGCGCCCGGCTGCGCATCCAGAATGCGCCCGTTGTGCATGGCCAGCTCAAGCTGACCGTCAAGGCGCGCCAGGACAAAATCCGAAGGCGCCCCCGGCCAGCTGCCGCGCAGGCTGACCTCACTCAAGGCGCTGTCCAGGCGCGTTTCCAGCCCGAGCACGTCCAGCAGGTCAGACAGCCTTTCCGTACTGAGCCGACCTTCAAATTCCGTCACCGGCTGCGCCTGCCTGACTATCCAGCGCCCGTGTCCGTTCAGCTTCAGGGAGGGACCTTCCACTTCCAGAAGCTCAAACTCCATGCCTTCGCTGCGCGCATGGCTTTCCAGGCGCAGGCGGCCAAGATCGAACCCGTTGAGCCGCAGCGATTCAATCAGCATGTGCAGGGGCGGCAGCTCGGTGGGCACCCGGCTTTCGATCATGGACAGCTGACCGGCCACAACTGGGTCCGCTGACAGCGGATCGTCAGCGGCCGGCCCCTTCAGCGCGACATGCTTGAGGTCGGCACTGAGAACGCGGCCGGAATCGACCGGCAGGGGCACCACCATATGCCCTTCTATAGACGGCCCGGACAGATCCATTTGCCAGCTGGCCGCCTTGCGCAAGCCCCTGACGGCAACGTCTTCAAGCCGCCAGCGGCCGTGATCGATTCGATCGATATCCAGCTGCAGCCAACCGCTTGAATCATCTCCGCTCAGATCGGGCAACAGATTTGAAAACCGGCGGCTCCACGGTTGAATGGATAAATGTTCAAGGTGCCCCGTGACATTGAACCCGCCGCCAACAGGCAGTGAAGGTGCAGGGCTTTCCAGCCCGACGGCCAGCGCCAGCCGTCCGGCGCCGCTGTCGACCTCGACGTTCAGCAGCGACCCCAGCGCGGCTTCCAGCTGCACGGCGTCATCATTCACGCCAAGGCTGGCGCGCAGCTGGCGCGGCTGCCAGGCCGGCTTGTTCAGCGGTGCCGGCAGATCAAGTGCCGTTCCCACCAGGTCGGACTGAAGATTCAGGCGCCAGCCGCTGCCACCACGGCCATCAAGCTGTGCGTGCCACCAGGACGCACCGTGGATGTCTCTGGCCGGCTTGCCGGCCCATGATTCGTCGCTCAGCAGCCGCGCAACCGAAACATGCCCGCTGGCCCGCAGCTGTGCCGGCGTGGTCAGGTCGGCTTCCAGACGAACGGGCTCATTTGTTTCGCCCAGGACCAGCTGTGCGGGAAAGATTTTTTCACGGTCAAAGTCCAGCCGTCCGTTCAGGTCGGGAAAAACCATTCCGGCGGCGGGCAGCGTCAGCGTGGCATCGCTGAAATCAAGCTGTCCGGTCAGCCACCAGTCGCCCATGTTTCTGACCGGCAGCTTCAGATCCAGCTTCAAATCTGCCCGGCCCGAAGCTGCGACCGGCTGCGCATAGGTTTCCAGCACATCCAGCGGCAGGCCGGCAACCACTGCACGCAGCTGCTCGGCATCAGCATCCGGAACTTTCAGATTGATACCGATGACCGGCTCGGACAGGTCATTGATGACCACCTGCTCCGAACGGATTGCCAGCGGCCCCAGATAGCCGCTGTCAATGCGACCATGCAGGGCGCGACCGACAAAATCCACCTGCCCCGCCAGGCCCTTTCCCTGCGGCCAGCCGGGCCAGAAAGCCAGGGTGGCATCGCCAAATTCGGCGTGCGTTTGAAATGCACCGCTGTGCCACTGTCTGAAGGGGTGGCCCAGGCGGACATGATAGTTGAGCCATCCCTTCGCGCTGCCGACCTCCAGCAGCGCGTCGTCAAGCCAGTCAAGAGCCACTGGCGGTATCTGGCCCGCCGGCAGCCAGGGACGCGGATCCACCGGGCCGGCGCGATCGGCCACAATGACAAAATCGAGAAATGGCCGCCCGCCGCCAAGCCAGATCCAGCCGTTGGCGTGCGCTTCGGCTTCGGGCCGGCGGGCGCGAACGTCAACCAGTTCAATCGCACCCGGCGCGGCCACCACCGTGCCGCTGATGGCGTCGGCATCAATGGGCCGGCGCATTTTCATGGGCCAGTCAAGCACGGGGCTGCCGCTCACCTCGGCGGCGGCGCGATCGCCGTCAAGCTTCAGCCTGGCGTCCAGCCCGCTCAGGCCCAGCCGGTCACCGGGCATGTCAATTTCAAAACCCGTAACGGCTCCGGAAAAACGATGCAGCGATCCGGGGTGCTCATACAGGACTTCAAGCTGGCTGACCTGGCCTGCAACAGCCCGGGGCCACTGAGTCCACCGGCTCAGCCAGCGGCTGCCCAAGGTATGCAGTGCGGCCAGATCGATGCCGGGGGCCTCCACGGCGGTGCGCTGCCCGCTGTGGGCCAAAACCAGGCCATCGACAACCGTTTCGTGGTTGTGCTCAAGCCCGATCAGCTCGATGTCGGTGCGGCGCTCGCTGCGCTCGGCGCGCAGCGAGCCGCCAAGTTCGAAGCCAGCATGGTCGGCAAGCACAAATCCGGCGTCAACAGCCGTGTGCCCGCCCGATTGCCAGTCAAAGCCTATATTCAAATCGAGAAAATCCGGCCCCGGCTGGACAAAATCCGGAAGCACCCGCTCCAGTCCAAGCGCATTCAGCTGCAGCTGCTGCATGTCGATCTCGCCCGCTGCGGAATGCAGCTTCCCGCCCTGCTCACGACCAGTCAGCGCAATGGAAAAATGACCGTGCGCATCGCCGGCAAGGCTGGCGCGCGCCATGACAACGGTTTGCTCATTGCGGCGCCGAAAAAAGCCTTCGCCAACCAACAGCTCCACAGCGGGCAGATTCTGCGGCCGGACGCGAATACGCGCATCGCGCATGTACAGATCCAGCGCCATGGTTCCGCCACCGCCGCCAACGGCTGACAGCCGGTCACCGCGGGCAAAACTGAGGCCCCAGCCGCCGTCGGCATTCTCGCTCAGCGTCATGTCCAGCCCCAGCACAACCAGCCTGAACACGCCCGCACCGCGCCTGAACAGCGCAGCAAGGTCCAGTTCGAGCCGGGCCTGGTCGAGCGCGATCAGCGGAGCGGCTTCCGGCCCCGCCCGCACCTGATGCAGGGTTATTTCCGGGGTCAGTCGCGGCCAGCGGGCCTCCACCTGCCCAATGCTTGCGGGCTGGCCCAGACTGTCGGCCAGCCGCTGTTCCAGCCACGGACGCAGGTGGTCGGCCAGCGGGGTCAGCGCGCGCCCCATGCCCACCACAACACCGGCGGCGATAATGATCACCGCCGCGCTGCCAAACAGCCAGCGCTGCAGCTTGATCAGCAGCCGTTGCCGGCCGCTGTTTTCAGCCCCGCCCTGTTCCGGCCTCGGACTCAAAGCAGCACAACATCAAACTGGTCATGGCCGTACTGCTCTTCCGGCTGCAGGTGAAAGCCGGTATTGAGCTGCTCGATCAGTTCCAGAATCGAATCCTGGTATTCCTCGAAGATACGGTCAATGACCTCCGGAGCGGCCATGATTCGCAGCTCGCCGGTTTCAAACTGGCGCACGGCCCGCATGATTTCACGAAAGATTTCGGCGCATATGGCATCAACGCTCTTGATGCGGCCCATGCCGCTGCAGGTTGGGCAGGGCCGGCACAGGCGCCGCTCCAGGCTTTCGGTAGTGCGCTTTCTGGTCATTTCAACCAGCCCCAGCGATGATATGGAAGACACCGTGGTGCGCGCCCGGTCACGCGCCAGCGCACGCTTGAGCGTTGCCAGCACCTGGTTTTTGTGGGATTCATCGACCATGTCGATGAAATCAATGACGATGATGCCCCCGAGATTGCGCAGACGCAGCTGGCGGGCAATGGCCTGGGCCGCTTCAAGATTGGTCTTGTAAATGGTCTCCTCCAGGTTTCTGTGACCCAGGTAGGAGCCGGTGTTGACGTCGATGGTGGCCATGGCCTCGGTCTGGTCGATGACCACATAACCGCCCGACTTGAGCGCCACGCTGCGCTTGAGCGCGCGCCTGATCTCGTCTTCAACCCCGTACAGGTCAAACAGCGGACTGTCCCCATCGTACAGCTCGATGCGGTCGGCCCATTCGGGGAAAAACTCGCCGGCAAAGCGGACCGCCTGCTGGCGGGTGTGACGATCGTCGATGCGCACCTTTTCGATGTCGGCGTCCATCAGATCGCGCAACGAACGGTACGGCAGCGACAGCCCTTCGTGCACCAGCTGCACCGAGCGCGCGGCCGCTGCATCGGCCTTGATGCGCGGCCACATGCGGCGCAGGTATTTCAGATCGCGCGCCAGGGCCGCCGCATCAACGCCTTCGGCCTTGGTGCGCACAATATAGCCGTGCTGGGCATCGGGGCCGGTCAACTCCGCCACCAGTTCACGCAGGCGCTCGCGTTCCTCATCTTCCTCAATGCGCACCGATACACCAATGCCCGGCATTTCCGGCAGCAGCACCAGATAGCGCGACGGAATGCTCAGCTGGGCCGTCAGCCGCGCGCCCTTGCTGCCCAGCGGATCCTTGAGCACCTGAACCAGCAAACGCTGGCCACCGCGAATCAGTTCATCGATGCGCGGCTCGGGCGGCGGTTCGGTGCCTGTTCCGGACTGCGGCTCCAGCCTGCGCGGACCAATGTCGGAGACGTGCAAAAAGGCGGCGCGCTCCAGGCCAATATCGACAAACGCCGCCTGCATGCCGGGCAGCACGCGCTCGACCCGCCCCATGTAGATATTGCCCACATGGCTGCGCCGGCGGCTGCGTTCCAGATACAGTTCCTGCAGCTGGCCGCTTTCCACCACCGCCACCCGGTGCTCGGTGGGCGAAATATTGATCAGGATTTCATCACTCACGACCGCGGTTCCCGCCTGTTGGATGGTTCTGCTGCAACGATATCACCGCGCGGCCGCCCGGGGCCGCTTTCATGCGGCAGCGGGGAACAGACCGGCGGCCGCCAGCAGGCGCGCGGTTGCGTTCAGGGGCAGCCCGACAACGCTGCTGTAGCTGCCGGCAATGGACTTGACCCAAATGCCGGCCGCACCCTGAATGCCGTAGGCGCCGGCCTTGTCAAAAGGCTCGCCGGAACGAATGTACCCGTCAATCCACCAGGGCGGCAAATCATCAAACTCAACCGAAGTTGCGCTCGTGTGATGGCCATGAATACGGCCGTCGGCAGCCAGGGCAACGGAGGACAGCACCCGGTGGGCCCGCCCGGAAAGGCGTTTCAGCATGGCACCGGCCTCACGTTCATCGGCGGGCTTGCCCAGGCATTGGCCGTCAAGAACAACCACCGTGTCGGTCCCCAGAACAAACCCGTCGGCATTGCCGCCGACGGCCAGCGCCTTTTGCCGGGCCATGCGCGCAACATAATCCGGCGCGCTCTCGCCGCTGTGAATGGCTTCGTCAATTTGCGCCGGAACAATGTCAAACGGCAGCCTGAACAGCGCCAGCAGCTCGCGCCTTCGGGGCGAAGCCGACGCAAGAATCAGGCGCGGCCTGCGGTCACGGTCTGACATGATTTTTTGACCACGAAACGCCCCGGCTCAGGGCTCGGTGCCGGCCTTGACGGCGGTGGTGGCCGCCCACAGTTTCTCGAGGTTGTAGTAGGCGCGGGTTTGAGGCTGCATGACATGCACAATGACATCGGCCAGATCAACCAGCACCCATTCACCGCCATCGGCGCCCTCGACGCCCAGCGGCTGATGACCCTCGCGCTTGCTGCGCTGCACCAGCCGGTCGGCAATGGCGCCAACGTGGCGTGAGGAATTGCCCGAGACAATGATCATGTAGTCGGCAAAGCTGCCGCGGTCCATCAGGTCGATGACCTCAATGTCCTCGCCCTTGGCATCTTCGGCCACTTCAACCGCCATGTCGCGCAACGCCTGCGGTGAAAGCAAATCGCTGTTTTCCAAAAACTCACCCTTGATGAAATAGTGAACCCATTTTACGCCTTGTGGCGGCGGCTTTCAGCCGCGCCATACAAATCATGCTCTTGAATATAGCCGAGCACGCTGTCGGGCAGCAGAAAACGCGGGTTTTTGTCTTTCGACAACAGGGTCCGTATGGCTGAGGATGAAATTGCCAGCGGCGTAATCTCAAGGCGCAAAACCGAGCCTGAGGGCGCCCCTGGCAGCGCAGACGGACCGTCGACCAGCCGGTCGGACAGCAGCCTTTCAACTTCGGGCGCATAATCGGCGCGGCTTTGCGGACGGCGCATGATGACAAGATGAGCCAGGTCGAGCAGATCGCGCCAGCGATGCCAGCGGTGCAGCTGATTGGCCGCATCCTGACCAACGCAAAATGCCAGCGGGCGCCCAGCGCCGATTTCACTGCGCAGGGATTCCAGCGTTTCAACCGTCCATGAAGAGCCCGGGCGCTGCACCTCGCGCGCGTCAACGCGCAGATCCGGCCACGCCGCCAGCGCCAGCCTGAGCATGGCCAGGCGATGGCGGGCCGATGCACCCGGAAGCTGACGATGGTCGGGCCGGCCGGCCGGGACCAGCCGGAAGTCGCTGGCCCCGAGCAGTTCATTTATTTCCGATGCGGCTCTAAGATGCCCGAAGTGAACGGGGTCGAAGGTGCCCCCAAACATGACGGTCAAGCGACTCATGCAGCCAGGTACTCCGGCCTGCCTGCAGCCAGGCCAACGCACAGGCGCTCCAGCCCAACCCAGAAGTCGTCGCTGCTGCTGGACTTTGACAGCTCGTCGAGCTGCGACAGCCGCGCCAGCGCCTGGCGCACAATGGAGGGCGAAAACGCCCGGGCAGCGTCGGCCAGGGCCTGCTGCCTGCCGGGCCAAACGCCCAGCTTGCTGAACGCCTGCCGGGCCGGCATGGTTTTGGTCAGTGCCTGGAAGCCGCCAACCGCCTGCAGCTCGCGCGCCAGCGCGCCAACAACCAGCGGTGGCGCCGTATCGGCTTCGAGCAGGCCCCGTATGCAGCGCAGGGCCGCTCCGGGCTGCCGGGCCAAAACCAGCTCCACCAGCCTGAAACTGTCAAAGCGGGCGTTGTCCGCCACCGCCGCGCGCACGTCTTCCAGCCGCGGCTGCGTGCCCGAATACAAAATGGCCAGGCGCTCGATTTCCTTGTCGGCGGCCAGCAAATTGCCTTCCAGGCGGCGCACCAGAAAATTGCCGGTTTGTGAGTCCACCCGCAGCCCGCGCGCCGCCATGCGCTGGCTGATCCAGGCGGGCAGGCGCGCCGGTCTGATTTTCCAGCACGGAACATAAACGCCCGCCTTGTCCAGGGCTTTGGCCCAGGCGGTTCTTTCGCTGGCCAGAGCCCAGTCATCGCATTTGACCAGCAGAATGTCGTCGCCACCCTGCTTGATCCAGTCGCGCAGGGCGGCGCCGCCCTGGCGACCGGGCTTGCCCGTGGGCAGCCTGACCTCCACCAGGCGCCTGCTGGCAAACAGCGAGCCGGTTTCAGTGGCCGAAAAAATCTGCTGCCAGTCGAAGCGGGCATCGGCCTCGAGAACCAGGCGCTCGGCAACGCCCGCCGCCCGCGCAGCGGCGCGGATGCGGTCGCAGGATTCCTCTATCAGCAGCGGCTCCTGGCCGGCAACAAGGTAAACCTTGTCCAGGGTCTGGCCAAGGCGCGCCGCCAGTTTTTCAGGGTAGATCTTCATGAGGCATCCGCGCTCAGCGCTTCAAGGTTTCGCACCAGCTGCTCGGCCATGGCGCGTCCCAGATCATCGCGCAAAAACTCCTCTTCGCGCTGGGCGGCCAGAATGGCGCTTTCGTCAAAGCCGTAATCGCGCGCAAGCCTGATTCGGGTCGGCTTCAGCGCCTCTTCACCGGCCGGGTTGTGCAGTCTAAACTCCAGCTCGAAAACAAGCAGGTATTCGCGCACCTGGGCACGGCCGGAAACCGACAGCGGCTGGCGGCTGATGCGCTGCGAATCAATATGCAATACCGCGGTCTGCTCATCGGGCATGTCTGCAACGGCCACGCCGTTGGCTTCAAGCAGCAGGCGCAGCTCGCGCACAAATTCGGTGCTGTCATCCGACACTTCAATAAATGTGCGGTCCATGAATGCCGGCAGCCGCGCCGTGCCGCGCAGCTGAAATCCGCAGGCCGCAATCAGTGTCGCAGCAAGAATGACCATTGCCAGCTGTCGCGGCAGCATCATGAAGCCACTATATTGAGCAGCTTGTCGGGCACCAGAATCACCTTGCGAACGGTTTTTCCTTCCAGGTGCCGGGCCACGTTCCCGTCCCCGGTCGCCAGCTCCAGGGCGCTGTCGCGATCGATGCCGGGGGCCACCTCCAGCCGGCCGCGCACCCTGCCATTGACCTGCACCACCAGGGTCACGGCCGCGCGCTCAAGCGCGGCTTTGTCCACTGCCGGCCAGCCGGCGGAGAACACCGAATCACGGCCGCCAAGCTTGCGCCACAGGGCCTCGGCAATATGGGGCGCCACCGGCGCGATCATGCGCACCACGGCGTCCCAGGCTTCGTGCATCAGGCCGTGTTCGGCCTCGCCTTCGGGCCTGAAGCGCTGCAGCGCGTTGCACAGCTCCATGATGGCGGCAATGGCGGTGTTCCACATTTGCCGCCGGCCCATGTCATCGCCAACCTTGTCGATGGTTTGGTGCAGCTGGCGGCGCAGATCGGCCGCCTGGCCGGACAGCTGATCCGGCCGATATCGACTGTTCCGGTCCCGACCGGAATCCGCATGGCTGCCAACGCTGGCCCACAGCCGGCGCAGAAAGCGCCAGGCCCCGTCCACGCCGGCCTCCGACCATTCAAGCGACTGCTCGGGCGGCGCGGCAAACATGGAGAACAGGCGCACGGTATCGGCGCCATAGCGATCGACCAGCTGCTGCGGGTCGACGCCGTTGTTTTTGGACTTGGCCATTTTCTCGACCCCGCCAAACTCCACCGGCCGGCCGTCGGCGCGCGCCACCGCGCTGCTGATCTGACCGTTGCGGTCGCGGCTGACCTCGACATCGGCCGGGTTGAACCACTGCCTGCGGCCGGAATCATCGGCGCGGTAATAGGTTTCGGCCAGCACCATGCCCTGGGTCAGCAGGCGGCTGAAGGGCTCATCAATGGACAACAGCCCCTCGTCACGCATCAGCTTGGTCCAGTAGCGGGCATAAAGCAGATGCAAAATGGCGTGCTCTATGCCGCCAATATACTGATCGACCGGCATCCATTGCCCGGCGCGCTCGTCCACCATGGCTTCATCGTTGTCGTGACATGCATAGCGCAGGAAATACCACGAAGAGTCAACAAACGTGTCCATGGTGTCGGTTTCGCGGCGCGCGGCCCGGCCGCACTGCGGGCAGTCGGCATTGACAAAACCGGCATCCTTTTCAAGCGGATTGCCTGAACCGTCCGGCACCAGGTTTTCGGGCAGCACCACCGGCAGATCCTCTTCCGGCACCGGCACATCGCCACAGTCATCGCAGTGAATGATGGGAATGGGACAGCCCCAGTAGCGCTGACGGGATATGCCCCAGTCGTGCAGGCGAAACTGGGTGCGGGGACGCCCCGCGTCCCGCTTTTCAAGGGCGGCAACAATGGCCTGTGCGCCCTGGTCGCGCGCCAGCCCGTCAAACTCGCCTGAGTTGACCAGGCGGCCGCTGGCCCCAGCGTAGCCGTCCTGCCACCTTTGCGGATCAAATTCCTGTTTATCGTCCAGGCTGATGACCTGGCGAACGGGCAGCCCGTACTTGCCGGCAAACTCGAAGTCGCGCTCGTCGTGGGCCGGCACCGCCATGATGGCGCCCTCGCCATAGCCCATGAGCACGTAGTTGGCCACCCACACGGGCAGCTCCTCGCCGGTCAGGGGATGAACGGCTTTCAGGCCGGTGTCCATGCCCTTTTTTTCCTGATCGCCCAGATCGGCCTCGGACACCTCCTCTTTGCGGCACTGCTCAATGAATGCCGCCAGCTTCGCATTGTTCCGCGCCGCCTTCAGGGCCAGGGGATGTTCGGCGGCCACCGCCATGAATGTGGCCCCCATGAGGGTGTCGGGCCGGGTGGTAAATACCTTGATGCTGTCATTGCCGCAGGCAAAGACGATTTCCGCACCTTCGCTTTTGCCAATCCAGTTGGCCTGCATGGCGCGCACCCGCTCGGGCCAGCCGTCCAGCGTGTCCAGATCGGCCAGCAGTTCGTCGGCGTAGTCGGTAATGCGCAGGTAATACATGGGAATTTCGCGCTTTTCAACCAGCGCGCCGGTGCGCCAGCCGCGCCCGTCAATGACCTGCTCGTTGGCCAGCACGGTCTGGTCAACCGGATCCCAGTTGACGGTGCCGGTTTTTTTGTAGGCAATGCCGCGCTTGAGCAGGCGCAGGAAAAACCACTGGTTCCAGCGATAGTAGTCCGGGTCGCAGGTGGCCAGTTCGCGCGCCCAGTCAATGGCAAAGCCCAGCTGCCTGAGCTGGGTGCGCATGTGCTCGATGTTCTGGCGCGTCCAGCGAGCCGGCGGCACGCCGTTTTCCATGGCGGCATTTTCAGCCGGCAGCCCGAACGCATCCCAGCCCATGGGCTGCAGCACCCGGCGTCCCTGCATGCGCTGATAGCGGGCAATCACGTCGCTGATGGTGTAATTGCGCATATGCCCCATGTGCAGACTGCCCGACGGGTAGGGGAACATGCTCAGGCAGTAGTAGCGCTCGCCGCTGCCGGCATCGGCCCGGTGGGCGTCCCGCTCTTCCCAGAATTGCTGAATTTCCGGCTCCAGTTGGCCGGGGTGATAACTGTCGCTCACCTTTGTCACTGTTCCTGTCGTTGACTTGTATAAATGTCAGGCGCCGCCGAAGCGGCGCCCGGCTGCTCTGCGACCCGATCAATCAGTCATCATCTTCATGCTCATCGTTGTTGTCATTGTCATTATCTTCCTCCTCGTCAGCCTTTTCGGCCAGGCGCTGCCAGGCTTCATCGGCGCTTTCCCATGCATTGCGGGCTCTGGCGCTGGCGCCTTCCCATACGTCATCGGAAAACTCCAGCGCCTCGTCCCAGGCACGCCGGGCGGATTCACGCGCCTGTGCAGCGGCCTCATGCGCCTTTTCCCAGGCGTCGCCGCTGCTGTCGCCGGCGGCCTCCAGGGCGGCTTCCGCCTTGTCCCGCGCTTCTTCGGCAAGCTGCTGTGCACGCACCCAAACACGTTCGTGAGCGGCCTCCTCATCGGCTTCAGGGCCGCGGCTGATCAGGTCCTCAAGCTCCTTGCGGGCCTGTTCACGATTCTCTTCGGATTCGGCGTAAGCTTCAGCAGCCTTTTCACCGGCCTTTTCCAGGCTCTCGGCCGTCCGGTCAAAAGGATCGCTGACCTCCTCCGGCTCATCCGGCTGGCAGGCGACCAGAAACAGCGCCAGCAGCGCAATCAGTATGTAACGCATCGTCCATGCTCCTCGGTTTGTCAACACCACCCCTTGCAGGCTTTATCGTACCTGCATTCGATCATGCGCAACAGTCCGGGGAATTCAGCCGTACACAGACTCGAGCCAGGCCCATATGGAGCGCAGCCCCTGCGCTTCGCCGCCGGCGGGGCGGCCTGGGCGATCGGCCAGGTTCCAGGCGTAGATATCGAGGTGGTACCAGTCGATGCCGTCATCAACAAAGCTGTCGAGAAACAGCGCGGCGGTGACGCTGCCGGCAAACGGCGTGCTGCCGGTGTTGGACAGGTCGGCAATGGCTGGCTGAATCTGCTCGCGGTAGGGTTCGAACAGCGGCATGTGCCACAGCGGATCCTCAAGCGCAAAGCCAAGGTCCTGGATTTGCCGCCCGACTTCTGTGTCGCGGGCGTACAGCGGCGGCAGATCCTCGCCCAGGGCCACGCGGGCGGCGCCCGTCAGGGTGGCAAAGTTGATGATGCGCTCCGCGCCCTCCTCGCTGGCCAGCGCCAGCGCGTCGGCCAGCACCACCCGCCCCTCGGCGTCGGTGTTGCCAATTTCAACGCTCAGCCCCCTGCGGGTTTTCACGATGTCCGACGGGCGGTAGGCGTTGCCCGATATTGCATTTTCCACCGCCGGGATATAAACCCGCAGGTCGACGTCCAGGCCGAGGGTCATGATGGTTCTTGCCAGACCCAGCACGTGGGCGGCTCCTCCCATGTCTTTTTTCATCAGTACCATGCCGCTGCCGGGCTTGATATCAAGCCCGCCGGTGTCGAACACCACGCCCTTGCCCACCAGCGCCAGCGCGGGCGCATCCGCCCGCCCCCACTGCAGGCGAATCAGCCGCGGTCCGCGACTGGACGCCTGGCCCACGGCCTGAATGGCAGGAAATTCATGGGCCAGCTCGTCGCCCTCGAATACCCTGAATTGGGCGTTGTGCTGTTTGGCCAGGCGCTGCGCTTCTGCCGCCAGCTCGGCCGGGCCCATGTCCATGGCCGGCGTATTGACCAGATCACGCACCCAGAACATCGAACCGGCCAGGGCCTCAAGCCGCTCCTTGTGGCCTGGTTCAACAACAAGCCTCGCCGCCGGCTTGCTCACTGTCTTGTAGCGGTCGAAACGGTAATGCCCCAGCGCCCAGCCCAGCGCCAGCCGCTGGCGTTCATCATCACCAGCCTCAGTTGCAAGCCGGTAGTTTCCCGGCGGCAAAACGGCCGGCAGGTGAGCCAGCGCCCACAGCCGCCCGGACGTGCTCCGGCCGGCCAGCACCTGCGCCAGCTCCCCCTGTTCGTCCGGAATCAGCGCATGGGTGCCGGCAGCGGCGTCAAAGCCGCTGTTTTCCACCCAGCGGCGGGCGGCCTGACCGGCACTGTCTTTCCAGGATTCAAGACTTTCTGCATCAAGGGAATGAACGGGGATGGCGTCTTCGGCCGAGGTGGTATACATGCAATCTCCAGCAAAGCTTTTAATTTGTCGCTTGTAACTTGCTTAAGCTGCCCATGATAAATCGACTGGCATTCGCGTGCGGCCCGGTGTGCGGCCAACGGATTCAGGTCGGGCGATGACGGCGCCGGCCGATCAAGGCAAACGGCGCCTTGATGATTTCATACACCATCAGGGCAAGCACGATGCCTGCGCCGGTCCAGATCAGCGCCGGCGGGTCGAGCGGCAGGGCCGGTGAAAAGGCTTCCCAGGCGCGCTGCGCTATATCGCTGTCGCCGTGGCGCAGCAGCGCCAGCGGCTGCAGGGCGGCCGGCGTGGCGGCAATGGAATCGAACGCGGATTCAAGCTCGGCCACGCGATCGGCAAAACCGATCACGGCCTGGCTGCGTTCGGCCGTGGTCAGCTCGGGCACCAGAATCCCGCGCTCAACCAGATCAAGGGTGCGCCGCGCCTCGTCAAGATGCCCGCCCAGGCGCTGCAGATAGGCCTGGACAAAAGCCGGTGCCTGCGACAGCGACATGCCGCCGGCGGCCCCGCCAAGCGCGCTGCCAACATTGTCCAGCTTGCGTCCTGCCCAGCTCATGTCCGGCGTCCGTCAATCGCTCTCGGCAGCCACAGTCAACTGTGTCGCCAGCCAGTCGGCCAGTTCCTCGAACACTTCCTCCAGCGCCGTTTCCATGGCGCCAATGCCGGCATCCAGGGACTTTTCGCCAGCCGGTGCGGCAGCCGCCAGCCGCGCTGTGTCCACAAGCTGCCCGCCGGCGTCAAGCAGGCGCGCAACCAGCCGGATATCTGCGCCCAGGCGGCCATTGTTGTCCACCAGCTCGAAGCGACGCACTTCAAGATCAAGTCGGTAGTCGGCCGGCAGGCTGCCGTATCGGCCCGCGACGGCAACGCGCTGGTCAAGATATTCCACCGCCAGCGTCTGCAGCAGATCGGGGATGCCGTCGGCCCAGACTGCACCGCTCCACGGCTTGAGTGCACGCCCGTGGCGCACCAGAATGCGGCTTGAATCACGTGCCCGGTCGGCTTCGGGCCGCGTCAGCGCCAAAACCGGCGCATACACCTGTCCGGCCGGCAGCGGCGGCATTTCAATTTCGGGCGACAGCAGTCGATACTGGCGGGGGCCGCCGGTGATGCTGCAGGCGGAGACAAGCAGCATCGCAGCTGCAGCGAACGCAAGGGCCACCGAAATCCGGCCGCTGGCCTGCCAGGGATTCATCATGGTTTGTACTCCTCGGGCTGGTGCCCGCCAAACAAAAAGCCGGCCGGGTCACGCTCAATGCGGCTGATCAGCCCCGAAAACCGTCTCAGCAGCTGGCGCAGCTCGGTGACAGTCGGCCCCAGCGGCGTAATGACCGACTGGCCAAAACCGGCTGCGGCCTCCTCGTTGCTGGCCACAATGCGATCAACCCGTTCAACGGTTTGGGCCAGCTGGCTCATGGCCGACTGCAGCTGATTGGCCGCCTTGGGGAAATCCTCGGCCAGGGCCGGCTCGAGGCTTTCAAGCGCCTGTGAAAACTCCACCGTCACGCTGCGCAGATCCTTGAGCAACGGCGTCAGCTCTTCGCTGCCGGCGTGCAGGTTTTCAACAATTTGCACAATGCGGCCGCGCTCGCCCGACAGGGTGTCGGCCACTGCGCTGATGCTTTCCAGCGTGACCGAAACCTGTTCGGCGTTCTCCTCGCTCATGAACTCAAGCAGGCGCAGCATCACGTCGCTGGCGGTGCTGGCAATGTCCTCGGATTTGTCTATCAGGCGCTGCAGGCCGGACTCTTCGGCAATGATGATCGCACGGCTCTTGCCCGAAGCGGGCTTGAGCGCCGGGCTGTCTGGGCTGCCGCCGCGCAGCTGAATGCTGGACACGCCGGTCAGGCCGTTGACCGCCAGCCGCGCAGTGGTGTCTTCGCGCAGCGGCGCCTGCTCATCCAGGTCCATGATGGCAATGACGCGCCCGGGATCGCTCGGCGACAGCCTGAGATCGCGAACCGTGCCCATTTTGATGCCGTTGTATTCAACCTCCGAGCCGGCACTCAAGCCGCTGACCGGCTGCAGAAAATGCACTTCCAGCTGCTGCCACTGCGAATTGCTGGCCCAGCGCGATGACCACAGCGCACCAAAGACCAGCACGAGCGCGCCGATCAGGGTAAAAACCCCGATCAGCACATGATTGGCCCGAGTTTCCATTCAAGCGTCTCCTTCAGGCCTGCGCCCGGCGCACCTGGCGCGCCCGCGGCCCGTGAAAATAGTCCTGCACCCACGGATGATCGAATCTCTCGACTTCATCCAGCTTGCCGACGGTCAATACCCGGCGCTCGCCAATCACGGCGATGCGGTCACAGATGGCGTAAAGCGTATCAAGATCGTGGGTGATCAGAAAAACGGTCAGCCCCAGCGCATCCGTGAGGGTCCTCAAAAGGTCATCAAACGCAGCCGCGCCTATCGGATCGAGCCCGGCGGTGGGCTCGTCCAGAAACAGCAGCTCCGGATCAAGCGCCAGCGCGCGCGCCAGCCCGGCCCGCTTGCGCATGCCGCCCGACAGTTCGGACGGATACTTGTCGGCGGCATCATCCGACAAGCCGGCCATTCTGATTTTAAGCGCGGCCAGCTCGGTGCGCAGGTCGGCGCCAATTTGACGCAGGTGAGTGCGAATGGGCACCTCCACATTCTCGCCCACCGTCAGCGATGAAAACAGCGCGCCATCCTGAAACAGAACGCCGGTTCGGCGGCGCAGCCGGTCCAGGCTGGCGCCGCCGGATTCAATGCGCTGGCCCAGCACTTCAATGGAGCCGGCCTGGGGCGGCCGCAAGCCGAGTATGGAGCGCATGAGGACGGATTTGCCGCTGCCCGAGCCGCCGACGATGCCCAGGATTTCCCCGCGCCGGATGTCCAGATCCAGCCCCTGGTGGACCACCTGCGGCCCGAAGCGGTTGACCAGGCCGCGCACGCGGATGACGGGATGATCTGACTGCGCGCCGCTCACCAGCCCAGCTCCATGAAGAAAATGGCCGCCAGCGCGTCAATCACGATGACCAGGGTGATGCTTTGCACCACGGCCGAAGTGGTGCGCTCGCCCACCGACTGGGCGGTGCCGGTGACCTTGAAACCTTCCAGGCAGCCGATGACTGCAATGACAATGGCAAACAGCGGCGCCTTGATCAGGCCGACCAGATAGGAGCGCAGGGTGGCCGCCTCGTGCAGGCGCGACCAGAACAGCTCGGGCTCGATGCCCAGCGCCAAAACGGACACCAGCATGCCGCCGACAAAACCGGCAATGGTGCCCATGAAGGACAGAACGGGCAGCATGACCAGAAGAGCCAGCAGACGCGGCAGCACCAAAAGCACTATGGGGTCCAGGCCCAGGGTGCGCATGGCATCGATTTCCTCGCGCGATTTCATGGTGCCAATCTGGGCGGCAAAGGCGCTGGCCGTGCGCCCGGCCAGCAAAATGGCCGTCAGCAGCACGCCGAATTCGCGCAAAAACGCATAGGCGATCAAATCGATGACAAACAGCAGCGCGCCGAAATCGCGCAGAACGGTGGCGCCCAGGTAGGCCACCACAGCGCCGACCAGAAGCGCCAGCAAAACGGTGAGCGGCAGCGCGTTGAGCCCGGTTTGCTGCATGTGAAAAACCGTGGCCGTCACCCGCCAGCGGGCAGGGCGAAAAACCGTTGCCAGCAGCCGCGCCAGGGTCAGGCCCAAAAAGCCCAAAAAAGTGCGCACACCCAGCCCTGCACCGGCGGAAAACCGGCCAATGCCGGCCAGCCACCGCTGCCAGGCGGGCGCTGTGGCTATTGCGGCACGTTCGTCAGCCATCGAGCTGGCCACAGCATCAAACAGGCGCTGCTGTTCGGGCTTTAGGCTGACCGCCCCGGGCTCCAGCCCGAGCACATCGGCGGCACGCAGCAGCAACATGGCGCCGGCGGCATCCAGGTTGTCAAGCGCCGTGGCATCTATGCGCCGTCCCCGGCCGCTGATGCTGCCAAGCATGCGCTCGATATCGGCCGCACGATCAAGCTGCCAGCAGCCCTGGGCCTGCCAGCAGTCGCTGTCGCCATCACCACGAAAGAAGCGGGGTGTCTCGGCCATGTCAGCAGCCGCCCTGCCGGCAGGAGCCCGAAGACTCAGCCTGACACGGCGGCAGGCGCGTGGGCTGGTTTGTTGTGCACATCCCGTCTACAGATTTCAACTGCGTCCATTATGCGCGATTTGGCGCCGCAATATTTTCAGCATGGCCAGCGCCTGTTGCGACAGCCCTACAGCCTGATGCGGTAAACCTGGCCGCGCCGGCGAATATCGATGACCAGGGTGCTGTCACCCAGCGGAAACAGCGCGCGCAACCCGGCCAGATCCTCGATGCGCTGCGCGTTGGCCGCCACAATGACATCGCCGGCCGCCAGGCCGGCGCGGGCCGCCGCCGATTTGCGCTGCACCGACTCGATCAGCACGCCCGACAGGCGCGCATGATCGCCCAGGCTGACCAGCTGGGCGCCGGCCAGCCGCTCGTCCAGACGATGGCCGGAAATGCGCGCGTCAAGATCCTCTTCCAGAGCAACCCGCACCGACCGGCTTTTTTTGCCGCGCACATATTCAACCTTCACGCTGCTGTCGACCGGCAGCATGCCTTCAACGCTGCGCAGCCCGCGGGCATTGTCCACCCTGTTGCCGTTGACAGCAACGATGACATCCCCGGCCTGCAGACCCGCTTTGGCGAGCACCGAATCGGCCGTCAGCCTGGTGACGACCGCGCCGCGCTCGGCATCCACCGACAGGGCGGCGCGCAGCTCGCTGTCCAGATCCTGGACTTCGACGCCAAAGGAGCCCCGCCGCACTTCACCGTGCCTGATCAACTGGTCAAGAACATGGGCGGCCGTGCTGGCGGGAATGGCAAACCCTATGCCGACATTGCCGCCCGAAGGGGTGAAAATGGCGGTGTTGATGCCCACCAGCTCGCCCCTGAGATTGAGCAGGGCACCGCCCGAATTGCCGGGGTTGATGGAGGCATCGGTCTGAATGAAGTTCTGGTATTCCAGCCCGCGCAGACCGCCGCGCCCCAGCGCCGAGACAATCCCCGAGGTTACGGTCTGGTCAAGCCCGAAGGGGTTGCCGACCGCCAGCACAAAATCACCCACGCGCAGCCGGTCCGATTCATCCAGCGGCAAGTCCGAAAGATTGTCGGCCTCTATGCGAATGACGGCCAGATCGGTGTCGGCATCGGCGCCCACCAGCTCGGCGGCATGCTCGCGGCCATCGGCCAGGCGCACCGCAATGTCATCGGCATTTTCAATCACATGATTGTTGGTCAGCACATAGCCCCGCTCGGCGTCCACGATCACGCCCGAGCCAAGGCTCTGCTGCACGCGCTCGCGCGGGACGCTGCGAAACTCGAAAAACTGGCGAAAAAACGGATCGTCAAAAAACGGGCTGGAGCGCACCTGCACGCGCGTTCGGGTGTGCACGTTGACAATGGCCGGCATGACCTTCTCAATTACCGGCGCCAGGGTCGGCAGCGCCTGGCCGTCAACGGCAGCCGGAAGGGCGGCCTGAACGGGCTGGATCAGCAGCGTTGAAAAAACCAGAAAAACAGACGTCGACAGTATTTTTGGCATGAAAATGAATGCTCACTCGTGAGTCTTGCGCGCAGCCTTTGACTGACAGACCGCAGCCGGGTTCAGCCGGAACGGGCTTGCATTCCGGCCCGAAACCGGGATGATATATGCGCAACGCAACATTATGAACAACCTGAGCCAGCAAGTACTGAGAACCGACGTGACCGGCATGCCGCTGGAGTGGCTGGGTTGCGAGGATGCCGTGCGGCTGATTGTGCTCGGTCACGTCAGCTACTCCCTGGGCAGCGTGCTCTACCAGCTGCAGGGCGGCACCAGCGCCAGCACCGGCCGGCGCACCCGCGTGCCTGTCAATGCCATCATTGCCACCCACGGTGCGCATCCCGACGCCTACCGGTTCTACGAGCGCTACACGCCGCCGTTGTCCAACCGCGCCCTGTTCCGCCGCGACCAGAACCTGTGCCTGTACTGCGGTCAGCACTTCAGCCGCGGCGATCTGTCGCGCGACCACGTCAAGCCGCTGGCCCAGGGGGGCGCCGACACCTGGGCCAACGTGGTTACCGCCTGCAAGGGCTGCAACAACTTCAAGGCATCGCGCACGCCGGAAGAAGCCGGCATGCAGCTTCTGGCCATTCCGTTTACGCCCACTCACGCCGAATATGTCTATCTGCAGGGGCGGCGCATTCTGGCCGACCAGATGGAGTTTCTGGTGGCGCATTTTCCGCGCAACAGCGTACTGAGAAAACGCCTGACGCAGGCTGCCTGATGAACAGCGCCGAACACCCTGTGCGGCCGGAAACGGCCTATCTCGTCGATGCCAGCATTTACATTTTTCGCGCCTGGCATACCCTGCCCGACCAGTTTGTTGACCCTGCCGGCAGACCGACCAACGCGGTCTACGGCTTTGCCCGCTTTCTGTGCGACCTGATTGAAAAAACCGGCGCCATGCACATTGCGGTGGCCTTTGATGAGTCCATGACCTCATCATTTCGCAATGAAATCTGCCCCGACTACAAGGCCAACCGCGACCCCACCCCGCCCGCACTGCTGCAGCAGTTTGCCTGGTGCCGCGACTTGAGCCGCGCGCTGGGCCTGGCGGTGTATTCAGACGGCTGGTATGAAGCCGACGACCTGATTGCCTCGCTGGCCGCCGGCTGCAAATCAAGGCAGCAGGCGGTGTGCGTGGTCAGCGGCGACAAGGACCTGGCCCAGGTGCTGGACAGGGGCGACTGGTGGTGGGATTTTCCGCGCCGCCAGCCGATGAACAAAAACGACGTGTTTGAGCACTTTGGCGTCTACCCCCACCAGATTGCCGACTTTCTGGCGCTGGCGGGTGACTCGGTCGACAATA
>Ga0209487_1000702_pt1 | contig 29766 bp, 29 predicted proteins | sample Poulit2012_FD_187524 | JGI IMG/M metagenome (GOLD analysis project Ga0209487, IMG submission 187524) | Agricultural soil microbial communities from Georgia to study Nitrogen management - Poultry litter 2012 (SPAdes) (version 2) | ecosystem: Environmental > Terrestrial > Soil > Agricultural land...
GTATTTCTCCTTTCGCCATGGCCTACCCCTATCCATGCGTTCCGCCCTCTATCCGCTAATTGGCAAGCGTATCCATGGGCCTATTGGCCACACCATCGATATTATTGCCATTCTGGGGACCATGTTTGGACTGGCCACAACCCTGGGTCTGTCTGTCACGCAAATCAACAGTGGTCTGAATTATTTATGGCCGGCTATCCCAGTCAATCACACGGTACAGGTTATTGCGATTGCCGTTATTACAGCAATGGCTTTGGTATCCGTGCTCGCTGGGCTGGATAAGGGGGTAAAGAATCTGTCGCTGCTCAATATGGTATTAGCAACCACGTTAATGATTTTTGTGTTTACCGTGGGGCCTACCATCTTTATCCTGGAAACTTTTCTCCAGAACACCGGTGCGTACCTTAACCATATCGTCGAGCGCACCTTTAATCTACAAGCCTATGAGCGCTCCGACTGGATCGGTAACTGGACTTTATTTATTTTTGGCTGGACGATCGCGTGGGCACCCTTTGTGGGGTTATTTATTGCAAAAATCAGCCGGGGTCGCACCATCCGTCAGTTTGTATTTGGCGTGATGCTTGTTCCCACCTTTTTTACTTTTTTCTGGTTTTCCGTATTCGGGGAAACTGCCCTACATTTGATTCTCGTGGAAGGCTACTCCACATTGATTGATCAGGTTCAAGCAGACAATGCCATTGCTATTTTCAAACTGTTAGAGCAGTTGCCGTTTAGCGCGATCGTTTCTTCCCTGACCGTTGTGTTAATAGTGACCTTCTTCGTTACTTCGTCCGACTCCGCCTCACTGGTGATTGATTCATTAGCTGCTGGTGGTATTGCCAATACCCCCGCCGCACAACGTGCTTTCTGGGCCATACTGGAAGGCGTCGTCGCCTCAGTCTTGTTACTTGCCGGTGGCCTGCAGGCCTTACAAAGCATGACGGTTGTTACCGCTCTGCCCTTCTCGCTTATTTTGCTGATTTCTGCGTTTGGCATGTGGCGAGCCCTGATTATTGAAACCCACCGTGACCAGGCGTTGGAGCAGCTGCATACCCGCAGTGGCATAGGCAGCACAGCACCATGGCGCAAGCGCCTCGCTAATATCATGGACTACCCTAACGAAGCATCGGTAACCCGTTATATCCGGGAAGATGCCAAAAAGGCCTTAAACGCATTGGCAGATACGCTCTCCGGCCGAGGTTGGCCAGCGCGCATTAGCGAAGCCGATGACCCTTGCCGGGTGAGCCTGGAGGTAGAGGTACACAAACCTGACCAGCTGGATTTTCTGTATGAAATCCGCTTACGTAAATATAAACGCCCGGCATTCACGCATCCGTCCACTGCCCCACAATCTGAAATAAGCCACCCTGATAAGCTGGTTCATTTTTATCGGGCAGAGGTCTTTCTACAACGCGGTGGCTTGGACGTTGATGTTTATCGTTACAGCCAGGATGAGCTAATCAGTGATGTATTAGACCACTTTGAAAACTACCTGGAATTCCTGGAGGCTGCCCCCGATGTGCTTCCCTGGGATATGGAAGAGCATGATGATATGCTGTTGAATGATAAGGAAACTTGATAAGCATTACAGCCGTAATGTTACTTGGCGGTAAACCCGGCGGGTCATGACATAATACGTGAACCGCCCTTAAAGGATCCCGCTGAGTAAACACCATGAATTATCCTGTTGTGCAGCTACTGCATCTGTTGGCAGCCATTCTATTTGTTGGTACCGTTTTCTTTGAAGTTATCATATTAGAAGGGATACGCAACAAAATCCCGCGGCCAAGCATGCGTGCGGTTGAACAAAATATTGGTCAGCGGGCGCGGCGCATCATGCCATGGATATTGCTCGTGCTGTACGCTGCGGGAATTACGCTCGCCTGGCATCATCGTGCGGCCTTGGCACACCCATTTGGCAGCAGCTTTGCACTTTTATTAAGCATCAAGATTCTTCTTGCGATCAGTGTGTTTGCCCATTTTGTCACGGCAATGACGATGCACCATTTGGGCAAGTTACACTCGGTTCATTTCAAATGGATACATGTCAGCGTTTTTATTCATGTAATCAGCATTGTAATTCTTGCCAAAGCCATGCTTTATCTGCACTGGTAACGATGATGTTCTATTATTACTATAAGCATAAAGCAACATCATAAAGCGTAACGCGATTAAAAAGGAGTTTTTAATGACAACACTTGCCGACTTTCCAATCACCAAAAAGTGGCCTCCCCAGCATCCTGACCGCATCCAGCTCTATTCCCGACCCACACCAAATGGTGTAAAAATTTCTATTATGCTGGAAGAGACTGGCTTAGCCTACGAAGCACACCCTATTAGCTTCGATAAGCAAGATCAAAAATCTCCCGAATTTTTAAGCCTGAACCCTAACAATAAAATCCCCGCCATTCTGGATCCCAACGGGCCCAATGGACAACCTTTCGGGCTCTTTGAATCCGGTGCCATCCTTATCTACCTCGCCGAGAAAAGCGGGAAATTCTTACCAACGGATGCGGCAAAGCGTCACGAAACCATTCAATGGGTCATGTTTCAAATGGGCGGAATTGGCCCTAATTTTGGGCAGGTGGGTTTTTTCACAAAGTTTGCAGGCAAGGAAATTGAAGATAAACGTCCCCGTGACCGTTACGTCAATGAATCCCGACGGCTGCTTGGTGTGCTAGACAAGCACCTGCAAGGCAAGCAATGGATCATGGGGGATGACTACACCATTGCCGATATCACCACTTTCCCCTGGATTCGCAACCTCATTGAGTTTTACGGCGCAGGTGACCTCGTCGGTATTAACGATTTTGCTGAAGTCAATCGGGTCTTGGCGGAATTCGTTGCGAGGCCTGCTGTCCAAAAAGGGTTGGAAATCCCGGAACGCAACTAACGACGCTAAATCGTTAACAACAACAATGAATCGTTCCACGTCCTCGGCCGATCGGTCCTCTCAAAGGAAGGGGATTGTTGGCCCCCAAGCTGATAAAGACTTTCAAGCCATTGCGGCGCCGGAGATCCGGCGCCGTGTCTTGCTGGCTCATGCCGTTTATGCCGTACGCCAAACCACTAAACGGCTGTTGGGATTACCCATCGCCCGACTACTCCTATGGTTATGGCAACGTCAGTGGCCTGGTGCGCACTTTATTGAGCGCCTGGGTCTGCCACGTACAGGCATCGAATGCGCCTATGGCAAAGAGGCATTAATCCTCCACATTAATCCGCGTGAATTGAAACAATTTGCCATGCACCCACGGGGGACAAAACGTAAACCCACCTCGGAAGCTTTTATCTGGGATGGCAACTGGGATTTATGCCGGGTTGAATTACAAAACGATTATGCTTTGAAGTTTATTAGAGACCTTGCCATCCACCGGGATGATTTATCAAAAACCAAGAAATACGAACAGCTTTTAAAACTCGCCAAAGCAGGAACCCCCTTTCAATCGCATCAAGAAGGCGTTTATTTAAATAGCAAAGAAAGAATCTTGGAATATCTTTCCGTGTACCTGGGCTTCCTCGACCAAATGGCGACCAGAGGCTATCAGGCCGAGCGTGCAAAGGACTACCCTGGCGTTGCGATTACACGGGAAGGTCGGTTGGTGAAAGTACGTCGGGGTGCCCATCGCTTGGCAATGGCGCAATGGTTGGGCATTAAAAGCTTACCGGTTCAGGTGCACTACGTGCATCGGCACTGGTGGAATCGTTTACGAAACGGCCTTCACAATCGCACCGCGCTTAACACGGTACTCGCCGAACTGCCACACGTCCCCTTTGAAACGGAGCTGGGTGAACTCTCCCCAACACCCGCCCCTGAACACGAGAGAGTCCATTTTGCCTGCCATGGTCAACCTGACTTATACTTTCGGATAAATTCTCGTCATCAAACGAAACAAACATAGTTGCCAGTGATGCAGGAGAGACCCGAAATTTTTTCGGGCGCCGATGGAGCAACCGCCCCGGAAACTCTCAGGCAAAAGGATTGCGTCACTGGTCTTAATTAGATCTGGAGAGCAGTACCAAACAGGTACTCACCGAAGGGGAACTACGCTAACGGGAAGGCGTGCAATCTCTCAGGTACCCGAGACAGATGGGGCATGAACAGTCACGATGCAATCGCGGCTGACCATGTAGTTGTTTAACCTAGGGACCCTTATGACTCATATTGCTGTTTTAGGTGCTGGCATCACCGGCGTGACCACTGCCTATGCCCTTGTTACCCGAGGGTACGATGTCACCGTATTTGACCGTCATCCCCATACTGCTATGGAAACCTCCTACGCCAATGGCGGCCAACTGTCTGTTTGCAATGCGGAGGTTTGGAATAATACGGGAAATATTATCAACGGTTTGAAATGGCTGTTTCGAAAGGACGCACCATTAAAACTTAATCTTAAACCGTCCTGCCACAAATATACCTGGCTTGCCGAATTTATCCGCCACATTCGACAACACAAATCCAACACCATGGAAACCGCACGTCTGGCACTTGCCGCGCGTGAACCAATGTATCGCATGGCAGAAGATGAAAACATCGATTTTGATTTAGAAAAACGAGGTATTTTGCACGTCTACCATAATGCGCAAGAATACGAAGTTGCTCGCAAAGCCAATACTTGGCTCACGGAAGCGGGGCTTGAACGCAATCCCGTGACACCCGAAGAAATCAAGTCGATTGAGCCCACACTTAAAGGCGAGTATTATGCTGGCTTTTTTACACCCTCCGATGCCACAGGCGATATTTTCAAATTTTGCACGGGCTTAACGCAAGCCTGTAAAAAGCGCGGGGTCAGCTTTGAATTTGATGCGGAAGTGAGTGCTATTACGCCATCAGAGCAAGGCATTCGTGTCGACTGGCATCAAGCGAATACACCCGCAGGCATACCACCCGAAGGTCATTCCCAAGAGTTTGATGGCTTTGTGCTGTGTGCTGGGGTAGATAGCAGGAAAATTGCGAAATCTCTTGGAGATAGAATTAATATTTATCCCGTTAAAGGTTACTCAATAACCGTCCGCCTCAGCGATGAAGCCAGTCAAAGCAACGCCCCCTATGTCAGTCTGCTGGATGAAGATGCCAAAATTGTCACCAGTCGCCTGGGCGTTGACCGCTTACGGGTGGCGGGCACGGCAGAGTTTAATGGCTATAACACCGACATACGAACGGACAGGATACGGCCCTTAATTGAGTGGACACGCACGCATTTTGACGTTAGTGTCGCCGAAGTAATTCCCTGGGCCGGGCTTAGACCCATGACGCCCGATATGATGCCACGCGTCGGCAAAGGCAAACATGATCGTGTATTCTACAACACCGGCCATGGGCACTTGGGTTGGACCCTTAGCGCCGCCACGGCCGAGATGATCGCCTCAGAGATCGAACAGGCGCTACCTAACGCGTAAGCGCAAACACAACAGGCCCGGTACATATATACCGGGCCTGTGTTATTCCAGGCAAGCAAACCCCTCATGGGAACGCTAGGTTTCCGTTGCTACCTCCGCAGGCTTTTTCTTACTGCTCCCTCGCAAACGGTTATACGCCACCATTACCACCATCAGGATGGCGATCGCCATACACACGCCACTAATCGGGCGTGTAAAGAAGACCGTCATATCACCGCGGGATAACAGCAGCGCCCGCCGGAAGTTTTCTTCTACTAACGGGCCTAACACGAAGGCCAGTAAAAGGGGCGCCGGCTCAAACCCAAGACGCGCTACCACATAACCGAAAATCCCTACCAGCAAAACAACCCAAATATCGAACAGGTTGTTATTGCCACTGAACACCCCGATACAAATAAAGAACATCACCGCGGGGAAAATCAAACGATAGGGAACAGTGAGCAGCCGAACCCATAAACGTACGAGCGGCAGGTTCAAAATCACCAGCAGCAAGTTACCAATCCAGAAGCTGGCAATCAACCCCCAAAACACCGTAGGGTGCTCTACCATCAACTGCGGGCCGGGCTGAATATTATGAATCATCAGCGCCCCCAACATTAAGGCCATGACGGCGTCCCCCGGAATCCCGAGCGTTAGCGTTGGAATAAATGCTGTAATAGCGGCTGAGCTGTTAGCAGATTCTGGACCTGCAACCCCTTGAATCACCCCACGACCAAACTTCTCTGGGGTTTTAGAGAGCTTTTTCTCCGCGGCGTACGACATAAAGGACGCCAGCGTACCCCCCGTACCCGGCAGCAAGCCAAAAAAGGAACCAATGCTGGCACCTCGACCGATGGCCCCGGCTGTGCCCTTCATTTCAGAACGACCACCAAGCATGGACCGCATGCTGATTTTGGAATCAATAACATTAGCGCCTTTGCCTAATACGCCAGCACTAAATAATACGTCGGACACCCCAAATAAACCCATGGCAAGCGCAACCAAGGACAGCCCATCCTGCAGCTCCGGGATGCCAAAGGTAAAGCGCATAATGCCGGTATTTACATCAGTACCTACCACCCCAGCAATCAAGCCCACTAGCACCATGGCAATGCCCTTTAACGGCGAGCCGGTAGTTAACGTGGAAGCCGCCAAAAGCCCCAATAGCATCAAGGAAAAGTATTCTGCCGGGCCGAACTGAAATGCCACTGCCACCAAAATGGGACTGAACACCTTAATCAGCACAATTCCTACGGTTGCCCCTAAAAAAGATGCAAACATTACCGCTAGCAAGGCAGGCCCGGCGCGTCCCTGGCGTGCCATCGGGTTACCATCCAGACAGACCACGGCGTGGGTCGCAGTGCCGGGCAAGTTCAGCAAGACGGAGGTAATCCCGCCCCCATACGATGTTCCATAATACAGGCCCGCCAGCATCATTAAAGCCGCACCCGGATCCAGTCCGTAGGTCACGGGCAGCAGCATGGACAACGCTGCCAATGCACCAATACCCGGCAGCACCCCAATCAAGTTACCAATAAATACTCCAATGAAGGAGTACATCAGGTTGCTCCACGTTAACGCGGTCGCAAACCCTAAAATGACATTATCTAAAAAACCCATGACCGGTTACCCCCACGTGAACAACGGGAACTGCATGCGTAAGCCATAATGAAACACGGCAATGGCAAACAACGTGACGGCAGCCGCTGCTACCACAGCGGTGATGAAGGAATTATCTGGGTCGCCCAGTGCAGACACCAAAACAACAGCAAAAGTGGCTGGCACCAATCCACCGTACTTACCCAGTGTGATAAACAACACCACGCTAAGAACAACACAAATGGGAGCCCGCCACGGTTGCTTGATTTGTTCTTCGGATTCTGCTGCCTGAGCGGCGGCCGCTTCCTCTGCCGCAGATTGCCGCGACGGCGACGCCAAAATTAAAATTGCGGTAATTATTAATGCTGCCCCCAACAACAACGGAAAATACCCAGGCCCCATACGCGCCAGGGTACCGGTCCGGTATTCCAGACTCCCCACCAGCGTGCCAATACCAATAAGCATCATTAGGCCGCCCGAATAGAGTTCATTTTTGTTGAACTTCACGGCAAAGTCTCCTCAATCAAATGTAACAATGGCTGCCAATAACAGCAGCAGTGTGATCATAGAGGATAATTGTCGTTAGAATGACCTTGCTAGATTACCATCTGGTAAGAAATCAGTGAAAACCCTAGGAAATTATTGATAAAAATTAGGTTTCACGGGTTATTGGCAACTCTATGGTGAAAGTAAAGCCTTGGTCATGGTTCTCCATCCGGATATTGCCATGATGTAACTGGGTAATCGCACGCACACTCGCTAAGCCTAGGCCATGACCATAAACTTCATGGTCCACTCGATAAAAATGGGTACCAATATGGTTTTTATCGGCTTCGGGAATGCCTGGCCCATCATCTTGCACCGCAATGGCGACGCGATGGTTCCAAGCATTCTCTATTTGAATCGCCACACGAGACTTTGCATATTTAATGCCATTGTCAATCACGTTGGCAAGTGCGCTGGCCAACAAATCAGCATCCCCCAATACCACGCGTCGGCTATGGACTTCTAGCGTCAGCGTGATATTACACTCTTGCGCGAAGGGTTCATACAAATCCACCACATCCGCTGCAATCGTGGCCGGCTCAATCACGGTAAAATTACGACGCTGCGTGCCGGCTTCAATTTCAGCGATCTGCAGCAACTTATCAAACAAAATCGTTAATCGTTCTAGTTCTTGTATCGCGTAGTCATTGGCCTGACGAAGTGCTTCCGGAGCATTTTCCGCCTGTTGTGCCATATGTAGGTTGGCTTGCATCCGCATTAAAGGTGTTCGCAAATTATGGGCGACTGTGTCCGTGACGTGGCGAACGCCTTGCATTAGCCCTTCCACACGATCAAGCATGGTGTTTAAATCGCGAGCCAATTGCGAGAACTCATCATTACGATCCGATACCGGGATGCGCTGCCTAAACTGCCCCGCACTAATCCTGGCAGCGGTATGGCGGATAGAAGAAACACGCAACTCTAATTCATGTTTAAAAATATAGGTACCCGCCGCCACGATAAATAATGCCAATAATATAGCGGCTGCACTGGCCCGACCCATTAACGCGCGCAGAGCATCCAGATCATCCATATCGCGCCCCACAATCACAATGGAGCCATCCGATAACACACGGCTTTGGATGCGGGCCAAGACCTCGGCATCTCCCTGTTGAACCAGCGTTTCAGGCTGCCATACTTCCGTGATAGGAAAATCCAGCACGCGCTCAAAATTCCCGGCCAATGACTGGCCAGACGCATCCAGGTATAGATAAAGCTCATGCGTTGCTAGAAGATCTTCGCTGAGGGCAGCATCAATCGCGCCCACCACCGCATCGGGCCCCCCATACTCAAATTGAGATACCAGGTAGCTCAGGCGCGAGGCCATTTGCTTATACATCTCACCTTGCTGGGCACCCACGGTTTGTAGATAGATAAAGCCCACTAGCCCTAAGGTGCTCACCACCGCTAACAGGCTATAAGTCAGGGTAAGCCGCACCGATAGAGAGCTTTCGAGCAGCTTCCTGAAACGCCGAAATAGTTTCACCTCTCCCTCTGAATAGGTGTTGCGAGCTACGTCCCCGACACTGACAACATATAGCCAGATCCCCGGATGGTATGGATTAAGGGGTATTCAAACCCCGTATCAATTTTGTTCCTTAAGCGGCTTACCTGCACATCAATCACATTGGTTTGCGGATCAAAGTAGTATTCCCAAACCGATTCTAGCAACATGGTGCGCGTAACCACCTGACCTTCGTGCTTCATAAGAAACGCCAGCAAACGAAACTCACGCGGCTGCAGGTTAATGGATTGACCCGCCCGTTGCACCTGGCGCGTAAACAAATCAAGCGTTAGATCTCCAACGCTCAACTCTTGTACATCCGGTGCGGCCCTGGCGCGACGCACTAACGCCTCTGCCCGGGCCAAGAGCTCCGTAAGCGCAAATGGTTTGGTGAGATAATCATCCCCTCCCAGGCGCAGCCCTTTCACGCGGTCATCCAACGCCGCAAGCGCGCTTAACACCAGCACAGGCGTTTGCTGACCTTGCTCACGAATGCTCGATAGTATCGACAGGCCGTCTAAATTATCAGGCAGCATGCGATCTAAAATAATTAAATCCCAGTTATCGTTCTGCGCCAGCGCCAGCCCGGTTGGACCGTCGTAGGCGGTTACCACCTCATAATTCTGCGCCTGAAAAGCGGCTTCAATATAACGACTGTTTTCCCGATCGTCCTCAATAAGCAAACAACGCCACATGCGACTTACTCCCCTACAACAGGAGGTCCTGGCGGTAGCGTTCGTTTGTGTGCAGACACATTCCACAGTTGAATCAGGCGTTCGGCGACCTGCTCTGAAACCTTATGGCCTTCAAGAAAGCGATCAATATTGTTATAGCTAACCCCAAAAGATTCCTCATCGGGCCGCATCGGCGATAAAGATTCAAGGTCCGCCGTGGGAATTTTATCTACCAAATAATCGGGGGCACCCAGATGGCGTGCCAGCGCTCTGACCTGCGATTTATTTAACCCTAGCAAAGGCATTACATCCGCCGCGGTATCTCCGAATTTAGTGGAATAGCCCGTGAGCATTTCTGCTGCTTGATCGGTTCCTACCACCAGTCCCCGTTGGGTGCCTGCCACGGCAAATAAGGCCACCATGCGCTGACGTGCCTTAATATTACCGTGGATAACATCTTGCTGTTCAGGGGACTCAAATGACAAGCCCTGCGCCATAAGATCCCGTAATAGTTGGTCACTAGCGGCTTGAATATTAAGGGTCAGGACTTGATCCGGATGCATTAACGCAGCACCTGCCGTGGCATCCTCAGCATCTGCTTGTTGCCCGTAAGGCAAATGCAATACTGTCAGGCGTGCCCGCTGATAGCCCTGCTGGCGTGCTAACAAGACGGCATGATGGGCCAACAAGCCAGCGGCAAGGGAGTCCACCCCACCGCTAACACCAATCACCAACGTATCCAGACGACTCGACAGCAGGTAATCTTTTAAAAACGTTGTACGATGGTCGAGCTCTTGGGCCACGTCAAAAGTAGACGGGACCCCGAGCTGCGTACGTATCTGTTGTTGTAATGCCTGTTGTTCGGGTGTCATCTTAGAAGTTATCCAATACGGCTCCGGTACTGGCGGTCGAGGCATTAAATGCAAACTTTGCCTGAACGCCTCGTCGATAGCGTGGCTCCGGCTCCTTCCACTTGGCCTTGCGTTGTGCCAACACGTCATCGCTTACGTGTAGTTCAAGCACCAGCTTATGGGCATCAATGGTAATGGTGTCGTTCTCTTCCACCAACGCAATAACGCCCCCCATGGCAGCCTCGGGTGAAACATGGCCAACGACCATGCCCCAGGTACCACCAGAAAACCTGCCATCGGTAATGAGACCGACGGAATCCCCGAGGCCCGCGCCAATTAGCGCGCTCGTGGGTGCCAACATTTCTGGCATACCGGGTCCCCCTTTGGGGCCCAAATAGCGTAGCACCATTACATCGCCCGGATTTATCTGATTATCAAGGATGGCCTTTAGCGCAGATTGCTCATCATCAAACACACGGGCCGGACCGGTAATGGAAGGATTTTTAAGCCCGGTGATTTTGGCCACGGCCCCTTCAGGGGACAAATTGCCTTTAAGAATGGCCAAATGACCTTCTTTGTATAGCGCCTTATCCAAGGGGCGAATCACATCCTGGTTGGCCGGTGGGGCGCTGGGTATATCCGCCAATACTTCAGCAATGGTTTGGCCGGTAATGGTCATGCAATCGCCATGCAACAAGCTCGCATCTAACAGCAGCTTCATGACTTGTGGAATGCCACCTGCCTGATGCAAGTCAACGGCCAGGTAGTCGCCGCTGGGTTTTAGATTACAGAATACGGGGACGCGTTTGCGGATACGCTCAAAGTCATCAATGGTCCATTCCAGCCCTGCGGCATGAGCAATGGCGAGCATGTGTAACACCGCATTGGTGGAACCACCGGTTGCCATGATAACCGATACCGCATTTTCCATTGCTTCGCGCGTGATAATGTCGCGCGGCTTAAGATCCCGTTGAATGGCGCCAATCAAAACCTTAGCCGCTTCTTCCGCTGCCTTGACAATTTCATCGTGTTCATTGGCCATCGTAGACGAATACGGCAGGCTCAAGCCCAATGCCTCAAAAGCTGAACTCATGGTATTTGCGGTATACATGCCACCGCACGAACCACAGCCCGGAATTGCATGGAGTTCAATTTGGTGCAGGTCTTCTTCGCTGATACGACCAGCGGCATGCTCGCCGACCGCTTCAAAGACGCTCACGATGTTTAAATCCTTGCCGTCGAGCTTGCCCGGCAAAATGGTGCCGCCATAAACATAAATGGCTGGCACATTGGCCCGTAATATTCCCATCATGCCGCCTGGCATGTTTTTATCGCAGCCTCCAATAACGAGAACACCGTCCATCCACTGGCCTTGCACACAAGTTTCAACACAGTCTGCAATAACCTCACGGGATACGAGGGAATATTTCATCCCCTCCGTACCCATGGCCATGCCATCCGAAACTGTGGGCGTACCAAACACTTGGGCATTACCGCCATTGCTATTAATAGACTCAATGGCGGCATCGGCCAGTTTTTGTAAGCCCGCATTACAAGGCGTAATGGTGCTATAGCCGTTGGCTACCCCAACCATGGGGTTATTAAAATCCTCTTCTTTATAGCCTAAGGCATAGTACATGGAGCGGTTAGGCGCGCGTTCCGGACCTTGTGTGATATGAGCGGAACGTAACCGCCTTGAACTGGATGTTGACATGGTGCACCTTCTTTATCCGAATAAGTTATCAGTGAAATTGATCGTAATGAAGTCACTCTCATATTCTACCGGATACCGCTCCAAGGCAGAAAGCCAGCTTACACCAGGCTATCCCCGGTTTTACGGGCCCTCTTCACATCCCGGAAAAGTGAGACCAGCAATAGCACCAGAATTCCAGCAGAGATAACTGGCCAAATCAATATATAAGTCGTTAATAGCGTTTTCATTTGTACTCCAAAATGTTTGTCAGACGATGGCGATTAGACGTTGGGAACGAGCTGCTGCTTGGGTTCCTTTGCTGCTGATGCTTCATGCTCATCGGTATGAAAAGACGTCACGCGTTGCGCTAACACAGAGAAGTCAAACGACTCATTACTGCGTAGGCTAATCGCCACACAGGTGATGGCGCTTACACCATAAGCCGTCAAGGAGGCTAATAAAACAGTGTAATCACGCAAGGCAAAAAACGCGAAAGGTGCCATCACAAGTACGGTGATACTACCCGCCGCTATGGCTAGCCATAGGTTGGAAAAGCCAAACACCATTAAACCGATTACTACCCCGGCACCAGCAATGGCAGCGACTTCAAAGAATAAGGCGACCACGCCCGTCATGGGGAGTAGTTCAAAACGTGCCACGGCAAACAAAATCACCGCCAATATTACAGCGGACGTAAATGCCGTATTGGTGACGCGCTTCCAGTAAAAGCTGGAGATCACGGGAAAAACTATGGCCCCCCACAAGGCGCCCACAAATACCAACATCACCAAGATATCCAGCTGCAAGCTGGCAAATACGACACCAATCAAGGTGGCGACCACCATGGTGACACGGCCCCACAGCAACATCCGCTGGGGATTAGGCGTGCCGCGAGCCAGATTACGACCATAAATGTCTGTCATCACAATAGCAGACAGGGCGGCCAGATCAGAATCGGCAGTAGAAGACAGAGAACCAATTACCAGAATAAAAAACAGGGCAACCCCTGCGGCTGGAAGATACGTGGATGCCATTTGGGGAATAATATTATTCATGTCCCCATCCACTGGCATAAGTCCCGTAAAGGCGGCCAGCAGTCCGAGCATGCCCAAACCGATCACCACTGCACCGTAGCCGATTGTGGCCGTCAGGAAAGTTGATTTAATCAAATCTTCCCGGACCGCAAACAAGCGTTGCGCAATCGTTTGGTTACCAATCGCGTATGCCAATACGGCAATGAAATAAGGTGCCCCTTGCTCAAGAATCGCTTTCGTGGAGAAGAAATTGGACTGCTCACTATCCAAGCGCCACAAATTCTCCATCAACATGTCACTACCACCCGCATTGATAAAAATTAGCGGAATAATAATGACGGCCGCAAGAATCATTGCAATCAGCTGAGCGAAGTCGGTCATGACCGAGGCCCGAAACCCCGACCATAGGGTGTACGTCAATACGCCCAAACCCGCGATCAATACCCCTTGAATAAAGCTCAGTGGCGTTAATACGGCAACCAGTGCTCCCGCTGCGGTGAAATTCACCATCAAGCTAATGCAACTTCCAATCAGGTTTGAAACCGCCATAATCAGCTGGCTGGAACTACCATGACGGGCCTTGATAACCTCTGCCAAGGTATGCGCCTCCGGTGCAACGGCTCTAAAGCGCCGCCCAAAGGGATAAATAAACAAAATCATAAGGGCGCCCCAGAACCCGTAATGAATGGGGCCCGACAGGCCATAGCGAAAGCCTGAGGTCGCACTGGCATAAAACGATGCCGCCCAAATCCAGGTGGCAATCATGCTGGCCGCTGATAACCCAAAGCCCACAGCACTGCTTGAAACCATGTAGCCATCAACGTTTTCTTTTTTTTGGCCGATCATTAAAGTCATTAAAAATGTCAGCCCATAAAACCCAAATAACAGCCCAAGGGCCATTGGGGTGGATAACTGGAAAAACTCTCCTTCCGTCATGTGAATTATTACCTTACGCAAACTTCACGTGTGGTGTTTATCGCACATCCCCTCCACAGCCGCTACAACACATTGCAAAAGCTACCAACGTGACGTACCAGCCAAGCAAAAAACTACTCCGCAGCTTGGCAACACCAGTTATGTAAACAAAGTGGGTGCCAGGGATGGCATGAAAACAGCACACGTGATCACTCGAGGGTTGATCGAATAACACGCCATCACATCTGACAATGGCTGGAGGGAATTCGTTGCTTTTTTGCAACGAAAGAAGCTATGGTACCAAAATAGTTTGAGTAAGTCTAATTAGAGTTGAAACTATTCAGGCGTAAAAAAACCCCAAGCGCTTATCACATGCAAACGCTTGGGGCTTAAAGGTGTAAGAGAACTAGCGCTTACGCAAGTGGCTCAAACGCCGTGCTGCCTTGGCTTGGGCCGCCAGCATTTCAAGCTCTGCCTGCACCACCGCGATGTCTTCCTTGGACGTAGCACGTTCCAGGTCGGCTTCTGCCCGTTGACGTGCCTCTTCAGCTTTTTCAGCATCCAGATCCTCGGCACGAATTGCCGTGTCCGACAACACTGTAACGGTATCGGGCTGAACTTCCAGTATGCCCCCGGCGACAAAAATATTCGATTCGCTACCATCGGCCAGGACAATTTTAACGGTACCTGGACGAATTCGAGAGATTAAAGGCGTATGCCCCGGAAGTATTCCAAGCTCCCCTGCTTCCCCAGGCAAGGCGACAAAAGTCGCCTCCCCGGCGAACAGGGAGTCTTCGGCACTGACAACATCAACATGTAACGTGCTCATAACCTGATCCTTGCCTTATAACGTTTTGGCTTTCTCAAAGGCTTCATCAATAGTACCAACCATGTAGAAAGCCTGTTCGGGCAACGCGTCGCATTCCCCTTCAACAATCATTTTGAACCCTCGTAAAGTTTCGGCCAACGGCACAAACTTACCCGGGGTTCCGGTAAAGACTTCTGCCACATGGAAAGGCTGCGACAAGAAGCGTTGAATCTTCCGTGCACGCGCCACCGCCAAACGGTCTTCTGGTGAAAGCTCGTCCATGCCAAGAATCGCAATAATGTCACGCAACTCCTGATAGCGCTGCAGAGTTTGCTGAACACCACGCGCGACTTGATAGTGCTCTTCACCAACAATTTGCGGGTCAAGCTGGCGACTGGTGGAATCCAGTGGGTCAACGGCAGGGTAAATTCCTAACGCCGCAATTTCACGCGCCAATACCACGGTAGAGTCCAAGTGCTGGAACGTGGTGGCCGGTGACGGGTCGGTCAAGTCATCCGCTGGCACATAAACCGCCTGAATGGAAGTAATAGAGCCTGTTTGCGTTGAAGTAATCCGCTCTTGCAGCTGCCCCATTTCCTCGGCCAGCGTGGGCTGATAACCCACCGCAGAGGGCATACGACCCAGCAACGCTGATACTTCCGTTCCCGCCAAGGTGTAACGATAAATATTATCCACAAAGAACAAGATGTCACGGCCTTCATCACGGAATTTTTCTGCCATCGTTAAACCGGACAGCGCTACCCGCAGACGGTTCCCGGGGGGTTCGTTCATCTGACCAAACACCATGGCAACTTTTGATTCCGCCAGATTATCCATCTGGATAACCCCCGCGTCCGACATTTCGTGGTAGAAGTCATTCCCTTCACGCGTGCGCTCACCAACCCCGGCGAACACGGACAAACCACTATGTTCACGGGCAATGTTGTTAATAAGCTCAAGCATGTTAACGGTTTTACCGACACCGGCACCGCCAAACAGACCCACTTTACCGCCTTTGGCGAAGGGGCATACCAAATCAATAACCTTAATCCCCGTCTCCAATAGTTCGACTGAGGGAGAAAGCTCATCGAATTTGGGTGCTTTTTGATGAATGGCACGCGTTTCTTCAGTTTCAATAGGTCCGCGTTCGTCAATAGGACGTCCCAAGACATCCATGATCCGACCCAGCGTCCCGGCGCCAACAGGAACCGAAATAGGTGCTTCGCTGTTGCGGACATTCATGCCACGGCGCAGCCCATCACTGGAACCCATGGCAATCGTACGGACAATGCCATCCCCTAGTTGTTGCTGAACCTCGAAAGTTAAACCCTTCTCGGCAAATTCGGAAGAGTCATCATCTAGCATCAGGGCGTCATAGATATTCGGTATGCTGTCGCGAGGGAACTGAATATCTACTACGGCGCCGATGCACTGAACGATGGTACCGTTGCTCATGTTTAATCCTTGCTTAAGATCTTTGACGGGTTGCCTTTCTGTCTAGGATTGGACAGCGGCAGCGCCCCCCACGATTTCTGAAATTTCTTTAGTAATGGCCGCTTGACGTGTCTTGTTATAAACCAGCTGCAAGTCGTCAATCACCTCTTTCGCATTATCGGAAGCCGCTTTCATGGCCACCATGCGAGCAGACTGCTCAGATGCCATATTTTCTGCCACCGCCTGATAGACGACCGCTTCCAGGTAACGTAGCAGCAAGTCATCAATAACACTGGTCGCATCCGGCTCGTACAAGTAATCCCACCCGTAAGTGGATTTAATTTGCACTTCTTCGCCGATCATATCGTCGCCCTGCTGCCAGGGATCTTCCAGGCCAGAAGGCAGGGGCAGCAAACGGACAAATGTTGGTTCTTGACGCATCGTATTGATGAAGCGACTGGTTGCCAAATAAACGGCATCAATTTCGCCCTCTATATAGGCATCAATTTGGACCTTGATGGCGCCAATAAGGCGATTAAGCTCAGGGACATCCCCGAGGTCGGTAGCCTCCGACACAATATTGGCATTAATCCGGTTCAGTGTGCCAAGGCCTTTGGCCCCTAATGCCGTGACTTGCAACGCTATGTTTTTTTCATGGAAGTCATTGATACGCGCCAGCACCAACCGCATTAGGTTGGTGTTTAAACCCCCACACAACCCTTTGTCGGTGGTCACCACAATAAGTCCGACGCCGTTCATGCTGTCACGTTTTTCCATGTAGGGGTGGGTGTATTCCGGGTGCGCCTGCATCAGGTGAATGGCAATTTCCCTCACCTTCGTTGCATAGGGGCGACCAGCATACATCCTGTCCTGCGCCTTACGCATCTTGGACGCTGCCACCATTTCCATGGCTTTCGTGATCTTGCGCGTATTTTGAACGCTTCGGATCTTGGTTCTAATTTCCTTAATTCCAGCCATTAAACTTTCCTGTTGGGGAAGGGACGGACCTTACTGTCTCGAATAACCGTCAGACACCGTAAAGTCATATCCTTTCCTCGCAGTAATTAATAGGCACCACGTTTTTTGAAGTCTTCGACCGCTTCGGTAAGCGCCGCTTCATCTTCCTTGCTTAGCTTCTTCGTATCCTGAATACGCTGCACCAATTCTGCATGTGAATTTTTGAGATGATCTTTTAAAGCCTTTTCGAAAGGAAGAATCTTGCTAACCTCAATGTCGTCAAGATAGCCATGGTTTACCGCAAACAAGCTAATGGCCTGCTCCCATACATCGAGCGGCTGATACTGGGGTTGCTTTAACAACTCAACCACACGCTCACCACGCTCTAACTGACGACGCGTTGCGTCATCCAGATCTGAGGCAAATTGCGCAAACGCGGCCAACTCGCGGTACTGGGCGAGGTCCGTACGAATCCCCCCCGACAACTTCTTGATGACGTCAGTCTGAGCAGAGCCCCCTACCCGGGAAACAGAAATCCCTGCATTAATAGCAGGACGCACCCCGGCGTTAAACAAGTCTGTCTCAAGGAATATCTGACCATCCGTAATTGAAATAACGTTGGTGGGTACGAACGCAGATACGTCACCCGCCTGGGTTTCAATAATAGGCAAGGCCGTTAAAGACCCCGTCTTGCCTTTCACTTCACCATTCGTGAACTTTTCTACATAGTCTGCATTGACGCGCGCGGAACGCTCTAGCAAACGTGAATGCAAGTAGAAGACATCCCCAGGATATGCTTCTCGGCCAGGTGGACGACGAAGCAGTAGCGACACCTGACGATAGGCCCACGCCTGCTTCGTCAAGTCATCGTAAATGATTAGGGCATCCTGCCCGCGATCACGGAAGTATTCTCCCATGGTACAACCGGAGTAGGCAGATAGGTATTGCATCGCTGCCGATTCTGATGCTGCCGCTGCCACGATAATGGTGTACTCAAGCGCGCCATGTTCTTCAAGCCGACGAACCACGTTCGCAATCGTAGAAGCCTTTTGCCCAATTGCCACGTAAACACAGGTAACGTCTTGGCCTTTTTGGGCAATAATGGCATCCACCGCCACTGCCGTTTTACCGGTTTGACGGTCTCCAATAATCAGCTCACGTTGACCACGACCAATAGGCACCATGGAGTCAATCGCCTTGGTTCCAGTTTGTAGCGGCTGATCTACCGATTGGCGCGCAATCACTCCAGGCGCCACCTTCTCAATAACATCGGTTTCTTTGGCTTCAATGGGACCCTTCCCATCAATGGGTACGCCAAGGGCGTCCACCACGCGACCACAAAGCTCAGGACCCACCGGCACTTCCAGAATACGCCCTGTTGTTTTAACAGCGTCACCCTCCGAAACCCCGGTGTAGTCCCCTAAAATTACGGCCCCTACCGAATCTCTTTCAAGGTTCAGCGCAAGACCATAAACATTATTGGGAAACTCTAGCATTTCCCCTTGCATTACATCGGATAACCCATGAATACGGGTAATCCCGTCGGTCACGGAAACTACCGTGCCTTGTGTACGAATATCAGACGACGTGCTTAAGCCTTCAATTCGGCTCTTAAGCAGCTCGCTGATTTCTGACGGATTAAGTTGCATTTTCAGACTCCTGGAATCCTGTTTTCGGCTGCTTAGGCAACCAACGTGTCGCGCATTTTAGTGAGCTGGGCTTGCACAGATGTATCAAACACCTGATCACCCACCACAACACGAACCCCACCAATAAGCGATTCATCGACCGTCACTGATGGTTTAAGTTTGAGCATAAACTTCTTTTCAAGCACAGTTACCAAATCAGCCACCTGCTCATCAGAAAGCGGGAAAGCACTGGTAATTTCCGCCAAGGCTGAACCCTCTTGCTTATTTCTGAGCTGTGTAAACTGCTCAGCAATCTGCGGGAGCAGCAAAATGCGATGATTCTCGATTAACAACGTCACGAAATTGGCAATCGGTGCGGGGACCTCAGCATCGACCTTCTTTTTGGTTTTCTTTGTCTTGCCAGAAGTGGGGGCAACACTTACTGACGATGCCTCTTGAAGAAGATCATTAAATAGCGCAATGCATTGCTCGGTCGTAAGGCGCGGATCTGACAGAGCGTTCTTGACCTCTTGTATTCCGGCCAGCTCGGCTAACGTTGAAAGCCATTTGCTCCAAGAGTCCAAACCCTCGCGATCAGAGCGTACGGTTGCAAACGCTGCTTCTGCATAAGGTCTGGCAATTGTGGATAGTTCAGACATAGCCTGCTCAAAAAGTTAAAGTTTTGCTTTCAGCTGTTCTAACAGCTCGGCATGCGCCTTCGCATCAATTTCGCGTTGGAGAATTTGGGTTGCCCCTTGTACCGCCAACATTGCCACATCGTCACGCAGGCTGTCACGAACCCGTTGCACCTCTTGCTCGGCATCCTGTTGTGCCTGAGCAATGATTCTTGCCTTTTCTGCTTCAGCCTCACGACGCGCCTCGTCAATAAGTGACGCGGCTTGCCTTTCTGCTTCCGCCAGGCGTGACTGAGACTCTGTTCGTGCTGATGCTTCAATAACACTGATTCGCGCTTGCGCCTGAGCCAGATCTGCCTTGCCTTTGTCAGCAGCAGCTAGCCCGTCAGCAATTTTCTGACGACGATCGTCCATTGCTCTCGTGAGGGGTGGCCATATAAACCGCATGGTAAACCACGCCAACACGAAAAACACGATCATCTGAAAAAATAGAGTCGCGTTTAAATTCACGGTCGTTTCCCTGTTAACACCATTCTTCCATAAGCTTACGCCTATAGGATGGAAGATTGTCTAAGCAACAGAAATTATATCCTGCTGCCACCTACCCGCTGCCTTGTTACTGGCAACGGGCCTTAAAAAGCCTAACCAATCGCTAGGCCACAAATGGGTTGGCGAAGGCAAACAGCATTGCGATACCAACACCAATCAGGAAAGCTGCGTCAATCAAACCAGCGAGCAAGAACATTTTAGTTTGCAGGGCATTCATGAGCTCGGGCTGGCGGGCCGAAGCCTCCAGGTATTTCCCACCCATTAACGCGATACCGATACAGGCGCCGATAGCACCCAATCCGATGATAATACCGCAAGCAAGTGCAACGAATGCGACGTCGGTCATGAGAACTCCTTGGTAAATATAACCGTAAGATCAAAAATTAAGAAACAAGAAATAACTAATGGCTTTCATGCGCCTGCCCGATATAAACCAGAGCAAGCATCATAAAAATAAAAGCTTGGAGCAAAACAATAAGAATATGGAAAATTGCCCATACCGCGCCCGCCAGTATATGCCCAATACCCAAACCAAGGCTAGCGACGTTAAACCCTGTCCATGCCGCACCCATAAGCGCTATCAGCATAAACACAAGCTCACCAGCAAACATATTTCCAAACAACCGCATCCCCAGAGATACAGTTTTGGCGGCATATTCAATAATGTTTAGCAGCAAGTTAAAGGGTGCCAGTAGAATTAATGCTGGCCCTCGAGCACTGAAAGGCATGGAAAACAGCTCTTTCAAAAAACCAAGGGGATTTTTTAACTTAATGCCGTAATACCAGCTGATCAGAAGCACCGCGATGGACATCCCCATGGGAACGTTCAAATCCGCTGTTGGCAAGATTCTATGGTAGTACAGTGGATCCCCATATTCTGTGCCCAGACCGCTAGTAGAAAATAGCCAGGGCAACAAATCCACTGGCAGCAAGTCCAGGGTATTCATAAGGGTAATCCACAGAAATATGGTTAACCCCAGGGGAGCAACAAACAAACGAGACTTCTCGTTGGGTACGATGTCCTTCGTTTGATCTTCGACCCAGCCCACCAGCATTTCTACCGACATTTGAAAACGGCCAGGGACACCTGCTGTAACGGACCGGGCAGCCCGCCATAAGAAGTAGATCACGATAAGGCCCATGGCAATGGACCAAAACAATGAATCGTAATTAATGATGCCAAAGTCAGAGACGGCTGTCTGAGCCTCTCCTACGCTATTCAAATGCACAAGGTGGTGCTGAATATAATCCTGTGACGACAGTTCAGTAGCAGCCATCTGAATCCTTAATTACATAAACCATTCAGGCCAGTGCCTAAAAACCACGCGTTTCGAGCATTAGGGAAGTTTTCGTAACGCAAGCAACAACACATACCCTTTTAATACCCCAAACAGCCCTGCGAGCAACGCTGGCCAAACGATCCAGCTTTGTCCCAGCCAAGCCGCTAACCCCAGAATGGCAAGTGCCGTCAGCAATTTAAATGCCTCACCCCAAAAAAACATTGCCGGGCTAGGCGTTCGCTTGCCCATTATTCCCACCAACAAACGCAGTGCAAATAAAAGGTTGGGCACAAAATAAGCCGCCGCACCAACGAAGGCCGATACAGCGGCATACCATCCTGCTAGCAATCCACTAATAGCAATAGCAGCAAGCGCTACCACTGCTTGCGCGCCAAGCGTCCATAGTAAACCATGACTGGCACGACGAGTAACGATGGCGCGTTCTTTCTGTGTCAAGCGAATGGGCTGACAATCATCAAGCGGATGGCCGAACCTGTTGGACAAAACCATTTCCCGATTATTAGAAAGAGGCACGGCGATCAACCGTTACCCGCAGGTGGGATACTACAAGTGTAAAGCGCGTAAAGTATAGCCCTAATCCATACGAAAGCGCAAATAATCCTAGGTACTTACCCCTAGCTTCGCGAATCACTTGTGTGTAAATGCGGGCTTGCGTTTTTCAACAAATGCCTTCATACCTTCTTTCTGATCTTCAGTGGAAAATAACGCATGGAAATTACGACGCTCGAAAAGTAAGCTGCTGTGCAAGGAAGACTCAAAAGCCATGTCAACACACTCCTTCGCCATCAGCACAGAAGGCAATGACATTGACGCGATTGTCTGTGCCGCCTCAATGGCTTCATCCAACAACTTCTCCGTGGCAATGACACGCGATACCAAGCCACTGCGCTCGGCTTCCTCAGCATCCATCATACGACCGGTTAACACCAAGTCCATTGCTTTTGCTTTACCAATAGCCCGCGGTAAACGCTGGGTGCCGCCATAGCCAGGAATCACGCCTAGCTTGATTTCCGGTTGGCCAAACTTGGCATTCTCCGCCGCAAAAATCGTGTCACACACCATGGCGAGCTCACAACCCCCTCCTAATGCGTAGCCGGAGACGGCAGCAATAATGGGCTTGCGGATGCGCGTGATCGCCTCCCAGGCACCGCCGATATAATCCCCTTTGTAGACATCCTCATAGGTGAAGTCTTGCATTGCCGTGATGTCTGCGCCCGCGGCAAAAGCTTTTTCATTGCCTGTAAGCACCATGGCACCGATATTTTCGTCATTATCGAAGGCCAGCATGGCAGCATAAAGCTCCTCGATAAGCGCATCACTCAAGGCATTCAAGGCCTTGGGACGGTTTAACGTTAATATGGCAACACGTCCCTGAACTTCAGTCTTAACCATTGTTTCGGTCATTCTTTTTCCTCAGCGTAAAATAAACGTATGACAAACAAAACTTTACTTTATCGTGTCACACCCCATGATCCCAGTGGACACCGACTTTCCATCCGTTTGCAAATTGACGCACCTGACCCGCAAGGTCAGGTACTTTTTCTGCCCGCCTGGATACCTGGCAGTTACCTCATTCGGGATTTCTCCCGCCAGATTGAGTCTATACAGGCCCATCATAACGAGCAAACCGTTACTCTGCATAAAATTGATAACCACCGCTGGAAGTGCGCGCCGTGTAATGGCCCGCTAACAATCAGCTATGTAGTTTATGCATGGGATTTATCCGTTCGCGGTGCCCACTTTGATGAAAGCCACGCCTTCCTTAACGGTACCAGTATTTTCCTGGGGGTCGAAGGCCAGACACAAATGCCTTGTCTGGTGGAATATTGCCCGCCGCCCCATACAGACACCTGGAAAGTGTACACAAGCCTACCAGAAGCAACCGGACACCCGGATGCTGCAAAACGCCATGGCTTCGGGATGTATCAAGCGCCAGACTACGACGCCCTGCTGGATCATCCTGTAGAAATGGGTACGCCGCAAGTAATTCACTTCGATGCTTGTGGGGTACCGCATGAAATGGTCTTTACAGGTGTGGCACCCAATGTGGATTTAGAACGGATTGCCACCGACACCAAAAAAATCTGCGAAGCACAAATTGCCTTATTTGAACCGGAAACAAAAACGGTGCCATTTTTGGACAGCAGTGATCGCTATGTTTTCATGACAATGGTTACGGGCAATGACTATGGCGGGCTAGAACATCGGGCCTCTACGGCGCTTATGATTGGCCGCGACAAACTTCCGGTAACAGGCCAAACACCTGGGCCAGGATATCAGGACTTTCTAGGCCTAATAAGCCATGAGTATTTTCATACCTGGAATGTTAAGCGGATTAAACCGCAAGCATTTGCACCTTACCGCTATACGGAAGAAAACTTCACCCGTCTGCTATGGGTGTTTGAAGGCTTTACCTCTTATTATGACGACGCCATGTTGGCACGCTCCGGCGTCATTAGCCAGCAAGCCTATCTGGATCGCTTAGGCAAGGTCATTAGCCATGTTCGTAGGGGCGCCGGGCGACTAAAGCAAAGTGTTGCCGATAGCTCCTTTGATGCGTGGACCCGGTTTTATAAACAAGACGAAAACTCCCCTAACGCACTGGTGAGTTACTACACCAAGGGCGCCCTGGTGGCACTTGGTCTGGATATCACCTTACGACAATCCACCAATGGCGAACGTAGTCTGGATGATGTTATGCGACTCCTGTGGCAACGCTACGGCAAGTCTTTTTACCAAGACATGGACAACCAATCCCATCTACAAGGGGTGGCGGAAGAAGGTATGCCGGCGTTAATCCAGGAGGCAACCGGGGTGGATGTTGGTGACTTTATTGAGCAATATGCGTATAAGCCTCAAGACATTCCGCTAGAGACTTTGCTGGCCCATGACAATATCCAATTAACATGGGAAACCGACCCAACCGATAACCGCCTCGATGTGCGCCTGCGCAACGATGCGGACCGATGTGTCATTGCCACGGTTCATGAACATGGCGTGGCCCATGACGCTGGCTTGTCGGCAGGAGATGAAATTGTTGCGGTTGGAGGGTTACGCGTACACAGCGCCAAAGCACTCAAACAGCAGTTACGTTACTGGCAGGCAGGAGATACGGTTGAGCTCCACGTATTTCGTCGCGATGAGCTTAGATGCTTTGCCGTCACGCTAAAGGCACCCGAAGCAACCGTAGGCAAGCTATCCCCTGCAACACCCGCCACGAATGAGTAAATCCATTATGCCGAGTCGCTGTCATTCAAATCAATTGCGCCGTATCTTTTTTGAAAAACTAACGGTGGAAGCGTTTATAGGGGTGCTCCCCCATGAACGCCAAACCGCCCAGCCTTTGATTATTGATGCGGCATTTGATGTAGCGGTTAGGCAGGCGCTTAGTGACGACGATATTCGTACAGTTTTAGATTACCGTGCGTTGCGCCTGCATATCATCGACCATTGCCAGCAGGGCCACACAAACCTGCTGGAATCCCTGGCAGAGACTTTAATGGACAGTTTGTTTACAGACTATCCCGACGTGCAGCGTATCCGCCTACGCCTTGCAAAACCGCAGGCGTTTGAGGACTGCGCGGCTGTAGGCATTGAACTTTGCCGGCAGCGCAACACATAAGACTGCGGCCATTACATCCCTTCCCAGCGTGGGCCGGGAATGGGAATCCCCACCAACTCCAGCAATCGCAATACGGTGTGGTCCACCATTTCATCGATGGACTGGGGCCGCATATAAAATGCCGGAAGTGGCGGAAAAATAACCCCTCCCATTTCCGTTACAGCCGTCATATTGCGTAAGTGTGCCAAAGAAAACGGTGTTTCGCGCACCGCCATTACCAAGCGCCGACGCTCTTTAAGTGTGACATCTGCTGCGCGGGTAATAAGGTTATCGGATAGGCCATGGGCAACCGCAGCAAGCGTGCGCATGGAACATGGAACGATAATCATCCCCGTCGTCGCAAAGCTGCCGCTGGCCAATGAAGCCCCCACATCACGGCAGCTATACACACAGTCGGCCAATGCATGCACCTGCTTGCGAGTCTGATCAAGCTCGTGGCGAATATTCAGCACGCCTGAAGTAGAAATGACAAGATGCGTTTCTACGTCCGTGTGTTGTCGCACGCACTCTAGCAAGCGTATGGCATAAAGCGCCCCGGTTGCTCCTGTAATTCCAACAACAAGACGACGCGGATGCTGGCTCATCCCTTATTCAGCCTCAAGGACCCCAGCATCTTTTAGCACTTGTTCGAGCTCATCGCTTTCAAACATTTCAGACATAATGTCAGAGCCCCCCAGGAACTCCCCGGCAACATAAAGTTGGGGAATGGTGGGCCAATTGGAAAACACCTTAATGCCTTCCCTGACCTCGTGGTCATCAAGCACATTCACCGTCACCAGCTTACCAACACCCGAAGCCTTTAATATTTGTACCGCGCGTGCCGAAAAGCCACACTGCGGTGCTTGTGCCGTACCTTTCATGAAGAGCACCACGGGGTGCTCAGTTACCGTTTCACGAATAAAATCTTGAACGTCACTCATGTCAATTCCATTAAAACTTAAATATAAGCCCCCGTCACGCGCAGCATACCTGCCAAATCCCGATAGTGCCGGATCTGCCGTAAGCCGCTTTGTGCAAGGAGCTGGTGAACGGCCTCGGCCTGATCCCATCCATGCTCCAGCAATAACGCCCCGGGTACGCGCAATCGTGATCGTGATCCTTCAACGATAACACGTATTGCCTGTAAACCATCAGCCTCATCCGTCAAGGCAACCAGAGGCTCGAAGCGCAAATCCCCTTGACGCAAATGCTGGTCTGAACGCGCAATATAGGGTGGATTGCTAACGATCATATCGAAGTCCAACCCTCGCGGAAGGGCATCGTACCAGCTTCCACAAAAAAATTCGATATTGGCCTTATGTTCTTCAGCGTTTTTGCGCGCCACATCGACTGCGGCGTGACTAACATCGGTGGCAAAAATCTCAATATTGGTTACGCCTTTCTGAGCCAGCATCAACGCCAAAGAGATTGCAATGGCCCCCGAACCCGTGCCGAGATCCACAACCCGCAAAGGGTGTTGCGTTTGAGCAGCAACTGCCTGCAAACTGTGCCCTGCTGTTTCCACCAATAACTCGGTTTCTGGTCGAGGGATTAAAACGTCGGGCGTGACGATAAAGCGATGTCCCATAAACTCCCGAGAGCCGACGATATAAGCCATTGGCTCACCATCCAGGCGCCGCCGTTCTAACGCTTTATAGGCATCAAGGGATTGGGGGGGTAAAGGATCGGTATCATGGGCAATCAGCCACGACCGCGGTACTTCCAGAATATGCTGCCATAGCATGTGCGCCTCAAGTTGGGGCAGCGCGGTGGCGCGTAACACTTCCCGAAGTGTGGTCACGTATCACCTAAGGCCGCCAACTGCTTGGCCTGTTGCTCTGCCCGCAAGGCGTCTGTTAACTCCGCCAAGTCCCCTTCCATAATGGCGGCGAGCTTATAGAGGGTCAAATTAATTCTGTGGTCAGTGACACGGCCTTGAGGAAAATTGTAGGTTCGAATGCGCTCTGAGCGATCTCCGCTTCCTACCAAGCTGCGGCGCTCCTCGGCCTCTTGGTCTTGTTGATCCTGCAGTTGCTGATCCCGTAAACGGGCGGCCAACACCTGCATGGCTTTTTCGCGATTACGGTGCTGTGAACGGTCATCCTGACACTCCACCACCACCCCTGTTGGCAAGTGCGTCACTCGAACCGCGGAATCCGTTTTATTGACGTGCTGCCCCCCAGCACCACTTGCCCGAAAGGTATCAATCCGCAAATCGCCAGGATTAATTTCAATATCAGTGGCGGGATCTGCCTCAGGCAAAACAGCTACGGTGCAGGCTGAAGTATGGACCCGCCCCTGGGTTTCTGTTTCGGGCACCCGCTGCACCCGGTGTGCACCTGACTCAAACTTAAGCTGCCCATAAACGCCTTGACCTTGCACATGGGCAATGACTTCCTTATATCCTCCAAGCTCTGATGCATGCGCTGACATGATCTCCACTTGCCACCGATTGTTTTCTGCAAAACGCGTATACATGCGCAGCAGATCACCGGCAAACAGGGCGCTTTCATCGCCGCCCGTACCCGCCCGGATTTCAAGGAAAACGCTACGGTTATCGTCAGGGTCTTTTGGCAATAACAGTATTCGCAAGTCCTCCGCCAAACTTTGATGCGTTGCCTGTGCAGCCTCATACTCTTCTTGTGCCAAGTCGCGCATTTCAACGTCGTCCATTAACGTCTTGGCGTCTTCCATGGTTGCTTCTGCTTGGCGGTAAGCGTTATACGCCAGCACAACAGGCTCAACCTCCGCACGCTCCTGCGACAGCTTTCTAAAGCCATCTAAATCCTCTGCCATCTCCGGCTGAGACAATAACGCATCAATTTCAGTTAATCGGTGCGCCAATTGGTCCAGGCGCTCGCGCATAGAAGAATTCATAAAATGGAAGTCATTGGTTAGGAAGAACGACGACGGGATACCGTAGGCATTAAACGGGGCAACAAAGCGAGTAGCTGTTCGCGTTCTGTATCGCGGCTGGCATGCAACGCTGACAACGGGCCATGCAAATGCTTTTGCGTTAGGCCATACGCCAACTGCTCTAATACCTCATCGGGATCCTCACCGCGCGCCAGAGCACGTCGGGCTTTTTCAAGCTCATGCTGCTGAACGGCATCGGCTGCTTGTTGGTATTGTTGGATAACCGGGACGTTTGCACGGCTTTCCAACCAGTCCATAAAATGCTTCACCCGGGTATCAATAATGGCTTCTGCCTGCACCACCGCCGCTTGCCGCGCGTCACTTGCTGTTTGCACAATATGCCCGAGATCATCAACGGTATACAAATACACGTCCGCAAGGCGACCCACTTCTGTTTCAATATCGCGCGGCACTGCAAGATCCACCATGACGATGGGGCGATGACGACGTGCGCGGGTAGCTTTTTCCAGCATTCCCAGACCCAGAATGGGCAAAGAACTGGCCGTACACGAAACGATAACATCGTATTTCGCAATATGATCCGGGAGATCTGCCAACTTAAGGGTAGATGCCGACATCCGGTTTGCGAGGTTTTCGGCCCGCTCGATGGTGCGATTCGCCACAGTCATATGACGTGGACGGGCGGCAGAAAAATGGGTGGCGCATAATTCAATCATTTCGCCCGCACCAATAAACAAAATATTGGTATTGGCAAGGTCCCCAAAAACCCGCTGGGCCAACTTGACCGATGCAGCGGCCATAGAAACCGAGTGCGCCCCAATGGCCGTTTGAGAGCGTACTTCTTTAGCGACAGAAAAGGTGCGCTGGAAAAGCTGATGCAACAAAGTGCCCAACGCCCCTGCTTCATTCGCTGCCCGCATGGCATCCTTCATTTGACCCAATATTTGTGGTTCACCCAACACCATTGAATCAAGACCACTGGCCACCCGGAACGCATGGCGAACGGCCTCATGATGCTGATAACGATAGATGTGTGGCTGCAGACTGCCAGCCTCCAGCTCGTTAAAGTCGGCTAACCAGACGGGGATATGCTCCGAAATTTCAGGCTGGGCTGCAAAATAAAGCTCGGTACGATTACATGTGGATAAAATGGCAGCTTCACGCACCATGCTGCCAAAAGCAGAGCGCAAACCTTCAAGCGCTGGCCTGAGGACATCACCAGAAAATGACACGCGCTCGCGTAATGCTACAGGCGCGGACGTGTGATTCAGACCAAAAGTTAAAACATCAAGCGACATGTAATCGTAATAAAAACGAAAATAATGAATAGGGAATGTGGGAGGCACAAGCTCCCCTATTATAAGCTTGGATTACGATATACTAAAGTAGATGTTAAGATCAAAGCCTTGCGCGACGTGCAAAGGTTTTAAATATAGTGTATGATTTTGCCTTTCAAGCAATTGATCGTGGCCTGATAGCTCAGTTGGTAGAGCAGAGGATTGAAAATCCTTGTGTCGGTGGTTCGATTCCGCCTCAGGCCACCACAAAATTAGGCGGCTCTACGCCATAATCGGGGGATGCAGTATTCGGCTCTACGGCTCTACGCCATAATCGGGGGATGCAGTATTCACTAAACCCGATTGATCACTCCATTCGGCTCTACGCCATAATCGGGGGATGCAGTATTCACTAAACCCGATTGATCACTCCATTCCAACCGCACTGGGCCAAGACCCGCAAGCGGTAATTCTCAAAGTTTCTAAATCCATACGCTCTACGCG
>Ga0209487_1000703_pt1 | contig 29761 bp, 26 predicted proteins | sample Poulit2012_FD_187524 | JGI IMG/M metagenome (GOLD analysis project Ga0209487, IMG submission 187524) | Agricultural soil microbial communities from Georgia to study Nitrogen management - Poultry litter 2012 (SPAdes) (version 2) | ecosystem: Environmental > Terrestrial > Soil > Agricultural land...
ATATGACGAGAGAAAATAGGGCAGAGTCAACCGACCCCAACCACGCCTGCCCCGGCAACCCGAAGAAGCGCAGGATCTGGTTCAGGGGCCCGTAGAGGGGCGAGTAGAGGTAGCCCCAGATGATCGCCACCGCGATCGTGGGGACCATGTAGGGCACGAAGAGCATCGACCGCAGGGCGGTTCGGCCGCGGCGCAGCCCGGTGAAGAGGAACTGGCCCAGCAGGAACGAGAGCGGCAGGATGAGCGCCAGGCTTAGCCCGGCGTAAACCAGCGTGTTCCGGAACGCCAGGCGGAAGTTGCGGTCGCCCAGCAGCCGCTCGAAGTTCTCGAGGCCAACGAAGGTCATGCCGCTAAGCGGCGTGTACATCGACCAGTTGTTGAGGCTTATCCAGGCGGTGAGCAGGACGGGCAGCACGACGAAGACGAGAAGCAGCCCCACCCCGGGCGCGAGGAAGAGTGCCGTGGAGGTGGGGCTGGGTCTCATCGTTGCGTTTGCGTCCCCTCTAGCGGTCGAGGATCGTCTGGACGTCCCGCTGCGCCTGCTCCATCGCCTGCTGCGCATCGAGCTGGCCGAACTGCAGGGCTTCGAGGGCTTGCTGGATGGCGGCGGTTACCTGTGCCCCACCCATCACCGTCGGGAACGGCCGGGCGTTGTCGAGCTGCGAGACGTACCCCTCCAGGAAGGGCGTGCTCAGCTCGTCGCCGTGCGCCTCCACGTCGCTGCCGCGCGAGGGCAGGATGCCCATCGACATGAGGATGTCGCCCATCGCGCTCGAGCCTGCCTCGCCGCTGTCGGGCCCATTGAGCCAGGCGAGGAACTCCCAGGCCGCCTGCTGCTGCTCTTCGCTGGCGTTACTGTTGACCATCGTGAGCCAGGCGTAGGAGACCGGCGTGGGTCCGCTGCCGTTGGGGCCCACCGGGATGGGCGCGGTCGCGACGTCCTCGAAGGAGTCGCCCATGGAATCCCGCAGAGCGCTTTGCCACCAGTTCGCCATGATGATCATGCCCGTCTGGCCGTTCGCGAAATGCTGCAGGTAGGGACCTGTGGTGCTGGCGTTGGCGGTGCCCATCGCCGGGTCGGTGTAACCGTTGGCGATGAAGCGCTCGTAGAGCTGCGCCGCCTCGAGGGCCGCCGGATCGTCGAGTGTCGCCTGGCCGTTCTCTATGAGCGAGCCGCCGTTCGAGTAGACGAGCGACAGCCACGGGTGGACGGCACCCGAGTCCCAGGAGTTGATGATGCCGAAGCCCTGCTGCATCACCGTGTTGCCCTCCCTTTTGGTGAGCGCCTCGGCGTACTCCTCGAGCTGCTCCCAGGTTTCGGGCGGCCCCTCGAGGCCGGCCTCCTCGAACAGCCGGGTGTTGTAGTTGAGCGCGTAGAGGTTCACCTCGTTCGGGTAGCCGTAGTGCGTGCCGTCGACGGACACGCTGCCGACCAGGCCTTCGGACCAGTTCTCCGTAAGGTCGGTCGTCAGGTCCTGTGGAAGTTGTGCGGCGATGTCGTTGGCCACCAGCTCGGGCAGCCACAGTTCGTAGATGCCGGCTATTGTCGGACCGCTGGGGCTCGCCGCCTGCGAGCGCAGGGTGCTGAGCAGGTTGCCGAACGGCACCGCCCGCACCTGGATGTCGACGCCCTCGTTCTGCGCCTCGTACTGTTCGATCGCGTCTTCCAGGAGCGCAACCGTTTCGGGCGGCCAGTGGGTGAGGTACGTCAGTTGCACCTGGGCGACGCCGGCGCCGAACAGAACGGCGAGTGCCAGCGCGGCCAGGAGCCGGGACAGCCTGCGGGTGGGATGGGCCATTGCTTACCTCCCTGGGGGTCCTGCTTTTTGACTTCAAGGAAAGATTATATTGTTATAACGAATTTTGCAAGGAAAGTTGGAGTTTGCGGAGGCTCCAACGCACCGCCGCCCCGCCAAATGCAAGCTATTCTTAACCTTGAATGCATCACAGCCAGAGTTCAGGTGGCCTAACGCCTCAGCAGCTGAGCGCCGTACTTCACGACGTCTTTGACGCGGTGATCGTGACCGATCCCGACGGCAACCTGCTGTACACGAATGCTGCAGCTCAATCCCTGGGCGCGTTTGCGGGCCTGAAGACTGGCGACGACGTCGCCCAGCAGAATGTGCTCGATTACGCGCGTGAGACGTTCGAGGTCACCCACGTGGATGGCAGCAGCGTCGCCGAGGAGGAGCGGCCCTTCGTGCGCGCGACACGCGGCGAACCGTACGAAAACGTAACGCTGCGCGTTCGGAACACGAAGCACGGCGAGGAAAGGATCTACGACTTCAGTGGCACGGTCATCCCTGGGGACCCGCCGCTGAGCGTCCTTACCATTCGCGATATGACCGAGCAGCATAAGGCCCAGCTGCGCTACCGGATCTCGTTCGAGACGAATCCCGCCCCGACCCTCATCGCACGTCTCGACAACAGCGAAATCGTGGACGCGAACGAGGGCTTCTTCCAGATGACGGGACTTTCGGCCCAGGAATCGATAGGCCTCCCACTCTCCAAGGTGGGCCTGCTTCCGGAAGCCGAGGACTTGCGCGACGCCATCCACGAGCTCAAGGAAGGGCACCGTGTCGATCACCGCGCCACGACCATCGAGGCGCGGGGGATGGGGCGGAGGAGTGCGGTGGTCTCTGCCCGACCCATCGAGGTCGACGATCAGGAGTGCGCCATCTTCACGTTCCTCGATGTCACGGAGCTTCGCAACTCGGAGGCGCTGGCGCGGAAACGCGCGGGTGAGTTGCAGAAGGCCAACGACGAGCTCCGCTCGTTCAACTACTCCGTGTCGCACGACCTGCGGGCGCCGCTGCGCGGGCTTAGCGGCTTCAGTCAAATACTGCTCGAGGATCACAGCGACGACCTAGGCGACGAAGCGCGCCACCTGCTGCAGCGCATAGACGAGGGCGCGAAGAAGATGGGGGAGCTGCTGGACGCGATGCTGCGCCTTTCGGAAATTTCGCAGCGGGAGTTGCAGCGCGAACACGTGGACCTGAGCCTGATCGCACACAGCATCCTTACCGCCCTTCGTGACCAGGAGCCGACGAGGAATGTTGAAGTAGTCATCCAGCCAGGTGTCACTGCCGTAGGCGATCCTCACCTCCTGCGCACCCTCCTGAACCACCTGTTCGACAACGCCTGGAAGTTCACGAGCGACCGGGAGCCGGCCCGCATCGAATTCGGCGTGCAGCCGGAGCCCGACGGGAACGGCAGAGACGTTCTCTTCGTCCGCGACAACGGAGTTGGCTTCGACATGCTCTATGCGGACAAGCTGTTCCTCCCCTTCGGCCGTCTGCACCCGGTCGATAGCTACCCCGGCCTGGGCGTTGGGCTCCGCCTGGTTCAGCGCATCCTGCACCTCCACGGCGGGAGGGTGTGGGCTCAGGGCGAGCCGGGGGAGGGTGCTACGTTCTTTTTTACGATTGGGTCTCCCTAGTTCACCGGTTCAGTAGACTCAATGGGAGCGGCAGGGTCGCTTCGCTGACCAGCCTTGAGGTTTCGGAGCTCGACGCTGGCCATAACTGGACGACGACCGGCACGCGCTCGAACCCTCCGTCCGGGGCCGAGTTCCCCTATCGGGGACAGGGCATCTCGGTGCCCACGCTCGCCGCGGTGTTGGAGGCGTTCCCGGAAAACCTGGTCAACATCGAACTTAAACAGGACGACGCCCAGGCCGGGCAGGACCTATGCGGGCTGCTTGTTGAGCAGGGGGCGCGGGGGCGGGTGTTGGTGGTGTCGAATTACTCTGCCTCGATTCGTGGTTTTCGGGAGGCGTGCCCGGGGGTGGCGACTGGGGCTAGCCGGCAGGAGGTCATCACCTTCTACCTGTTGGCGCGCGCCGGGCTGCATCGGCTCTACACGCCGCCTTTCGACGCGCTGCAGATTCCCGTTGCCCAGGGCAGTATCACCGTGGTCACGCCCGGAGTTCTGGCCGCGGCGCGGGATCGCGGCGTGAAGGTGCACGTGTGGACGATCAACGAACAAGCCGAGATGGAGCGGCTTTTTGAGATGGGCGTGGACGGGATTATTACAGACCGGCCCGACCTGGCGTTGGGCGTCTTGGGGCGAGACTTTCCCGCAGGCGTGGTGCCGGAGTTTGTCGCCGGTCGGGGCAGAGACCTCTGAGTTGACCTCCAATTATGTTCGGCTGAGGACACGTGCTTGCAAAAAGACGAAATCGGGAATCTTGAACGGCATTCAGGATTCCCGATTCAACGATTTTGGACGCATGCTCCTTGCCGTGGGCAAAATCAGCCGAAATGGCAGATACTTGGTTGTACTTCGGGCAGAGCCTAGCTCAGTGGCCGGTCGTTGCGCAGCCACTCGCCAAAGCGGTTCAGGTGCCGCCTGAGTAAGAGGACGAGCAGCAACGCTCCGGCCACGCCGATGGAGTCGGCGAAGAAGTCACGCCAGGTGGCGGCTCTGCCGGGAACCCACGATTGGTGGATCTCATCGAGGCCGGCATAGACGAGCGACAGCACCACCGCAAGCGCGAGGAACTTTACCGTAATTCGACTGTGGGTGCTGAGGGCCAGAACGAGCGTGAGGAAGAGGATCCCAAACTCCACGAAGTGGCCGTTCTCGACGATCTGCGCAGCTTGGCGTCGAGCTTGATGCGGAGTAATCCGTTCCGGAGCGACAGTAACGATCGTACGGGCGACTCCCTGCTCCACAGCCCGGCGTTGCGGTACCCCGTCGGAAAGGAACCAGATTAGTGCAGCGGTGGCTACCGGGAGTATCCGGAGGAGGTTCTTTAGTAGCCACTTGATCTGGTGCACATTTGTCTTCGTGGGGGCCTCGCCGGTCATCAGAGGAGCCTACCCTGCTGCGTGGTGGCGCGGATTAGCACGGACACAGCCTGCGTTAATTGCCGGTTCTTCCAGGCATCCGGCTCGATACCGGAAGATTCCCTTACGTGACACCTTTACTCACTGCAACCCCTTGACGAATAACGTATTCGCACGTAAGATAGTTCTTATAAGCAGTTGGGAGGGAGCGCGCCGATCGGGCGCGATTTTTTTTGTGGCTTAGTTTGTGCCTTTAGGGGCCACAGGGACCTGCGACCATGTTCAGAGGAAGCGCATACCCCTGGAAAGCGAAAATCCCAATTACAGAACGCCGTTCAGGAATCCATATTTGACCAATTTAAGACATGCCGACCCCCTGCTCAAATGCCCAGAACGCCGCAGCAAAGGTCAGGCTGGCACCAAAAGCAACTCTTGGTGCCAGCCTTGCAGCTTCCGATTCGAAACCTAGGTTGAACCTCAGGCGGCCTTCAACTCGGCGTGCTGCCTCTTAATCCGCTCGAGCTGCTCGGGGTCGGTGAGCAGGTCGATGGCGCTGACGGCCATGATCTTCGCGGCGGTGATGAGCGCGTCGTAGGCCATGGGGCTGTTGCAGGCCTCGGCGAATTCGGCGGTATGGGGCACCGAGCCAAGTTCGTCGAGCGGCAAACTGAACGTCACGTGCGGAATGAGCTGGCTCACATTGCCGCTGTCGGCGCTGGCGAACGACTGGGGGTCGCCATCAGGGCGGGGCACGCCCACCACGTCGAGGTTACGCAAGACCACGTCCTGGAGCTCCGGGACCATGAGCCGCTCGGCGTAGATGAAGTCCTCCTCGATCTCGAGCGTCGTGCCGGTCATGAGCGCCGCGCCGCGGGCGATGTCGTGGACACGCTGGCGCAGGCGGGCGACATCCTCGTGGGTGAAGGCGCGCGTCATCATGCGCACGACCGCGCGTTCAGGGACGATGTTCGCGGCCGTACCCGCCTCCTCAATGATCCCGTGAATTCGCGAGTCAGAGGTAATGTGCTGCCGCAGAGCATTCACGCCCGCAAAGGTCAGCATCGCCGCGTCGGCGGCGTTCACGCCCTCATGCGGCGACTGTCCCGAGTGCGCCGGCTTGCCGGTGAAGGTGTAGCGCATGCCGCTCGCCGCAATGTTCGGGTTGCCCACAACAACCCTGTTGTTGCCGTGCCACATGATGGAGACATCGGCCACGTCGAAGACACCGCGTTCGATCATGTAGATCTTGCCGCCGCCGCCCTCCTCGAAAGGCGTGCCCATCACGTAGACGTTGCCGGGGATGTCCTCGCCCAGCACCTTGCTGACCGCGATGCCGGCAGTGGCGGCGATGGTGCCGATCAGGTTGTGGCTGCAGGCGTGGCCCAGGCCCGGGAGGGCGTCGTACTCTGCCAGGAGCGCGATGCCGGGGCCGCCGCTGCGGCCGGGGATGCTGCCCCTGAAGGCGTGCTCGAGGTCGGCAACACCGCGCTCGACCTTCATGCCGTGCTTCTCCATGTAGCCGGTCAGCAGTCCGGCAGAGAACGGCGTCTCCCAACCAGTCTCCGGATTCGCGTGAATGTCCTGGGCGATCTTCGTCGCCTCGTCGCGCAGTGCGTCGATCTGGGCAAAAGCCTGCTCTTTGAGGGTCTGGACGTTCGTGGCAATGGTCATGTGTGAGCTCCTTAATTAAGAGGTAAACGAGGGTTATTGCTCATGTGGCGGCGGCATTCTGCAGTTGCTGATCACGGTGCCTCTGGGCCCGCTGCAGTACCCGGTACAGCCAAAGGGTGCTGAGCAGCAGCAGGAAACCGATGACGTAGAAGGAGGAGGCCATCCCGGTCAGGTCGGCGATCGCCGCGGCAACGAGCGGTGCCCCGGCGGTGGAGATCTGGCTCACGGTGGCCCGCAGGCCCACCGCGTAGCCACGCTCCTCATCGCTGGTCGAATCGGCGAGCAGGACGAGCCCCAACGACTGGTGGAGGCCCGCGCCGACGCCATGCGAGAAGGTGAAGAGGATCATCAGGCTCATCACCGTGGTGAGTGGCAGGACAGAAAGGCCCACGATAGCGATCAGCGCGGCAGACATCATCGTCACGACGAGGCCGGTGCGCTCCAGCAGGAGGTTGGTGAAGGGCCGGATGGCGGCCTGGCCCAGGGAGCCGGCCGCGAGGATCAGGCCGGTGAGGCTCGCGCTTACCTCGTTGAACTCGAGGTAGAGGGGCAGGAAGTTGCCGCGCATGCTGATCGTGAACAGGCAGATGAACGAGAACAGGAATGCCGCCTGAATTCCCGGCCGCGCCAGCAGGGTGAGCATTTGCCCCTTCGGCCGCTTCTTCGCCTGCGTTGGAAGACCAGCGGGGTGTTTGCCAAGCAGGAGAGCGGTGACGCCGATGAAGGCGGCACCTGCCGCGTAGGCAGCGAACGCCGCAGAGTAGCCAGCCAGGTCGAGCACAAAACCGCCCACGAGCGGGCCAACCGTGAGGCCCACGGCGGTAACCGTCGCGAAGATGCCCAGCACCCAGTCCCGGTCGGGCACGCGCGTGGCGTAGGTCTGGGAGGAGATCCAGGCGGCCATGTAGAGCGTGCCGTTGACGACCTGGGCGAGGAGAAGCAGCAGGACGTTATCGGCCAGCAGGTAGAGGGGCGTCGTCACTATCGTTCCGGCGCTCACCGCAATCAGGCTGTTGCGCAGCCCGAAACGGGCCGTCCACTCGCCAATCTGCGCAGCGAAGAGGGCGGGCACCACGAAGCGCGCCGCGAGCACCACGCCGATGAGCGTTACGGAGATGCCCAGATCACCCGCGTAGCGGGGCAGGACCGGGAACAGGACGCTCTGCTGGTAGAAGCAGCCGAAGGCCAGCAGGTAGATGAGGATCTGGATGCGCCAGGGCGTTCGTTCGTTCATGTCGTGGGCTCCAGAAGGCGAGCGCTCATCCGGGGGTCGCCACCCCCTTGAGCCGGGGATCCATGGCGTCGCGCAGGCCGTCGCCCAGCAGGTTGAGGCCCAGCACGGTAATGCTGATGATGAGCCCGCCCAGGGTGGCGATCCAGGGCGCGCTGGTCAGGTAGGGGCGGCCGGTGGCGACGATGTTGCCCCAGGTAGCCGCGCTGGGGTCGCCAAAACCCAGGAAGCTGAGCGCCGCCTCGATGGTGATCGCAGCCGCGACCCGGACGGTAGCGAGGACGATGAGGGGCGTCAGCACGTTGCCGAGGATGTGCCTGAAGAGCACGCGCATGTGACCGGCGCCCAGGCTGGCGACCGCCTCGACATACTCCATCCCCTTCACGGAGAGGACCGAGCCGCGCACCACCCGCGCGTACTGCGGGATGGAGGCGATGGCGACGGCGACCATGATGTTCCAGAGGCTCTGCCCGAAGAGGGAGAGGACGACCAGCGCCAGCAGCAGGAGCGGGAAGGCGAGGATGATGTCCATGGCGCGCATGAGCAGTGCGTCGGTCCGGCCGCCGGCGTAACCGGCGACGAGGCCCAGCAGCGTACCGACGACGCTGGCCATGAGGACGGAGACCACGCCGACCATAAGGGAGGGGCGGGCGCCCCAGATGACGCGGCTCAGGATGTCTCTGCCCAGTTCGTCGGTGCCGAGCAGGTGGGCGCCGCTGGGGGGTTGCATGCGGGCGCGGAGGTTGATCTCCTCTGCCCCATATGGCGCAAGGAGGGGCGCGAGTATCGCCATGAGGACGACCAGGACGACGATCACCAGGCCGGCGACCGCGGCCCAGTTGCCCTTGAAGAAGCGGAGCAGACTGGGGCGGCGGCGCCGCGCCCTCGTAACGGCTGTTGCTATTGCTGACACGGTGCCTCCATCAGCTGTACTTGATGCGCGGGTCGAGCAGACCGTAACTCAGGTCGACCAGCAGGTTCACGACGACGATCAGGACGGCGAAGAAGGCGACCGTCCCCTGGATTTGCGGGTAGTCGCGCGCCACCATCGCGTCGACCATGATGCGGCCCAGTCCCGGGCGCACGAAGAGCGACTCGATGATCACCGTGCCGCCGATGAGGCGGCCCAGGTTGAGGCCAACTATCGTCACCACGGGGATGAGCGAGTTGCGCAGGGCGTGGCGCAGCACGACCTTCACGTTGCCCAGCCCCTTCGCATGCGCGGTGCGCACGTAATCCTGCGAGAGGGTCTCGAGCATGGTGGAGCGGGTCATGCGCATGATGACGCCGGCCTCTGCCGTACCGAGGGTGATCGCCGGGAGCACGAGGTAGTAGAGCGCCTGCAGCGGGTCGCCCGCGACGCCGGCTCCGGTGAGCGGGAACCAGCCCAGCTGCACCGAGAAGAGCACGATGAGCAGCATCCCCAGCCAGAAGTTGGGCATGCTGATGCCCAGCAGCGCGAACACGGTAACCCCGTAATCGACGGGGGTATTGCGCCTGAGGGCCGCGAACAGGCCCGCGGGAATGCCGACCACCAGAGCGACGGCGAGCGCAGCGAGGCCCAGGTTGACGGTATAGGGCAGAGCATCCGCAATCCGCTCCGTCACCGCCTGCCGCGTCTGGAAGGAGCGGCCGAAGTCGAGCGTGAAGGCGTCGCCCATGAAGTTCAGGTACTGCTGGTAGAGCGGGGCGTTGAGGCCCAGCGATTCGCGCATCGCTGCGAGGTTGTCGGGCGTGGCGTACTCGCCCAGGATCGCCTGGGCCGGGTCGCCGGGCACCAGCCGCACGAACAGGAACACTACCGTCAGGATCCCCACGAGTGTGGGGATCGCTGACAGGAGCCTTTTGGCTACGAAAGTGAGCCACATGGGGTCTTATCGCTCGCTTCTCAGCGTTCGATCGAGACCGGGTAGAGCCACGCGTCGTACTGCTGGCGGCCGTCCCAGCCCTTCACGTAATCCCAGTGCGGGTGGGCGTGCTTGGGCCAGTAGAGGGGCAGGTAGGGCAGGTCGGTCATGAGCTGCTGCTGGATCTGCGTGTAGATTTGCGCCCGCTTCTCCGGGTCGGACTCGACTCCGCCGGCGTCGATGAGCTCGTCCACCTCGCCATAGAAGGTGCCGTTGAGTCCCGGCGGGAAGGCTTCGCTGTGGAAGAAGGAGCTGTACCAGACGTGGGGATCGGCCCGTGTCGCCATGGTGAGTGCCAGCGGCGCCTCACCGGAGCCGATAGTTGCGACCCAGCTGCCCGAGTCAAGGAGCTGCGCCTCCGTCTCGATTCCGACCGCCTGCCACATGGCGCGCAGGGCACCGAGCAGTTCGGTGCTGTGCGTGGACAGCCAGGTGAGCTGGGTCTTGAAGCCGTTCGGGTAACCGGCTTCCGCAAGCAGCTGCTTGGCGCGCTCGGGGTCGTAGTCGTAACGCGGCACGTCCTCCGTGTGGCCCAGGTAGGCGGGCGAGAGGTCGCTGTATGCAGGCTGAGCAAGCCCGCCCCAGATCACCTCGGCGATGATCTCGCGGTCGATCGCGTGAGCCATCGCGTGGCGCACCCTCACGTCATCGAAAGGTTCCATGCGGGTGTTCATGTTGATGCCGTGAGCCGAGGAGGTGGTGACCTCACCGGGCAGGATGTTCGGGTGGTTCTGGAGGGTCTTGTAAATCTCCGGGTTCTGCAGGTTCATCGCGATGTCGACCTCACCGCGCTGCAGAGCGAGCATGCGCACGCTCTCGTCGGCAATCACCACGAAGGTAGCGTTCTCGATGGGCGGCACACCCTCGTAGTAGTCGGGGTTCGCCCTGAGCCTGATCTCCACGCCCGGTACCCACTCGACCAGCTCGTAGGCACCAGTGCCGACGGGGTTGCGGCCGTACTCGTCGCCGAACTCCTCTGCCGCTTCGACATTGACGATGAGCCCCTGGCGGAATGCGGCAATGTTGTGCAGGAACGCCGCGTTCGGCTGCTTGAGGGTGAAAACGACGGTTGTATCGTCGGGTGCCTCGATGTTCTCGACGACCCCCAGCTCCCCCTGCCAGCGCGAACCGACTTCCGGATCACGCACCCGGTTGAAGCTGTCGACGATGTCCTGGGCGACGAGCTGCCCGTAGCCCTTTTGCCACTTCACGTCGTCGCGGATGTTGAACGTCCAGGTGAGCCCGTCCTCCGAGACCTCCCAGTCGGTCGCCAGGTCGGGCACGAGCTCGATGGTCCCGGGCGCGTACCGTACGAGACCGCTATAAATATTCGTCGCCACCGAGAAGCTGCTGACGTAGCTCATGTAGGCCGGATCCAGGGTGTCGCCCTCGCCGGGTAGTGCAATCCTGATCTCATCCTGCGCGAGCGCTAGCGCTGCAAGCGAAAAATAGAGGCAGAGAACAACAACAAACTTCTTTAATGCGGGCTCTAAGCGCATGAATTCCTCCTGGGTCCCCAGTTGAACCGCGTCGTGCGAAAGTCTAAATAGGCTGGCTGTGGGGTGGTTTGGCCGATGCTTCTGCTCCTCCTCTTTGTGACACCCCTCGCTAAGGGCGTGCAGTAAATGAGGAGGATATTAGCAACGAGCTTCAGGAAGAGTCAACTTCATGCAGGATTAGTTATATTTCTGACAACTAGCCCTTGACCGCCCCCGCAGTAAGCCCGGCAATGAACTGCCGTGACATGAGCAGGTAAACGATCAGCAGCGGCAGGCTCGCCAGCACCATCCCGCCAAAGACGAGACTCCAGTTCGTCAGGTGCTGCCCGAAGAACATTCCGCGCACGAAGCCGTTCCACTCGAACAGGCTGTAGCCCAGCGAGGAGACGAGCGGGTAGGCCATGAAGATGCCGTAGAGCAGCACTCCCGGCAAGAGGAACCAGATGAGGTGTCCGTGGCGGCGATACCAGCTTCTCATTCGCGCTCCTGCATGAGGGGTTCTCCCGGGCCAGGTGCGTCCCGGCCCGGGAGGGGGTAGTGGGTGCTCAGCTTACTCGGCGCTGCCGAAGTCGTACCAGGTTTCGATGCCGCGCTGGATGTTGGCGACGGCCTCGTCGACCGTCTGGTCGCCGGCCATGACCGCCTGCATCTCGTTCTGCAGCAGGGTCGAGCCGCTCGGCTGGCCGTAGCGGAACTGGGTGAGCATGAGGAAGGGCGTGCCCTGCTCGTTCATGAGCTCGTTCATCTGGGCGAGAGCCGGGTCGGTGGGCTCTGTCCCGGGTACGGCAGAGATCTGCTTCAGCGTATCCGTAAACATTTGCCCGTACTCCTGCGTGGCGAGGAAGCTCACGAACTCGAGGGCCGCCTCGACGTTCTCGCTGTTGGCATTCACGCCGTAGCTCCCGTCGACGTAGTAGGAGACGCACGCCTCGCCGGCCTCTTCACCGGGGAAGGGGAAGGAGCCGATGCGCAGGTCGGGGTTGAGGGAGGCCATGGTGCCCAGCTCGTAGGAGCCGCCAATGAGCATGCCGGCCTGCTCGTAGGCGAACAGGGTCTGCATGTCGGTGTAGTTGATGCCCATGTAGTCGCTTGCTAGGTAGGGCTGCAGGTTTGCGGCTCCTCGAGGCCCAGCTCCTCGAACATCGCCTCGTTGTAGAGCACCTGCACGGTCTGCAGAGCGAAGGGCACGCCGTAGTCGCGGCCATCCTCGCGGTTGGTGGCGCCGGCGAGGAAGCCTTCGTTGAAGGAGTCGAGCTCTGCGATTTCGCCGTCAAGCGGGTAGAGGAAGCCCGCCTGGGCGAGCGGCTCCATGCCACCGTAGGCGCGCAGCTGGATCACGTCGGGCCCGCCGCCACCCTGGAGGGCGGTCGAGAGGATCGTGTTGTACTCGGTGTTCCGGTACGGGGTGAAGGTCACGGAGATATCGGGATGTTCGGCCTCGAACGACTCCGTTTTCGCTTTTGCCGACGCCGGCCCGAACCGCTAGTCGCCACATCTTTCTGCAGCCGACTGAGGTCTAGGAGTGGTCTATAGAAGACGACCAATTGATTACGAATCGACAGGTCCTCGAACCACACCGATCCGAGCCGTAGCCTTCGCCAAAGCGTGAGGACAGTATAGGGACCCACACGGCGCAAGGCAGTGCGAACCAGTGCCGCGGTTACAAAGCGCGCCAACCGGAGTCGACCGGAAGTCCAACGAAAAGCGGTCTGCTACCGGTCTCCCCCTCCGCCTGGGAAACTTTCACTCCCATGGATAAATATTGACGCTCATGCGTTCCCGTCTTAGAATGCGCGCTTATATCATCATGCGAGACGACAACGCAGTTCCCACAACCGAACCGAGGAGCACCCAGCGAGACCACGGCAGCTACGTGATCGCCAGCGCTCTGCGGACCCTACATGTGCTGCGCGCCTTCTCCGGCCCGCCGCATCGGCTGGGCCTGGCCCAGATCACCGAGCAGCTGGGCATGGAGCGCAACCAGGCCTACCGCTCCCTGAAGACCCTCGAGGCCGCCGGCTTCCTGCGCCAGTCCGAGGACGCCAAGTTCGAGCTGGGCCCGGCCGCCTCCGAACTGGCCACCGGCGCGACCCTGTTTGAGGGCACCTCGCTCCTCGAGGTCGCGGCGCCGTTCCTCGACGGCTTGCGGGACGACTCCTCCGAGTCTGTGCACCTCTTCGTGCGGCTGGGTGATCGCGCCGTGTGCATCGACAAGCGCGAGAGCCCGCAAACCGTCCGGCTGGTCTCGATCCTGGGGCGCTCCCTGCCACTGCACGCCGGAGCGGTGCCGAAGGCGATGCTGGCTGCTCTGCCTGAAGACGAGCGGGAGCGGATCATCGCGCGCCTGCCGGAGCTTCCCCGCTATACGGAGAAAACAGTTCTCACGCCCCAACTCCTGCGCGAGCAGCTAAGCGAGATTACCGCGCAGGGCTACTCCGTCTCCGACGAGGACTTCGATGCCTCGGCGCGGGGGGTTGGGGCGGCAATCATCGCCGGCGACGGCTCCGTTGCCGGCGGGATAAGCGTGGGTGGACCCTCGTTCCGGGTGACCGAGGAGAAGCTTGCGCATTTTGCTCAGCTCGTACGCGAAGCGGCCGTGCAGATCTCCCGGCGCCTCGCGTTGACGGGACATGACTAAGAGGAGAAACCGAATGAATTCCCTGCGTACACTCCACCGAACGTTTCTCGCCGGCCTGCTGGCCATCATGCTCATCGGCACGGCCAATGCCCAGGTGCTTAACCTGGCGACGAACGCCGACCCGACCCTGAACCCCTGGTCACCAGGCGCGGTGATCGAGTCCAACCTCATCAACACCATCCTCTTCGACCAGCTCACCCGCTATTCGCCCGAGGACCTCACCCCGAGCCCTGCGCTGGCGACGGCATGGGAGGCCAGCGAAGATGGCCTGGCCTGGACCTTCGAGCTGCGTGAGGGCGTCCAGTGGTCGGACGGCGAGCCGTTTGACGCCGAGGACGTGGCGTTCACCTTCAACGACATCGTTCTGAACGAATCACTCGGTGCGCAGAGCGCCTCGCAGTTCGACCCCATCGACAGCGTCGAGATCGTCGACGACCTCACGGTGCGGTTCGTTCTCAACACGCCGTTCAGCGCCCTCCCCTACTACCTGGCCTCCTACGCCGGCATCATGCCCGAGCACGTCCTGGGCGACGCTCCCGACCCCCTCACGGTCGCCTCCTTCAACAAAGGTCGCCCGGTGAGCACTGGCCCGTTCAAGGTAGCGGAGTTCGTCACCGGCTCCCACCTGCGCCTCGAACCCAACCCGCTGCATTGGGGCGGAGAACCGCAGCTCGACGGCCTCATCTTCCGCGTCATCCCCGACCCGAACACCCAGGTCGCCCAGGCTATGGCCGGTCAGCTCGACGTGGTCACCAGGCTCTCCCCGCAGAACGTTGCCGGCATCGAGGGTGGCGGCCGCCTCGAGGTGCTGCGCCAGTCCCAGAACCTCTTCTACTTCATCGCACCGAACCACGGCGATGCCCGTTTTGAAGACCCGCAGCTCAAGCAGGCGATGCTCATGGCGATCGACCGTCAGGCGATGATCGACGCCCTCCTGCAGGGCTTCGGCGAGGTCGCAACCGGTCCGGTAGCGCCAATGCTCGGCGCCCTCTACAACCCCGACGTGCAGACCTACCCGTACGATCCCGAAGCAGCCGCCGCGCTCCTCGACGAGCTGGGCTGGACGATGGGCTCCGACGGCGTGCGCCAGAAGGACGGCGAGCGTCTCTCCTTCTACATGCCCACCGGGCAGTTCGGTGAGCTCGTTCCCGCCACGCTGCTCGTCCAGCAGTACTGGGAGGACGTGGGCATCGAAGCCGACGTCCAGGTCATGGAGTGGAACGCCTACATCCAGGACGTGGTGGTCGGCAACAACTACGAGGTAACGCTCGCCTGGTGGAGCATGCCGCCGACCGCCGACGTCGACCCCTACTTCTCGTGCGCAGCGACCGAGAGTGGCGGCAACAATATTCCCAAGTACTGCAATCCGGAGCTCGACGCCATCATGGCCGAAGGCCGGCGCGCCATCACCCTCGAGGACCAGATCGACATCTACGCCCGCATGCAGGAGCTGCTCGCGGTCGAACTGCCCTACCTCTACCTCTGGTACCCCGACATCCTCACGGCCAAGAACGTGAACCTGCAGGGCTTCCCCGAAATCACTGCGGCCACCGCCTTCCAGCACGCAGTCGAGTGGCACATCGCCGAATGACTCCAAGGTGTCTCCTCTCCGGAGGGGACACCTCCCCAACCCCCCAAGACTCCCCTTGACGCAAATGACCGAGACCCATAGAGAGGTGGTTCTGGAACGATGACAGAGTTCATTACGCAGCGCCTGTTCCAAGGCGTGGTCGTCCTGTTCCTGGTCTCACTTCTTACCTTCTTCCTGATAAACCTGGCACCGGGCGGTCCCTCCTCCCTTATCGACTTCCAGTCCACCGCCGCCGAACGGGAAGCCCGTCTGGCGCGTTACGGGCTGGACAAGCCGGTGCACGAACGCTATCTGAACTGGCTGGGCGGTATCGTCCGTGGCGACCTGGGCACCTCCATCAACCAGGGGCTGCCCGTCTCGCAACTCCTTATGCAGCGGCTGGGGCCAACGCTCTGGCTGGGGGTTGCCTCTCTCCTGCTCGCCGCGCTCTTCGGAATTGTCCTGGGCATCATAGGTGCCCTCTGGAAGAACAGATGGCCCGACCACCTGGTGAACACCATTGCGACACTGGGGATGTCCATCCCCAACTTCTGGCTGGGCATCGTCGCGATCATCGTCTTCGCGGTCCAGCTGGGCTGGTTGCCCTCCTCCGGCTTCGCCTCCATAGGCAGCGGCTTCGACCTTGGTGACCGGCTCGCGCACCTGCTGCTCCCGGCGAGCGTGCTGGCCTTTAGCCTCATGCCCAACGTCACGCGCGTCACCCGCGCCGCCCTACTCGAGGTGATGACTACCGATTACGTGCGGACCGCCCGCTCCAAGGGGCTGCAGGAGAACCGCATCCTCGGCAAGCACATCCTGCGCAACGCCATGGTGCCCGTCACCGCGATGCTGGGCCTCATCACTACCGTCCTCTTCTCGGGCTCGGTTGTTATCGAGAGTGTCTTCGGCTTCCCCGGCATAGGCCGCCTCGCCATCGAGGCTGCCAACGGCCGCGACTACCCAGTGATCCTGGGGGTAACCCTGCTGGCCGGCCTCATCGTCGTGGTCGTCAACATCGTCGTCGACATTCTCTACGCGGTCATCGACCCAAGAATTCGCCATGATTAGCACCGAAAAGGCATCCCTCCCGGCTCAGGAGAGCTCGCGTGACCTGGGCCGTTTCATGCGCCGCGTCCTGCGTCAGCCGCTGGGCATCGCCGCGGCCGTGCTGCTCCTGCTCCTGCTTGCGCTCATCACCTTCGGGCCGGCATTCCTGGAGCACTCGCCCACGCGCACCAATCCGCTGGCCACGCTGCAGCCACCCTCCGCCAGTCACTGGCTGGGCACCGACGAGCTGGGGCGCGACGTCTTCGCGCGCATCGTCCATGGCGGCCGCGTCTCCCTGTCGGTGGGTCTCTTCTCGATGCTGGTGGGCCTCACGATTGGCATCGCCATTGGCGGCAGCGCCGGCTACTTCGGCGGCAAGGTCGAGGGTGCCCTCATGCGCCTCGTCGACGCCTTCATGGCCATCCCCACCTTCTTCCTGATCCTGGTGATCGTGACCAGCTTCGGCAACCACCCGGTCACCATCATCCTGACCGTTGGCCTGGGCTTCTGGGCGCAGATGGCGCGCAGTGCCCACGCTGAGTTCAAACGCTTCCGCCGCAGCGAGTTCGTGGAGGCCGGCCGTGCCCTGGGCGGTTCGCACCTGCGCCTCATGGGCCGGCACATCCTCCCCCAGGTCTTGCCCCAGGCGACCGTCCTGGGAACGCTGGGCGTGGGCTGGGCGATCCTCACCGAGGCCGGCCTCTCCTACCTGGGGCTGGGCATCCAGCCGCCGCTCGCCTCTTGGGGGAACATGCTTCAGAACGCCCAGGCGTACCTATGGAGCCAGCCGATGCTGGCCGTGTGGCCAGGCGTGTTCATCGCCATAACCGTACTCGCCTTCAACGTGTTGGGTAACTCCCTTCGCGACCTGCTCGATCCGCGCAGCTGAGGCTGCGCTATCTCAACGACGCCATTTCATTGCGGCAAGATCCGCCGAACGGAGAAAGAATGAACCCCAAGAAATACGACGGTTACCGCGCCTACCAGTACCTCGACCCTGAAGACCTGCCGAAGGTCGAGTTCGTGGAACAGATCAACCGCGTCCCCAGCCGCCAGGTCGAGACGACCGACGAGCAGGAGGCGCGGGTCAGGCGCATATTCGAGGAGAACCTGATCATCTCCCTGCACGACCACTGCTTCGTGTCACCCAAGGACCTCTCCAACTTCCTGGACTTCCGCCGTTCCGGCCGCGAATTCACCGCCTATGAAGGCCTCGCGGTGAGCGGCCTCGACTGCGTGTTTGACGCGATGATGGACGGGACCGCCATGATCACCTCACGGGCCGGCTGGAAGTGGGACGACGTCGTGTTCGACATCGGCATGCGCCTCTCGGACATCGCCCACCAGGACATGGTTCAGCTGGCCCTCACCACCGAGGACATTCGCCGCTGCAAGCGCGAAGGCAAGATCGCCTTCGTCATCTCCCTGGAGGGCGCTGCGATGATCGAGAACGAACTCGATCGCATCGATGTCCTCTACGGCCTGGGCATGCGCTCCCTGGGCATCGCCTACAGCGAGGGCAACGCCCTTGGCGCCGGCCTGAAGGAGCCGGCCCACTACGGCCTCACCGAGTTCGGCAAGCGTGCCGTGAAACGCATGAACCAGCTGGGAGTGGCCATCGACATCTCCCACTCGAGCGACCAGACCTCGCTCGACACCATCGAGGTCTCTGAGCACCCGGTCTTCATCACCCACGCCGGTGCACGGGCACTTTGGGACACTCCGCGCCTCAAGCCCGACAACGTAATCAAGGCATGTGCCGAAAAAGGCGGAGTCATCGGCATCGAAGCAGCCCCCCACACGACCATCACCCGCAACAACCTCGAACACTCCATCGACTCATTCATGGAGCACTTCGAGTACTGCGCGGACCTCGTTGGCATCGACCACGTCGCCTTCGGGCCCGACACTCTCTTCGGTGACCACGTCGCCCTTCACCAGACGCTGCGCGATGCGCTGAGCCTGGGTGCCTCCAAGGGCAAGGCCCCCTACCCGGAGGTCGAGTACGTCGACGGGATCGAAAACCCCGCCGAAGCCTTCCCGAACATCGTTCGCTGGCTCGTCACTCACGGCTACAGCGACGACGAGATCGGCAAGGTCTTGGGCGGAAACATCATGCGCGTGCTCGATCAGGTATGGGCTCGGTAGGCCGGGACAACCTGGACGGCCTCTCCGCAGGCGTCTACGGCAGTGGTGGTGCCCCCTGGCACCACCTCGCCCTCCTCGCCTCCTGCGGGGCGCAAGTGTCCGTCGTCAGGGCCGGCGACATCGAAGCCGGCATGCTCGACTCGCTTGACGTCCTGGTCGTCCCCGGCGGCGGGGCCACCGCCACCGCCGGCATGCTGGAGCCGCTGGGCAAAAGGGGTGCCAGCGCCATCCGCAGCTGGGTCCAGGCGGGCGGAACCTACGTAGGCTCCTGCGCCGGCTCGGTCCTGCCGCTTGGCCTGGACGGCGAGGCCAGCAGCGCGAACCCGCTTGCCAGCTGCATGACGATGGTGGACGCCCGCCTCGCCAACAGCGGAGGCGCCACACTGGGCGGTCTCGCCTCGCCGGGCGTCGGAACCATCCGCGTGAGGCTCGAGCCCGGCCACCCCTTCAACGCGGGCCTGCCCGAGACGATCGACATCGTGCACTACAACGGCCCGCTCTTCGACGTGACGGGCGCGGGCGAGTCGCTGGAGGCGTTCGCCTGGCCGGAGAGCGCCACTGAAGCCTTCACTCCCGCCGAAGGCTTCCTGCCGAACGATTCACCCGGATCGGGTGCTCTCGTCCTCGACGCCTGCATCGCTGCCGGCGCAGCGACTGGCCTGGTGGCGCGTCATGGGTCCGGCAGAGTCATCCTCTTCGGCTCCCACCCCGAGTTCGGCCTGGGTCCCATAGGCCTCGGCTGGGGCGACCCGGCGCAGCTGCTTATCAACGCGCTGGCGAGCATAACTCCACGTCGTGCAGCCTCGTCACCCGACTGGGCCGTACAGGCGTCGATGCCGCAGGACACCCCGGAACGGCTCGCCCGCGCCGCCGCTGCCGCCCTGTCGTTCGCGGCCGCGCGCTTCAACCGCCTCGCCTACGAGGTACCCGAGCGCTGGCTAGAGCCCGCCCACGCGCCATCATTCCACGGCCTGAGCGGGGCCCGGATATGGCAGCGGGATGCTCAGGCAGCGGCTGCCGCGGCGGAAACCGCGGCTAACTCGCTCGTTGCACTCGCTCCGCACCTGACTGAAGACTCGCTGCCCTGGCTCGACGACGAACCCAGGAGCGGTCAGGACTTCGGGGCGATGGGCCTCCTGCAGCTGGTCACCAGGGTCCATGAGTTCCTAGACAGCGCACAGGAAACCGCCACCCTACCACCCCGGACTCCCGCCCACGCCTACGACCTGTTCGACCGCCACCCCTACCACCTGAGTACCGCCAGCTACCTGAGCGCCGCGGGGCTGGTAGCGGGCTGCACGCTGCTGGTGGCACTTCTTCACTACCAGGCCGGCCAATCGAACGCAGACCTCGACCGCCTGCTCTGGCGGCAGGCCAACGACTAACCAATTTCCCGGAGGATCAGCATGTTCGCAGAAGTAAACGGAATAAGGCTGCGGGTGGATGTGCAGGGGGAGCAGAATTCTCTGCCTGTCTACGCCCACCACGGCGCGCCCGGCCTCGGTAACCACGTCACCCCCAAGAAGGCCTTCGGGCCTCTCGCCGATACCTTCCGTGTCGTCACCTTCGACGCGCGTGGCTCCGGCGAATCGGACAAGGTCCCGCCCTATACCCACGAGCAGTGGGTGGCCGACCTCGACGGCCTGCGCGCTCATTTCGGTGACGAGCGGATGATCCTGACGGGCGGCTCCTACGGCGGCTATGTCGCCCTGGAGTACGTGCTGGCCCACCCGGAGCGGGTGACGCATCTGATCCTGCGCGATACCAGCGCTTCACGCAAGTTCGAGGGACTTTCCCGCAAAAACGCGCTCGCCAGGGCCGCCGACTACCCGAACATCACCGAGGAGCTGCTCGACACCCTCTTCGAGGGCCGGGTGGAGAGCAACGAGGCGATGAAGGAGGCCTGGGCGACGATCGCGCCGCTCTACGACGCCAACACGACGCCGGAGAAGATCGCGGCCCGCATCGCCTCGGCCAGCTTCCACGTAGACACGCACAACTACGCCTTTTCGCAGAACATCCCGAACTTCGACCTGACCGGCCGGCTGCACGAGATCCAGGTGCCCACCCTCGTCGTCGTGGGCAGGCACGACTGGATCACCCCCGTCGAATCGTCTGAGGAGATCGCGGCAGGCATCCCCAACTCGGAGCTTGTCATCTTCGAGAACTCCGGCCACTCGCCGCAGCTCGAGGAGAACGAGAAGTTCATCGCCACCGTGCGTGACTTCCTGCGCCGCCACGGCGTCGACGCGTAGTTCCAAGGGGCGGAGAATTCAGCCTCCGCCCATCAATAGCCCCCTCAACTCACAGGAATGATGAGGTCTTCGATCTCCCGCGGGTACTGGGTGAGAATCTCGATCCCGTCATCCGTGACCACCACCGTGTCGGAGTGGCGGAAGCCGCCCAGACCCGGAACGTAGATCCCCGGCTCGATGCTGAACACCATCGTCGGTTCGAGGGGCCGGTCGTCGCCGATGTCGAGGAAGGGGCTCTCGTGGATGCGCTGGCCCAGGCTGTGGCCCACGTGGTGGCGCCAGCCGTCCCACAGGTTCTCCCGCTCGTAGTAGGCCCGCACCTTCTTGTCCACGACTGAGCAGGCCACGCCCGGCTTCATCGCCTCGAACGCGATCTCCTGCAGGTTCATCATGTGCCCGAAGTAGCGCCGCTGCTCGGCGCTGGGCTCGCCTATGAACATGGTGCGCTCGAGCTCGCTCAGGTAACCCCAGATGTCGGCGCCCGCGCCCGTTACCAGGGTGTCACCCTCCTTGAACCTGGCGTTGTTGGCGAGCGCGTGCGGCAGGGCGCTGTTGGCTCCGATTTGCCCGCGGTAGATGGCCAGGGCGCCCGGGATCCAGCGGTTCATCTTGCGGTACCCCTCGCCCATGTGCAGCTCGAGCTGAGCCGTCGCCTCGCTGCATGCCTGGCCCACGACCTCGTTCTCCGTGCGTCCCGGCGCCGTGTATTCCTGCAGGAGCCGGTGGGCCTCTGCGCCCCAGCGGACGCTCTCACGTATCAGGGCGAGTTCGCCTTCGCTCTTCAGCGACATCTGCCGGTCGAGACCCGGTGAGACGAACCTGATCTCGATTTCGGGGCTCAGCGGGAAGGGGATGTAGCCGGCCACCAGCGGGTAGCCGTCGTGGTCGACGCCTATGCGGTGTGCTCCGCCTGCTCTGAGCTTCTCGACGAGGATGAGCATGGGGTGCTTCTTACCAGGGTACTCCGGGTAGTCGAAGACCTCCTCCACGCCGGTGGTCTCTTGGGCGTGCTCCCGTTCGAGGCGGGGCACGAAGAGGGTGCGCGTCCCGTCGCGCCAGATGATCAGTCCTATCGGTCGTTCCGTTTGCGAGAAGATGAAACCGGAGTAGTACTGGACGTACTGGTCGTCGAAGAGTACCAGCGCATCGACATCCTCGTTTACAAACTCGAAAGCCCTCTTGCTGCGTTCGATTCGTTCCTGCTCGGAGATGGGGGCGATCATATTGCTCCTCCTCGTTTGGTCGCAGCTTTTGTTTCGCATTGCGACAAGTTCTCGCAATGTAAACTCTGTGGATGTTGCCGTCAATAATCTTTCAGAATCCCGCATCCTCGCTCACGCTCGTTTCTCCGAAAGCGGGTGACTTCGCGTGGAAATGAACGCCGCCGTCATTACCAGGCACGGCGACCTGGATGGGCTGCAACTGCAGCAGGTGAAGGTCCCGGAGCCTGGGCCCGACGAGGTGCGGGTAAAGGTATACGCCTGCGCGCTCAACCGGGCCGACCTCTCGCTCCTGCGCGGCCTGAGCGGCCCCGGCCTGCGCGAGAAGCGGCTGCCCGTGATACCGGGTGTGGACTTCTCCGGCACGATCGACGCGGTCGGTGACGAAGCCCGCGCGCAAGGATGGGAATTCGGTCAACCGGTAGTCATCTACCCCGGCGTCTTCTGCAGCGAGTGCGAGTACTGCCGGCAGGGCGAGGAGACGATGTGCGACCACTACCAGATCATTGGCGAGGAGATGGATGGCGGTCTCGCCGAGTACGTAGTCGTGCCGGCCCGTAACCTGCTGGCGCTGCCTGACTCCTCGCACCTCGAGAGGGTCGCGGCCGCCCCGGCCACCTACACCACGGCCTGGCGCATGCTCTTCACTCAGGGAGGGTTACAGCCGGGTCAGAAGGTCCTGATCGTGGGCGTCGGCTCAGGTGTCGCAACCGCAGCGGCGACGCTCGCCCACCGCTTCGGAGCGCAGCTGTTCGGAACGACCCGAGATCCTGCAAAAGCCAAACGGGCGAAGGAGCTTGGCTTCAGTTCCGTCCTCGCCGGTTACGAGCGACCTTTCGACGAGTGGGTGGCCCAGCAGACCGGCGGCACCGGCGTGGACATCGTCGTCGACTCGGTGGGCGCCAGGACCTGGAGGCAGAGCATCCGCAGCCTCAGGAAGGGCGGCAAGCTCGTCATTTGCGGAGCGACCAGCGGCGACGTCCCGGAGATAAGCATCCGCGAGATCTACCAGAACCACCGGCAAATACTAGGAGCGCCCTGCGGGAACTTGCGCGAGTTCAGGCAGGTGATGGGGCTAATAATCGACGGGGCCGTTACCCCTGTCGTCGACGAGGTTTATTCCCTGGGCAACGTTCATTCGGCGTTTCGGCGCCTCGCCTCGCAGGAGCAGTTCGGGAAGGTGTTGGTCAGGCCCTAGCCGAGGGAGTGAGCACTCTCTTTCGGCCAAATTCGGAATCCTGAATCCGATTCGGGATTCCGAATATGGCGATTTTGAATGGTGCTCTCCGCTGCTGGGCCGCGCATCCCAAACCTGCACATACAGGCTTATATGGGGCTCGAGGCCTTTGCGAAACGCCTTTAATGCCGCTGGCAGGCCGGCACCAGTGCAACCCCTTGACGAATACCGAATTCGCCCGTATATTGAAGATATAACCAGTTGAAGCAGTTGTTGCGCCTGAGGGCGCGATTTTTTTTGCTCCATCGCAAGTCCCCCGAGTTTGGCGCACGGCACCGGCCGGTGCATTAATGGTGCATGGCCAATCCGCAGCGTTCCCCCAGTCGCCCCATCGCCACCTTCTCCCTGGTCGCCCGCGATCCCGAGACGAACGACCTGGGCGTCGTCGTGGCCAGCAAGTTCCTCGCCGTGGGGGCCGTTGTGCCCACCGCCGTGGCGGGAGTCGGTGCCGTGGCAACCCAGTCCTACGCGAATGTGAGCTACGGTCCGCGCGCCCTGGCGATCCTCGAGCGCGGGGGTTCGCCCGACGACTGCCTGCAGGAGTTCGAGGCGAGCGACGACAACTTCCAGGAACGGCAGTTCGGGATAGTTTCAGCGACCGGAGCCAGCGTCACCTTCACGGGGAGCGAGTGCCACGCGTGGGCGGGCGGCATCTCGGGTGAAAACTTCGCGGCCCAGGGGAACATCCTCACCGGCCCGGATGTCGTCGACGCCCTCGTCGCCGGCGTGCAGCGCACCGACCTCCCCTTCCCCGAGCGCCTGCTCGAGGCCCTGGCAGCAGCCGATGAAAGGGGCGGAGACAAACGCGGCCGCCAATCCGCTTCCCTCCTCGTCGTCGGCGAAGGCAAGGGTTACGGCGGGCTCAACGACCGCTGGATCGACCTGCGGGTGGACGACCACGAGGATCCCGTCGGTGAGCTCCGGAGGCTGCTGGGTTTGCACCGCATGTATCTGGACAAGCCTTCGGAGGAGCCGCGGCAGCTCTCCACCTGGGATGTCGAGTGGCTGCAAGGCCTGCTCGCCAAAGAGGGCTATCTGGTTCGAAAGCCCACCGGCGAGTGGGACGACGAGACAGAACAGGCCCTGGCAGCACTCTTCGGGGTCGAGAACCTGGAGGAGCGGTGGGTAGGCGGGCCGGCTGTCGACCCGGTCGCGTGGCAGTACCTGGAGGAGAAGTTCGGGTAACGAAGAGGCCTCTTTACAGCACCTGATCTGCAACAGGCGCGCACTCCGGCCAATCACTCCAGCAATTGCTGAATCCCTTGCTCCATCTCCGCCAACTCGTCGCCCTCCAGCTCTTCGAACAACTGCCGCTTCCTTCGGGCCAGCGACCGACATGTGTTGGATGACCGATTTACTACCACTGCAGCAACTCGTCCCAGAACGCTTACACCCATCCCGAATCGATTAGTTCTGGCCCTTTCCGTTCCATTATGATTACGGATCACTCTGCCGCCTCGCACTTGAGACTCAGACGGCAACCTCCCCAAACTCCCGGAACTGCGCCTGATAGAGGGCGGCGTAGGCTCCGCCGGCAGTGACCAACTCCTCGTGCGAGCCCTGCTCGACGATGCGCCCCTCCTCCATGACGACGATCAGGTCGGCGTCGCGGATGGTCGACAGGCGGTGGGCAATCACGAAGCTGGTGCGGTTGCCCCGCAGGTTTTCCATAGCCTCCTGAACGAGAAGTTCCGTGCGCGTGTCCACGGAGCTGGTTGCCTCGTCGAGGATGAGCATGGGCGGGTCGGCAAGGAAGGCGCGGGCGATGGTTATGAGCTGCTTCTCGCCGGCGCTCACGAGGCCGCCCTCGTCGTCGATGATCGTGTCGTAACCGTCGGGCAAGGTGTGCACGAAGCGGTCGACGAAAGCCGCCTGTGCCGCGGCGACTATCTCCTCGTCGCTGGCACCGGGACGCCCATACTCGATGTTCTCGCGTATCGAACCCTTGAAGAGCCAGGTGTCCTGCAAGACCATGCCGATGCGTGAGCGCAGGTCGGCGCGGCTCATCCTGGCGATGTCGACACCGTCGAGCGTTATCCGGCCGGAATCAACTTCGTAGAAGCGCATGAGCAGGTTGACCAGGGTCGTCTTGCCGGCGCCGGTGGGCCCGACGATCGCAACGGTTTGTCCGGGCAGAGCCTCCAGCGACAGGCCCTCGATAAGCGGCTGGTCGTCCTCGTAGCTGAACGAGACATCTTCAAAGCGAACATGGCCCGTAGTCGTCGAGGCAGTTTCGATGGCGCCCGCGTCGGAGCTCTGCTCGTCTGCATCGAGGAGCTCAAAGACACGCTCGGCCGAAGCCACACCCGACTGCAACAGGTTGATCATCGACGCGATCTGCGTAACCGGCTGGGTGAACTGCCGCGAGTACTGGATGAACGCCTGTATCTCACCGAGGCTGATCGTTCCGCTGGCGACCCTGAGCCCGCCCAGGACCGCGACCGCCGCGTAGTTCAGGTTGCCAATAAACATCGTGATGGGCATGAGCATGCCGGAGAGGAACTGGGCGCGGAAGCTGGCTTCGTAGAGGGCGTGGTTCTCTGCCTCAAACTGTTCCTGCACCTCGCGCTGGCGGCCGAAGACCTTCACGAGCGCGTGTCCGGTGAACGTCTCTTCGACCCGGGAGTTGAGCGTGCCGGTGTGACGCCACTGCGCCATGAACTGTTTGCCGGAGCGGGCCATGATGAGGCCGGCGACCAGTGCGGTGGCCGGGATGGCCAGGATCGCGACGAGCGTGAGCAGCGGCGAGATCGAGAGCATCATGACCAACACGAAGATGATGGTCAGACCGGCGGAGAGCATCTGGCTCAGCGTCTGCTGCAGGCTTTGCGACACGTTGTCTATGTCGTTGGTGACACGGCTCAGCAGTTCGCCGCGCGGCTGCCGGTCGAAGTAGGCGAGCGGGAGCCGGTTGAGCTTCTCCTCCACAGACGAACGCAGCCGGAAGACCGTTCCTTGAACGACGTCGTTGAGCAGGTAGCCCTGCAGGAACTGGAGGAGCGCCGACGCGATGTAGATGCCCAGCACCAGGAGCAGCACCTGCCCCACGGCGCCGAAGTCGACTCCGATTCCGGGCAGGAATTCGACGCCGGTCAGCAGATCGGCGATCTGCTCCTGGCCGCTCGCACGGGCGCCGGCGATCGCCTCTTCGCGGGAGAGTCCTTCGGGGAACTGCTTGCCGATGACCCCGCCGAAGATGAGGTCGGTAGCCCGGCCCAGTACGCGCGGACCCACGGCGGCGAGGGCCACGGCGAGCACGCCCATGGTGACGACAAGGATTACCTTGCCGAGTTGGGCGCGCAGCAGCCCGAAGAGCCGCCTGGCCGAGGCACCGAAGTTCATCGGCTTCTGCGCGATCACCGCGCCCGGGCCCATGCCTACGGCCTTGGGCCGCTCGGTGGCCTTCATCTCCCTGACGGCCTTGCCGTTGCCGGTCGAACCGTTCCCGCTCGAGCCGTTCCCGGGCCGGCTCATGCCGCCACCTGCTGTTGCGACTGCACGATCTCCCGGTAGACGTCCGATGTGTCGAGCAGCTCCTCGTGACTGCCCATCCCGACGATGCGTCCGTCCTCGAGCACGATGATCCGGTCGGCGTTCATGATCGTGGCCACGCGTTGGGCGACTATCAGCACCGCGGCGTTGCGGGTCTCCGGCTCGAGCGCCTTGCGCAGGCGAGCGTCGGTGCTTACGTCCAGCGCACTGAAGGAGTCGTCGAACACGTAGATGTCCGGCTTCTTGATGAGCGCCCGGGCGATGGCGAGACGTTGCCTCTGGCCGCCGGAAACGTTCGTGCCACCTTGGGCGATGGGCGCATCAAGGCCCTCCGGCATTTGCGAGACGAAGTCTTTAGCTTGTGCGATCTCCAGTGCTTCCCAGATCTCCTCCTCGGTTGCGTCGACTTTGCCGTATCTCAGGTTGTCGGCGACGGTACCGGAGAAGAGGTAGGCCTTCTGGGGCACGAGGCCAATCTTCGACCACAGGTCGTCGGGCTCCAGGTCACGCACGTCCACCCCGTCGATCAGCACCGCACCCTCGGTTGCGTCGATGAGGCGCGGCACGAGGTTGACGAGCGTCGTCTTGCCGGAACCGGTCGAACCTATGACGGCGACCGTCTCCCCGGGACGCACCTCGAAGCCGATATCGTGCAGCACCGGCTCCTGCGCGCCCGGGTACTTGAAGCCTACCCGCTCGAAGCGCAGGCCCCGCTCGGCATTTTGTCCTCTGCCGGCTGGTTCTGGGCTTTTGACCGGGTTCTCCGGCGGCTTCACCGTCGGCTCGGTCTCCAACACCTCCCCGATGCGGTTCGCCGAGACCGTCGCGCGGGGCAACATCATGAACAGCATCGTCGCCATCATCACGGACATGAGGATCTGCAGCAGGTAGCTGAGGTAGGCCGTCAGCGACCCGATCTCCATCGCCCCCGAGTCGACCCGCAACCCACCGAACCAGATGACCGCAACGGTCGAGGCGTTCATGATGAGCATGACGATCGGGAAGAGGCTGGCCATCCAGCGGCCCACGAACAGCGCCACGTCGGTGAGGTCGTGGTTCGCGCGGGCGAACCGCTCCTCCTCGACCCGTTCGCGCACGAACGCGCGCACAACCCGGATACCCGTGATCTGCTCGCGCATCACCTCGTTGACGCGGTCGATGCGCTCCTGCATGAGGCGAAAGCCGGGCACCATGCGCGTTGCGACAAACCCGACGGAGGCGCCCAGCAGCGGCACCGCCACCACCACCAGCCAGGAGAGCCCCACATCCTCCCGGACCGCCATGATGATGCCACCCACCATCATGATCGGGGCGGTGAACAGCAGGTTGAAGGCGACCATGACGAGCATCTGCACCTGCTGCACGTCGTTCGTGTTGCGGGTAATGAGCGACGGCGCGCCGAAGTGCGCGACCTCCCGGGCCGAGAACTCACTCACCCTGAAGAACACCCCCGAGCGCACGTCTCTGCCAAAAGCCATCGCGGTGCGCGAGCCGAAGAAAACCGCCGCGATCGTCGCGATTACCTGCATGAGCGAAACGAGCAGCATGACGCCGCCCCGCTCGAGGATGTAACCGGTGTCTCCAACCACGACGCCGTTGTTGATGAGGTCGGCATTGAGCCGCGGTAGCAGCAGGGCACCGATCGCGCCCACCAGCTGCAGAACGATGATCAGGGCAATGGTTCTTCTATAGGGCAGAGCATAACGTCGCAGGAGTTTCAGCAGCACTCGTCGTACTTCCTCTCGGTGGCCGCGGCTCGGCGCGGCATCCACTCAGGGTACTGCAGGATGTGCTACCTGGTGAAGGCTACGACGACTGCAGTTCTCAGTTCACAGCAGACGAATGACCCCTGATATCGTCCAGCCCGGAACCAAGCTTTTCGACTGCGAGCTCCAGATCGTAGTTCGATTGAAGGTTCAACCAGTATTGGGGCGAGGTGTTGAAGAACTTGGCAAGACGCAGCGCCGTGTCGGCTGTTATTGATCGCTTTCCTCGCAGGATCTGGCTTATCCGAATCTGAGGGACGCGCAGTTCTTTTGCCAGCTGGTACTGAGTGATTTGCAGTTCTTCCAGGAACTCGGCCAGGTGTTCGCCCGGATGGAACAATGGCATTTCCCCATCCCTACTCAAGGACCTCAGAGTAGTTTAATAATTCCGGATGCCGCTTTAGATGATTCCACGCCCAATCCGCTATGTTGTACGAAAAGTTTGGGGCTACGAAAGCCAGTCCGGCCCTGCCAAATGGTGAACTTTGGTAGAGTATGCCTTTTACCTGCAAGCCGCCTATTACTCCATCGGCAGGCAGAAACCGGCTTTTCGTGTTATTTCGGACGTATTCTGTTAGAACTTCCTGCTCTTGTGGAGTCAGATCCTGCAGTGCGCGAATTCTTTTCCGCAGTGACCTTCGATTTGCTGTGAACTCACGTACAATGCGTATTACGGCTGTCGAAGCGAGGGCCAGTTGGGCAATGGCCACTAGGCACACCAACCCAATCCAGGGGCGGAATTGTTCAACCAATCCTGCTATGCCCAAGTGCGTCAATAGCTGGCCGGGCAAGAATAGGACACCCACAGTAGTTAGAGCCTCGACAAAGACCTGGCGAGGCTTAAGTTTTAACCACTTAATTACTTCGCTGAAAGCCAATTGGGGGCCTCCGGTTCACAAATTCGTACAGCTCAGTGCAATCCGCCCCCGTCAGACCATTCCGAATCCCGGAATAAGCTGGCATGCAAAACGGCCAAACGCACTTATATGTTGTTTATAGCTGAAGACGAGGAGAAAGTAGAGATACGACCTTACATTATTCATACACTGGCTAAATTTGGCCTCCTCGTCTAAAGGCAGGCTAATTGGAACACTAACGTAATCTGCGCTCCAACCGTTCCCGCCGCTTCCCCAGATCGGCAGGGTCACAGCCCGGACACTGAGCAGCAGCCTCCACAGAATCCAGCGCCCCCTCAAAGTCCCGCCACTTATGCTCCTGCACCTTGGCGAGCTCGATCCAGGCGGCGGCTACCTTCTGTTTGCCTAGCTTCCGCCACAGCTCTGCCGCCTC
>Ga0209487_1000704_pt1 | contig 29739 bp, 20 predicted proteins | sample Poulit2012_FD_187524 | JGI IMG/M metagenome (GOLD analysis project Ga0209487, IMG submission 187524) | Agricultural soil microbial communities from Georgia to study Nitrogen management - Poultry litter 2012 (SPAdes) (version 2) | ecosystem: Environmental > Terrestrial > Soil > Agricultural land...
GGGGTCGTCTCAGTGACCCACGGCCCAGCATTGACGAATACACTGACTGCCCTGACCGAAGCGGTCAAGTCTCGCAGCAGCATGGTGCTTATGGGTGGCTCACCGCCTGAGGTCGATGGTCACTTCCAGTATGTCGATATCGAGGGTTTCGCGCGCTTTGCAGGGGCGGCTTTTGTAAAGGTCCGTCAAGAACGCGAGCTGTTCCGCATGCTCGACAAAGCCTTTACCCGGGCAGCTCAAGACTCCATCCCGGTGGTCCTCGATATCCCGTTCCAGCTGCTTCGGAAAGACGTTGAATACCGCTCGCCGCAGCTTGCACCCGTTGAAGGCCGCCGCGTAGGTCCAGACGCCGATTCGGTCGATGAGGCATTGGCCGCTCTAACGTTTGCTAAACGTCCGCTGCTCATTGCAGGACGTGGCGCGGTCGTCTCGAAAGCGCGGGAAGAGATCCTCGCGCTGGCCCGTGCTATTAATGCACCGGTCATGACCACCCTCATGGCCAAGGACTACTTTGACGGTGAGCCAGAAAACCTCGGCATCCACGGCACGCTGTCGAACGGCCCGGCGCTGGCCTACATGGCCGATGTCGACGTGGTTATGACGTTTGGGGCTTCGCTGAACAGCTTTACCACCGACAAGTTTGAACTGCTCAAAGATCGCGTCCTGATTCAATCTGATATCAACCCCGCTGCTCTGAGTAACCATGGGCCGGCAAATCAAGCAATTGTGGCCGATGCTAAAACCCTGGCGCAAACAATGCTTGACCGATTAGAAGAAGCAGATATGGGTGCTGAACGAGCTCCATACATGGATACCATCGCCGCAGTCCCTGATCGCGAGGCCAAAGACCTCTACGAGTCGACCACTGGTGATGGTTTCATCGACATGCGCGATGCCACCAGTTGGTTCTCTGACATCCTGCCGGAAGGCGCGATGCAGGTCTGCGACGTTGGACGGTTCGTCTACTCCACTTGGCCGCACATTACTATTGACCCTGAACGCTGGGCCTACATCGGCGCATTCGGTTCCATTGGTCTCGGTACCGCCGCCGCGGTCGGAGCTGCCGCTGCCCGCCCCGACACCCCGACGGGTCTCTACGTGGGTGATGGAGGTTTGATGCAGGGGCTCGTCGAGCTCAACACTGCTGTGCGGCATAACCTGCCGCTTGTGGTACTGGCGCTCAACGACCAGTGCTACGGTGCCGAGTATCTCAAGCTCGACTACTTTGGCAGCAAAGTGGACTGGGCGACTTTCGAGTGGCCATCCTTTGCTGACGTAGCTCGCAGCCTTGGCGCTCATGCGGTACGAGCCACCAGCATGGAAGAACTCGAGGCCGCAGCCGAAGCCGTCAAGAACCAGCAATTCCCACTGCTCATCGAGGTCGTCGCTGACCCGCACAAGGTCGCGAATCGACCTGGCATCGTGCCCACGACCGCTTCCACGTCAGCCTGATTCCCACGCTCGTTCCGAACCTGCACGGCATTCACCTGAACCGAGTTCATGGTGGATGCCGTGCAGGACTGGTAGGAAACGCCGCAAGTACTGTTGCCAAGAAGCATCGTGCCGTTGCTATTGGCGCAGACTCGTCCTCGTGATAGTGTCATGCATCACTTAGGTATGAGCGATCGATCGGTCATGTTCGAAGTGTTAGCATAGAGCGAGGATATCAATGGAATCATCAGCTGAGCGTAGAGCTCTCCAGTTGTCACAAGCACCATCAGTGCCCGCCAGAATCAACGGGCACGCCCACGAGGCACCAGACGCCACGGCGATCAGCTTCAATGGTCAGGACATGGACTGGAAGTCATTTGCGGAGTTGGTGCGGTATTGCGCAAAAAGCCTGAAAGAACGCGGGGTCGAGCAGGGTGATCGGGTTGCGATCCTGCTGACCAACCGTCCCGAGTTCCTCATTATCACTTCTGCTGCGGCGGCAATCGGCGCGATCTCGGTCCCCATCAATTTCCGACTTTCCGCTGGTGAAGTTGCTTTTATTCTTGACAACGTGACCCCGAAGCTGTTGTACGTCGAGGCCCAGACCGCCGAACTCGCCGAAGGTGCTGGCACAAGAGGGGCCACAAAACCAGAAGTCGTAAATTGCGACACTGCAGATCTCCTTGAGGCGGCTTCCTACCCGGCCGGCAAGCTGGATGATGCCGAGCTGTTCATCCCAGAAGCCGGTGATGATTTCGCGATCATTCACACCTCGGGCACGACCGGCAATCCGAAGGGCGCTGTGATTTCCCACGGAAGCATCTCCATGTGTGCTTCAAAAGTCGCCAGTCGGTGGGGCCTGCGTCGCGGTGAAGGAGTGGTCATGCTCGCGCCGCCGATGTTCCACATCGGCACATTCCTGGCCAGTCACGCAGCGCTTGTTGGTGGCAGTACAGCCCTGGTGGTTCCCAGCGCTGGCTTCGACCCGAACCAAACGTTGGAAACGATGAAGCGCTTTGCGGTCACAGCAGCGTTCATGGTGCCTCAACAGTGGCAGATGCTGTGCGCGGAGATCGAGCGAGTCGGCGGCGAAGGGCTGGCCCTGACGCACGCCAATTGGGGTGGGGCACCGGCCAGCGAAAAACTCTTAGAGCGCATGAAAGCCAACTTGCCGGGCACCGAAGTCAAAGCTTCATTCGGACAAACGGAAACCACCGGGTACGGGGTGGGGCTCGAATTTGTAGACTCATTGCGCAAAATCGGCTCGGTGGGCAAACCCGAAAATGACATGTCCGTGCGGGTCGTTGACCCAGACATGAACGACGTCGCCGTAGGAGAAGTCGGCGAGATTGTCTACCGCGGCATCGGCGTGATGAGTCGCTACTGGAATAACGAAGAGGCCACCAACGAGGCGTTTCGTGGCGGCTGGTTCCACTCTGGGGACTTAGTAAAGCGTGATGAAGAAGGCTTTATTTACGTCGTCGACCGGCTCAAGGACATGATCATCTCGGGAGGGGAAAATATCTACTGCGCAGAGATAGAAAATGTCTTAGCCTGGCATCCCAGTGTCGCTGACGTCACCATCGTGGGCCGTCCGGATGAAAAATGGGGCGAGGTTCCCGTAGCGTGCATCATTCCGAAAGACCCGGATAATCCACCCGATCTCGCATCCGTCAGAGAATATCTGGCTGATCGTCTCGCCTCTTATAAGCATCCCAAAGAGGTCCGCATTGTCGAGGCATTCCCGCGTTCGGGCATCGGCAAGATCCAAAAGAACGTGCTGCGTGAATCCCTCCAGTCGGCCGACGCGCTCGTCGACTAGTTGTTGTAAGCACCGCGGCGTTGGGAGCCGATTAGCGTGCTCTCAACGCCGCTTTCTGTGAGCTTTTCGAATACCAAATCAACACGGCGCTGATCACCGCAGCGATCAAACCAAGCACAAAGACGAGAACGAACCCTTCCGGTTCGGGTACTTCGTTGCCGTTGATGGGCACGCTGTAGGCTGCCAACATCATGCCCGTCACGGTGGCACCGGAGCTGGTACCGATGCTGCGCATCAGGGCGTTGACGCCGGTCGCGGATCCGGTGGCATCCCGGGAGACTTCGCTAATCACCAACGTGGGTATTGCTGCGTAGCCAATAGCGATTCCGGCCAGTAGCAGAGAACTAAAGGCCACAATGTGCCACACCTGGTCGTGCCAGGTGATCGTGAGGGCATAGGCCACCCCGGCGGTGATCGCCCCGATGGTGGTAGCGACCCTACCGCCATATCGACTGGTCAACCGAGCGGCCAACGGTGCCGTCGCCATCATGGCGATAGCACTGGGGACCAGGGCGATACTGGCCCACAGCATGCTCAGGCCTAATCCGGCGTCTGTTTCGATCGGCAGCTCCAAAATTTGGAGGAAGGCCACTTCTGAGACAAAAAATGAAAATCCCAGGGCGATCGTGCCCAGATTGACCATTAGCAACGATCGGCGAGCCAAGATCCGCAGGTCAACGATGGGATCGACGGTCCGAAGTTGGTACAGCCCCCACACATAGAGCACCACGACGCCGCCGAAAAAGGTGCCCAGCGTCGGCGTGGAGATCCACCCCCAGACGGGGCCCTGAGAAATCGCAATCAGCACACCAGATAACCCCACAGCCAATCCAGCTGCCCCGATTACATCGAGGCGTTGTCGAGTCCCGCCCGATCGAGGCACCACCCGCCAGATAAAAACGAGATTCACAATCCCCAGGGCGGCGGAAGACCAAAACAGCAGTTTCCAATCGCCTGCCTCAACGATCCAGGCGCTCAACGGAAGCGCGATGGCGCCACCGAAGCCGAGACTGGCGCTAATAAATGCGATGCCGGTGATGCGTTGTTTCGGATCTGGCTGATCACTCATGATCGACATGCCAACGGCGATGATTCCCATGCTGATGCCTTGGAAGGCGCGACCAACTAACAACCACCCCAGGCCCTGAGACAACGCGGCAATAAGAGAACCTAGGACCAGCAGGCACAGTAGCGCCAACGCCACTTTGCGTTTGCCGATGATGTCGCCCAACCGCCCCGAGACCGGTGTTGTCACCGCTGCGGCTAACAGCGAGATCGTCAACACCCACGCCGTTGAACTGCGCGAGGCATCGACCAGTACCGGAAGATGATTCTGGATCGGGACCACCAGGGTCTGCATGAAGGAAGCGCTCGTCCCAGCAAATCCGAGTACCGCGACCAAAGCCCATGGTCTTGTCTTCGGTCGCGTCGTTGTTTTACGGAACACTGCGGACCCCTTTCCTCACCGGAAATGAATGCAACGAGAAGTAAATGGTCACAGCATGCAGCTCCGGAAACTTGGTATGCATCGCGTTTTACGCATGTACGCAGTCATCCCGTGTGTATCCTCAACGCTTCGAACGTTCGCTCGCTAGAGGAGCACCCGCTAGAAGCAGTCTCAAACTAGCACTGTACCGTACGCTCGGTCCGGAGCGAATGCATGCGCGGCTCCCTCATCCCGAAGCCTCGGGTATCGCGCTCCTGATGTGGGCAGTGGTGCGCCACGCGGCAACATACCAGGTCGTTGGCGCTCTGAGCACGGTAGATTGTAAGCTGCATCACTGTATAACAGCAAAGGAATTCCTTGTGAGTATTCAATTCGCCTCCCGTTCCGTCGCCGACTCCATTGTCATTGTCACGGGTGCTGCCAGTGGCATGGGACGTGCAACGGTACTCTTGTTCGCCTCTGAGAGTGCGCGCGTCGTGCTCGCCGACCGCTCTGAACAAGAGCTGGATCAGGTCATGTCAGAGCTCTGTGAGGTCTACCCGCAGGCTGAAGCGTTGCCCGTTGTGTGCGATGTGCGGAAACCTGAGGATTTGAAAAATCTGGTGTCCGCCACGGTGGATCGCTTCGGCGGGATCGACACCCTGGTGAATAACGCGGGTATCTCCCGACGCAACAACATTTCCGAACAAGAAGAAGCAGAGTTTGAGGAGATCTGGCACGAGGTGCTCGACATTAATCTCACTGCGCACGTGCGTCTGGTTCGGTTGGCGTTGCCGCACCTCAAAGAATCAGAGGCTGGACGCATCATCAACATCGCCTCGAGTGAAGCGCTGGTTTCCCAGGGCGGACTCATCAGCTACTCGGCCACTAAATCAGGCGTCGTAGGTATCACCCGCAGCATGGCCATCGAGTTGGCCGAGCACGGCATCACTGCAAACTGCGTCTGCCCGGGACCGATTGAAACGAACATGACGGCGCGCTACCCGGAAGAAGCCAAAGCCAAATACGCGCGTCGCCGAGTCCCGATGCGTCGCTACGGTCGTCCCGACGAGGTAGCCCACATGACGTTGAACCTCGCGCTACCCGCTTCCAGTTACGTCACCGGCGCGGTCATACCGGTGGACGGTGGCATGACGATGTTCCACGTGTAGCCCACGTAAGCGGCTCGAGGAAGCTACTGATCTATGAAATACATCGAGCCCCTGTTGGATTGGTGCTGTTTTCAGCACTTCCCAACAGGGGCTCTATATTTATTTGCCCCAAACGCTGGAGCGACGAGACGTTGTTACTTGTTAGATTCTTTCAAACAGCGCGGCGGCACCCATGCCACCGCCAATGCACATCGTCACCACGACGCGCTTGACGTCGCGGCGTTCTGCAGCCAGGAGGCCGTGTCCGGTCATGCGGGCACCAGACATGCCGTAGGGGTGGCCAATCGAGATTGCTCCACCGTCGACATTCAATTTCTCCGTCGGAATGTCGAGGACATCCTGGCAGTACAACACCTGGACGGCGAATGCTTCGTTGAGCTCCCACAGGTCAATGTCGGAGACGTCCAGGTTCATCTTTTTCAGCAGCTTCGGCACTGCTAGGGCAGGTCCGATGCCCATCTCATCAGGCGCCACGCCCGCGGTAGCAAAACCAACAAGGCGCCCCAGTGGTTTCAGACCACGTTCTTGGGCCTCATCTGCGGACATAACGGTCACAGCTGCCGCACCATCCGAAAGCTGCGAGGCGTTGCCGGCAGTGATCGATGCTTCGTGTGGCACCTGGTCGGACATGACGGGAGTCAAGCCGGAGAGTTTTTCCACCGTGGTCCCGGGTCGGTTGCCTTCGTCTTGTTCCAGCGTGACTTCTTTCGTCTCGCTATTTGGATCCTTCGGATCGGTGAACGGACACGAAGGCAACGGCACGATTTCCTGATCGAAGTGGTTGTTGGCCTGTGCTTCGGCGGTACGCTCTTGCGACATCGCAGCGTATTCGTCCTGTCGGCTGCGGGAAATCGAGTACCGCTCCGCCACGGTTTCGGCGGTTTGCAGCATCGAGTGGTAAATCCCGGGCACGTTGTGCTCTAACCACTCATCCTTGGCCCGGAACCGGTTCTGGTGCTCGTTCTGGACCAACGAAATCGACTCGGCGCCACCGGCCACTATGATGTCAGCGTCGCCAGCTTGGACCATGCGGTTGGCGATCACAATCGACATCAAGCCAGATGCACACTGACGATCCACGGTCATGCCCGAAACCGTGGTCGGCAGACCGGCGCGGAGCGCAGCTTGCCGGCCAAAGTTCCCACCCTGAGCGCCCTGCTGTACTGCAGAACCTAAAATGACGTCGTCGATGGCAGATGGGTCCAGTTCAGCTCTGGAAACTGCATGCTGGATGGCGTGGCCAGCGAGTTCTTGGGATTGGGTGTTATTGAAAGCGCCTCGGTAGGCCCGGCCAATCGGGGTGCGGGCAAATGAAACCAGTACAGCGTCGCGCATTATTACCTCCTGAAGATGTGTACCCCACATAGGCTAGCTCAATATGTGTCACACTTCACTGTCATGTGTCATAGTTCACGATGTTGCTATAGTCGAGAAGGATGTTTCGGTCACCGTCCGCTGGTTCTAGCGTCGAGGCCGATACCGGAACCCAATCAACATCCACGTACCACCAAGGAGAACAGGGACCTGTGAGCACAGCATCGCCAGCACAACAGACTATGTCAGAGACCGTAACCCTAGAGATCGTCGATGCCGTAGCGGTCATTGAGATCGCAAATCCGCCCGTGAATGGCCTGGGCGATACAACCCGCAAGGGCCTCAGCGACGCCCTCGCACAAGCATTTGCCGACGACGCGGTCACCGGCGTTGCCATTACAGGATCTGGCCGAGGTTTCAGCGGCGGCGCTGATGTGCGGCAGTTCAACACTCCTGCCGCTACGGCCGAACCCGGACTGCGCACCATTTTTGCGCAAATTACGGCAGCTGAAAAACCCGTCGTGGCTGCCATTCATGGCTTCGCACTGGGCGGTGGGCTCGAACTTGCGCTGGCCTGTCACTACCGCATTGCTCAAGAAGGCGCCTCCATTGGGTTGAGTGAAGTCAACCTCGGGCTTATCCCCGGAGCCGGGGGCACGCAACGACTGCCACGACTCATTGGAGCGAACAAAGCCTTGCAGCTGATTCGTAAGGGCACCTCCGTGGACGCTCCCAAGGCAAAAGAGCTCGGCATCGTGGACGCAGTCTTTACCGGCGATCCAGCGGCAGCGGCCCGCACCTTCATTGCCGACAAAGCATCGAGCACGCAGGACCACCCTGTCGTGGATAAGCTTCCCACCGCGGCAGCTGATGGAGCCGACTTTGATGCGGCCCGTGCCGAAGCGAAAAAGAACCGTCGCAACGGCCGCGCCGAACTCGCTGCGATTGACACGGTCGAAAAATCCTTGAGTCTACCGATTGAAGCTGGACTGGATGCTGAACGAGAGCTCTTCGCCGAGTTAATTGACGGGCCAGAATCCAAGGCGCTGCGGTATTTGTTCTTTGCCGAGCGCATGACACCCAAACTCGCGTCGGTACCAAAAGACACCCCGACCCGCGATATCAAGACCGCCGGAGTTATCGGCTCCGGAACCATGGGAGTTGGCATTGCCATCTCGCTGGCTAACGCAGGCATTGCGGTGACTTTGATCGATAAAAGCGCCCAAGCTTTGGAAAAAGCTACAGAGCGCATCGCCGGCATCTACGAGAGTTCCGCTAAAAAGGGCCGGATGACGGCTGCGGAAGCTGAGGAAAATCGGAACCGCATCGTGACTGCCACAGACTATTCCTCGTTGAATGATGTCGACCTCATCATCGAGGCGGTCTTTGAGGATCTTGAGGTTAAACGGGAAGTCTTCAAAGAAATCAGCCAGATCGCTCGCCCCGACACCATCCTGGCGACTAACACGTCTCGCCTGGACGTCAACAAAATCGCTGATGTGACGACCAAGCCCGAAAACGTGATCGGGTTACACTTCTTCAGCCCAGCGCACGTCATGCGGTTGCTTGAAGTGGTCCAAGCAGATCGGACCAGCGACGAGGTGCTGGCCAGCAGTATGAAACTTGGGCAGCAGATCGGGAAACAGCCGGTCTTATCACAAGTCTGCGACGGTTTCATCGGCAACCGGATGCTCTCCCCTTATCGTCGAGAGACCGATCTGTTGCTCGAAGCCGGTGCGACGCCACAGCAAGTGGACGCTGCGCTGACAAAATTTGGCATGGCCATGGGTCCCTTTGCCGTCAGTGACCTCGCCGGGCTAGACATTGGCGAGGCCGGACGAGAATCATTCCGACAGACCGCCGACCCTGTGCTGCTCGAGTCGGATTCAGAGATCTCTACGATTTTGGTCGAAGGCGGACGCTACGGTCAGAAGACCGGCGCGGGATACTACCGCTACGAAGAAGGTAGCCGCACCCCGCAACCCGATCCATACGTCGACGAAGTCATCGCACGAGCTGCAGCGAAGAAGGGCGCGCAGCGACGCGAGGTTTCGGATATAGAGATCGTCGAGCGTAGCATGCTGGCCCTGATCAACGAGGGCGCGAAGCTGCTGGATGAAGGCATTGCACAACGGGCATCCGATATCGATGTTGTCTACACCAGCGGTTATGGTTTCCCGGCGTACCGGGGTGGTCCGATGTACTATGCGACCACGCTTGGACTGGAACAGGTTGTTGCGAAAATGCGTGAATTCCAGCGGAAGATTGGTGAGTACTGGAAACCTGCTGACTTGCTTGAGCGACTAGTCAAAGCTGGGGAAGAAGACTTCTCTGAGCTAAACGTCTAACGCTCTAGCAGCGCCGACATAAGTACATCAAAGCCACTGGGCGTTTTATCCCTCAACGGCGGTAGAGCGCCCAGTGGCATTCTTAGACGCGGTGCGCACTTCTCATGGGTTACGCCACGAACCGTCATGGAGATGCACTCAGTCTCAATGTGATGTAAATTACGGAAGTAACGTCTGCAAGTCTGCATCGACCCGAGCATGAAATTTTTCAACTTATCGCCAACCGACTGGGAGTGACTGTGGTCAGCATCGAAAATATTCTATCTCAATTGAGGATTCCGGTTATCGCCTCCCCGCTTTTCCTCGCCTCCGGGATCGATCTGGTGAAAGCTCAATGTCAGGCCGGTGTGGTCGGTTCGTTTCCGACACTGAATCCCCGGCCCATTTCGTTGTTAGACGAGTGGTTGGCGGACATCAAGGAATCCAACGAAGACTTCGCACGCAACAACCCCGACATGCCGGTCGGCCCCATGGCGGCGAACCTCATCGTGCACCGAACCAATGACCGACTGGAACAGGATCTCGAGCTTGTCGTCAAGCACGAGGTGCCCATCGTCATTACCTCCCTGGGTGCACGAGAAGAAGTCTACGAGGCAGTGCATTCCTACGGTGGCGTGGTTTTCCACGACGTCATCAATAACCGTTTCGCCCACAAAGCCATCGAAAAAGGTGCCGACGCGTTGGTAGCGGTGGCCTCCGGGGCCGGAGGACATGCTGGAACACTTTCACCGTTTGCTTTGATCAGTGAAATTCGTGAATGGTTTGACGGTTACCTCGCGCTTTCGGGTGCGATCGCAAACGGTCGGTCAATCTTGGCGGCACAGGCAGCCGGTGCTGATTTCGGATACATCGGCTCGGCATTTCTATCCACACCAGAAGCCAATGTTGTGGAAGAACAGCGGCAAATGGTCCTCGAAACCACTGCTGAAGAAATCGTCTATACGAATCTCTTTACCGGTGTACATGGTAACTATATGCGCGGTTCTATTGAGGCCGCAGGGCTCGACCCAGACAATCTACCGGTCTCGGACCCGTCGAAAATGAATTTTGGGTCCGGAGGTAATACAAAAGCCAAGGCATGGCGTGATATTTGGGGTGCTGGGCAGGGTATTGGCACCATTCGAGAGCAACTCAGCACCCTTGACTTGGTCATGCGCTGGGAACGCGAGTACAAAGAGGCCGTCGCTGGCTTGGAAGGGAAAGTCGCGCCTCAGCACAAAACGGTCTCGACGCTGACACCTTGAGCACAACGACACGGCTCGGATATCCACTCCATCGTGGACGCCTGGAGCACGATAGTTCCCCCAGGCGTCCGCTTACGTAGACTAGAGGATAGTGTGTCTGTCTCCTGAGCAGAAGCCTGCATCTAGCGATGCGGTGGCGGAAACATTGAGGGCCGGCATCGGCTGGCGCACGGTAAGATACTGCATTCCTTCAGCGGTTGTGCGGAAACCCACCGCGCTTTTTGGACAACCACCCTAAGCTTGCATTGGCGAGTGGAGTTGTATCGAGCTCTGTCTGCAGCTCACATGAACTGTGTAACACCCGGAGTGAAACATCGAACTCTGGGCCGATATGTATGACGATCTCGTCTCTGGGCGGAAGCGCGATGATGTGCTGGCGAAGTTCGTGATGCTAGCAAGAAAATTCTGGTCCGTTGTTCACAGCAAGCATGATCCAACCGCCGAACCTTAGACGATCCCTCATGTCAGTGCCGAAAATATGTCACCCACTAGAACGACCTTGATGAACACAACAATGGTCAGTACTAGAGCAGTTAGGTGCTCGCAGTGAGCACGGTGGCTTGGCCATCGGACTGGGCGGAGGCGGGCTTCGCGAAGAATTCTCATGACAAACTCGGCGTGCGATAATGTCTCCACGCTACGCGGCCGCGGGGGTGAGTTACTTGCCGTGTGCGATAACTAAGCTCTGAATATCAGGCTGGAGGCATGTATTTGTTCTGCGGAGTATAGCGCGTAGGAAGCAGCCCGAAGCTTCGAACTTCCAGCCGTTCCTCAAGCCGAGATTACTATACGGGGCGGTCGTTTTGAGGTAGGGCTGCGCCAGGGAGCCCTGTTACCACTTGAAATAGGTGATCATCATTCGTGTGAAATAGGGAGTGGCTCTCCATTCGACGTTGATAATATTTTATATATAATGTGAAATGTATAACAAGGCTGTGATGTCTGTGTCACCTCGTGTGTACTACTTGCACCAGTTCCAAGGGTGACCTTATATTCCAGCGCAGAAAGTCGAATTTCTCGCAGGTACATTTTTGTGCTGCAGCTTAGGAGAAGCATGAAACCAACGTCCCTTACCAAAAAACTACGTCTCGGAGGACTGCTAACAGTCTCGGCTTTACTCGTTGCTAGCTGTGGAGGGAGCGTTGGCGACGCTTCGGGAGCTGCCGATCGAGGCGCGGGCGTCGAACCCGGGGCTTCGAAAGAGGAATACGCTGAAGCCTTGGCAGACATGGAACCAGTTGAGCTGACGTTCCAAGCCGCAAGCTCTGCTAGCGGTGGTAATGCGGATCGCGATAGAGAGTTTGCTGAAGCTATTGAAGAATGGTCAGACGGCAAGATCTCGATCGAAGTATTGTTTGGCTATCCCATCGCCTCACCGTCGGAGGTGGCATCCGCGCTACAGGACGGTCGTCTGGATCTTGGATACGAAGTGCCGCAGTACGCTCCCTCGGAATATCCCGCAATCACTGAGCTAGTGAATTTGCAATCGAGCGGTGGTAGCGGAAGCGCTGTGTCGGATTTCGTGAATGTTGCTGCCACAGCCGAGGTAGCCTGGGACACTCCAGAAATCTTGAGTGACTACGAAGCCATGGGCGTGACTCCGCTTGTTCCCGTCGAAGCTGAGTTCTCTCACGTTGCCATGTGCACGTCGGAATCTGACACTGCTACTGACCTTAATGGCTCGGTCATTAGCGCTGGATCATCTGATCTTTTGCAGATGATCGATTCGATTGGGGCCAGCGGAACTTCGCTACCGTACCCAGAGTTATACGAAGCACTGCAACGCGGAGTCATTAGCTGCGCGGTCAACGGGCTCAAGGTTGGGATGGCCACGGGAATCTCTGAAGTGGCGCCGCACATTGTTGCCCCACAGGATGGTTCGTTAGGTCGTAGTACGGCTGCTCTGTTAGCTGGCGGACAGTGGGATAACCTTCCGCTGGCGGCCCAACAGCTGATCTATGACAAGCTTGAAATCTACATCAACGGTCAATTTGAAGTCAGTAGCCGAGATTACATTCAAGCAATGGAAGATTTTACCGGTGGCTTTCATCAGGTTGACGACGAGACCGAGGAATCGCTAGATGCTACCGTCGATGCCTTGCGCGCAGACGTAGAAAGTTCCGATGCATTGGATGGTGCCCAGCTCATTGCTGATTACGAGTCAGCGCAAGAAAAATGGACGAAAATCGTCGAAGAGCTCGGGTATGAGGATCACGGGAACTGGGCCGAGTTCGCGGAGAATCTCGACGGCGAATCAATCGACTTTATGCCACTTACAGAGCGCATGATGGAAGAGATTTATCTCGAACATCGCCCGTCAGAGTAGACAGATCCTCGAAAATATTGCGTCGGTACAAAACTACGACTTCCGACAGCACGTTCTGATCCAATTCGGTGGCTGTCGGGATCCAAATGTTCATCTGCGAGTTGTGAATGCTCGTAGGAAGCAACGGCGTGTACCCGATCTCATGCATGCTGCCGTGAGAGATCACACCAGCTGGAAAGAAAAAATCGAAGGAGTTCGTGTGGATATTGGTCTCGAATTATCTCAGACGCATTTGCCGCTTGCACGCGTGTACCGACATGCCTGGGAGTTACCAGAAAAAAATAGCGGTTGTAGAGGGTGATTTCAAGCTCACGTTTCGCGAATTCTTGGAGCGCATTCAAATAGCCGCTGCGCGATTGGCCGAAGCCGGCGTCGTACCAGGAGACCGCGTTGCAATCGTGGCTGGAAACAGCGCGGCGTACCCAGTTCTGGTTTATGCGGTCAATTATCTCGGGGCAATCATCGTACCGGTGAATTTCCGACTCGCAGCGGGGGAGATCGGTTACATATTGAGCAATTGCGAACCAACCGTCGTAGTTGCGGATGCAGAGCGTCTCGCTACTACCCGTAAGGCGATCGCTGAAGCTTCGGTGCAATTGCAGGATCTGGCTGAGGTAGTCGCCCCTGGAAGCATTGATGACATTCCAGAGCCAGTGATATGTGATATGTCCGATGATCAAGCAATTATGTACACGTCGGGTACGACGGGGCGCCCCAAAGGTGCTGTCCTGACTTACTCGAATTTTCATACGACCGTTATGCGGATAAGTAGTACCTGGAAGATAAAACCCGGTCAGGACGGCGTGCTCATTGCCTCACCGCTGTTCCACATAGCTGCCTTCAACGTGCTGCTCGGCAGTGTGGCCAATGCTGGGAAAATCGTTATCACTCCGTCGACGAACTTTGACCCAGGATATTTGCTCGATGTCATGGAAGAACACAGTGTAACTCGAACGTTCATGGTGCCGGCTCAATGGCAGCTGATCGCAGAAGAGCAACGCCGGAAACCCCGGAATGTGAAACTAGGATTCTACTCGTGGGGAGCAGCACCCGCTACCGAGGCGTTATTGGTGTCTCTACGGGAAACATTTCCGGATGCTGACTCTCAGGCGTCGTTCGGCCAAACTGAGACCACAGCTAGTGGGGTCTCGTTGAGCCATGAAGATTCGCTGCGCAAACTCGGCTCAGTAGGGCTTCCTGACGTCAATTTCTCGATCCGTGTGGTAGACCCTCAAATGAATGATGTTCCACGCGGAGAAGTCGGTGAGATCGTGTATCGCGGCCCAGGAGTCATGGACCGTTTCTGGAACAATCCCGAAGCCACGGTAGAGGCATTTGCTGGGGGATGGTTCCACTCCGGGGACCTCGTACGTCAAGACGACGAAGGCTTCATTTACGTGGTCGACCGGGTCAAAGACATGATCATCTCCGGTGGCGAGAATATCTATTGCGCCGAGTTAGAAAATACCATCGCTTGGCACCCTAAGGTAGCCGATGTTGCAGTGGTGGGGCGTCCTGACGACAAATGGGGCGAAGTACCTGTGGCAGTTATTATCCCTCGGGACAAGGACGATGCACCTACTCTGGAAGAAATTCGAGAGTTCTGCGATGGGAAACTCGCACGTTATAAACACCCGAAGGACCTCATTTTGCGTGAGACATTTCCGCGAAGCGGCACCGGAAAGATCCGAAAGACTGATCTTCGTTTAGAAGTCTAGGTGTAAGTACTTCTTGCCGTAGACGGATGCTCTCGAACCTGTAAGTAAATGTTAACCGCGGATTTCAAAAGTGATGAGAGCTTCGGAAAGTCATCTCCGAAGCTCTCGTCAGTCTCGCCAAGCTTCCGTCCGTGAAAGCATGGATCAAAATCTCACGGTTGAAAGTTCCCTTTATTCCGGCCGCAGGGGAAGCAGCACGTCTTCGAAGAAGCGTTCTGCCATCGGAGCGAAATCGAAATCCTCCATGTCGAACCACTCATCGAGGTCTTCATAACCGCCTTCTTCGGTGTACCCGAGCTCCTCAGCAAGATCGGACCACTTGGTGATAGCTTCCTGAGACTTGTCAGCGATGCCTGGTTCCAAAACCCCTGATTCTTCGACATTCTCAATCAACTCGACATTGGTTTCGCCGATGATTTCATCGGCTTCTGGATCGATGGACACGATCTCTCCACCGGCGCCTTTGACCTGCTCAATGCCAGCAGCGTTACCTTCGGCAAGGCTTTCAACTGCCGCTGCATAGCGGGCTTCCATGGCATCGAAAATGATCTGCTGATACGGCAGGGGGAGGTTCTGGTACCCGGTCCCGCCAAGCACCGCACCGGTGCCTCGTCCGGACATACTATTTTCTTCCGAGATGAGGGCGAGGTGTGTGGCCACTTCGAGAAGCCCAGCTTCTTCAGAGTTGCGAAGGGCGCCGAACGTGCAATCGATCGTTCCACGCTGCAACGCTTCAAACATTTCAGTGTAGGGCAGTGAGGTCGGATTCCCACCCAGATTCTGGGCTTGTACTTCGTGGGCGCTGTTACCAATGCGGATGGTTCGTCCCCGCCAATCGTCTGGGCTGGTCCCTTCTTCGGCGCACATCGAGTGGTACGCGCCAGAACTGGCCATCGGCAGCAACGGAGTTAGTCCCACAGCTTCGTATTCTGCAAGTACTTGCTCAGAATTTGCGGCGAGGTCGGCTACCACGGCTTCGGCAACGAGTTCACCTAAAACAGGGGAGCTCGGCATGCCGGCCGTGGCGGTCACGATGCCATCAAATGCTGGATATTGGGTGGGATCGTATACCGGTAACGTCCAGGCGATGTCGACGCGTCCGTCCATCAGAGCGTCCTCGACCTCGTCGTACCCGGCGATGGCTTGGCCCCAGACCATGTCGACGGTGATCTGTCCATTTGACCGCTCTTCGATGTAGTCCTTGATGGCTATGTCGCTAATAGACACCACCGAGTTGGGGGATTGGCCTGCCCCTTGATAGGTAATTTCAACCGATTCCAGGTCCTCGATCGCGGCATTGACTTCTTCTTGTGAAGCGCCGTGTTCAAACCCTTCGCTTTCTGAGGACCCCTCTTCAGCGGCACCATTCCCGCAAGCACTGAGCACTAACGCCATGCTGGCGATCAGGGCAGCCGGTGCCAAGGTGTGTGATCGTTTCATTGATGAATTTATCCTTCGTTGTGACGCAGATATTGCCTTCGCAAATGTATTACACGTCACATTGTAGTACAGTCTCTAGCGTGCGCCTTTTGTGGCTGTGGTTCACAGCGCCGGTCACCCCGACTTTTGCCGACGCCGGGTGACGTTTCCCAAAGACATCACTTTTTCTTTATGGAGCGGTAGGTAAGTAGGACGATGACAAACCGGTTGTACGAAAATGTAAGCTACGCATCCTTGGCATACCGTGCACTGCGCCGTTATGACAATCGTGTGGCCTTTATAGACGGCGACAGGGAATTCAGCTACCGCGACAGCGCGAAGAGTATCCAGGTCTTCCGTGACCTCCTAACCGATTCGGGAGCCAAGAAGGGCGCACCGATGGCGCTCATTGGGGGCAACCACCCCGAAACATTCTTCACTCGAGCTGCTGCCATCATGGAGGGAGCGCGTGTGACCTCGCTGCACCCCGAAAACGGCATTGACGACCATACGTATGCGCTGGACTACCTCCAGGCCGAGCTGGTGGTGTATGAATCACCGCGCTTTGATGCCCTCGTTGAAGACCTGCAACCCCTGTGCCCGAGCGTCAACTTCATTCCGATGCCGACCATGGACCCCGCATCGCTGGATGTACAAGATATCGAATCGGCACCCCCAGTGCGTGTACAGGCCGAGGATGTCATCGGCATCAGCCTGTCTGGCGGTACCACGGGAAAACCCAAGGGCATCATGCACTCGGACCGGACGCTAGCAACGAATGCTACGTTTTCCTGTCTTGAGTGGGACTGGCCCCAAAACATTCGCTTCCTGGCAGCCACCCCGTTGTCGCACGCTAGCGGTGCCATGGCCGTGCCGATTTTGATGCAGGGTGGGTGTTTGGTCATGTTGGATAAGTTCACACCTGAACGGTTTCGAGACGTCGTCAGGCAACACAACGTCAACAGCACGTTCTTGGTGCCCACGATGATTCATCGTCTCCTCGCGCTCCCTGATGCCGAGTCTCCGTTTCAAGACCTGGAGACCGTCATTTACGGGGCTTCAAAGATCGACCCATCGATGCTGCGCGGTGCGGTCGAACGCTTTGGTCAGATATTCGTGCAGCTGTACGGCCAATCCGAAGCACCCAACCTCATTGCTGCACTCAAGAAAACCGATCACGACCCCACCGACCCGGAGAAAATGGCCTCGTGTGGCAAACCTGTCGGCTGCGCGGAAGTCGCTCTCTTAGACGACAATGACCATGAAGTTCCGACGGGTGAGGTCGGGGAGATCTGCGTGCGCGGACCGATCGTGATGGCTGGCTACTGGCAAAAACCTGAGCTGACCGAAGAGACTTTTGCCTCCGGCTGGCTCCACACCGGAGATCTCGCACGAGCCAATGCACAAGGCTATCTGACGATTGTCGGCCGTAAGAAAGACATGATCATCACCGGTGGGCTCAACGTTTATCCTGCCGAAGTGGAATCGGTCATGGGTGGGTTTCCGGGCGTGACAGCGGCCGCGGTTCTGGGCATCCCGGATGAAGAATGGGGCGAGAAACTCGTAGCTTTTGTCACCTTGGATGACGAGGCTGCCGACACCTTCGACGAAGCTGAACTGCAAGCGTTCATCAAGGCTCGCAAGGGAAGCGTGCAAACCCCGAAGTCCATCTTTGTCATCGAGGAGTTCCCATTGACCAAAATTGGTAAACCCAACAAAGTGGCTCTGCAAGACTTGGCCGTGGAACGCGACGCTGCTCTGGCTGGCGCCTGAGGCCCGCTCGCCGCGAGCCACCGGCACCAGCGGTGGGGAAGGGGCTAGGAGGCGCTTCGGCCGGCGTCCTGCAGAATACGTTCGGCGCGCAGCATGACCGGACGATCGATCATCTGCCCATCAACGGTGCCTGCCCCATCACCGGCAGCCATGACACGCTCGGCCCATTCGACCATCTCCTGACTGGGCGTGAATGCGGCGGTGACGTGGTCGAGCTGCTTAGGGTGAATGCACAGCATCCCGCTAAACCCGACTCGTACCGAAGCCTGTGCAGCAGCCTGGATGGCGTCGTCGTTGGAGATTTCAGTCGTTGGGGTGTCGAGCGGTCCCGGCAGGCCCGCTGCGGCCGAAGCCAGCACGACGGCAGCCCGAGCTGCTTCAATGGGCACAGAAGCAATCTGGGAGCCCAGCGCTGAGGAGAGATCCACGGCTCCGATAGCCAGTCGATCGACCCGGTCAAGAGCTGCTATGGCGTGCACATCCCGAACCGCGGTGGGTGTTTCGACCAGCGCCAGGATCGTGACGGCATCCAAGAACTCGGGGAGTCGATCAAAGGTCCCGGTAGCTTCTGCCTTGGGCACCATGATGGCTGCGGGCAGTTGTTTGGCGTCGCCGAGCATGTCGAGGTCGGCCTGGCCAGCGGCAGTGTCAGGAGCGTTGATCCGGATCGCTAACCGGTGTTGCACCTCGGGCTCAAGTGAGCCGAGGAAATCTTTGAGCTGCTGTCGGGCGGAGTCTTTCGCGGACTCAGCGACAGCGTCTTCGAGGTCGACGATCACGGTGTCTGCCGGACCGGCAAGAGCTTTTTCTACACGGTCGATACGGTTCGCTGGGGTGAACAGCGCAGTGCGCGCGGTGAGGGTTGAAACGGTCATTGGACCAGTATATTTCACCTCACAATACGTGATTCCATGTCTAGTTTCGTGAAGCACAAACGGCATCGTTCAGAGCGGCTATTTGCCCGTTAAAACAGGTGGGGCCTGATCCGAGATTACGGATCAGGCCCCACCCAGGACGCGATTGAGATCTGCTTATGCAGCCAGGTGCGTTAGTGTTTCACGCGTGGCAACAGACGATCGGAGATGATCTTCTTCTGAATTTCGCTGGTGCCTTCGAAGATGGTCGTCAAGCGGGCATCACGCCAGTGACGCTCAACCTGCAGTTCGGTCGTGTACCCGTTGCCACCATGCAGTTGCATCGCACGGTTGGTAACGTAGACCGCCATTTCGGTTGCCTCGAGCTTGGCCATGGCAGCTTCACGCTCACACGGCACACCGGCGTCAAGCAGGTGTGCCACCTGACGGTAGTGCGCACGGGCCACGTCGACTTTGGCGGCCATTTCGGCGAGCTCAAAGCGCAGCGCCTGAAAATCACCAATGGGTCGACCAAACTGCTGACGGCGTTGCAGATACTCGATGGAATCTTCAACGGCTGCTCTTGCCAGTCCCACAGCGCGAGCCGCGGTCTGCACACGAGCGATATTCAGCCATTTCTGGGTCTCTTGGAAAGCGCGACGTTTGCCCTCGGCTGCCTCGGTAGCGTTTTTGGCTTGTTCGGCTTCTTCCGGTCCGACAAGTACGTTTTCAACCGGTACGCGCAGACCGTCGAAGGTCAGGTCCCAGGTGGTGAAACCGTGGTAGCCAATCTTATCGATTGGCGTGCCGGTCAACCCTTCTGGGAATTCGTTGCGCTTCTTTTCGACCAACAGCGTGATCATGCCCGCGGAACGTGACTCGCCCGGTTCGGGTTGACGTTCGCGTGCCAACAACTGAATGAAGTCGGCAGCCAACGAGTTCCCGATCCAGCGCTTGCGCCCATGGATCACCCAGGAATCGCCATCACGGGTTGCCGTGGTCTGGACGTTGGCCAGGTCCGACCCTGCCAGCGGCTCCGAGAAGCCGATCGCGCCGATCCACTCACCGGCCGCGCTGCGACGGAGCAGTTCCTTGCGACGTGTCGGGTCAGCGACGTTCGTGCCCACCCCTTGAGCCCGAGCAATAATGCTGGCCACGCTCATCCACGCCACAGCCAGTTCCTCGGCCACCATGCAGTACTCGAAGACGCCCAGGCCCAGGCCGCCGTCTTCTCTCGGAATGGTAATGCCGAAATAGCCCAGCTCACCGAGCCGAGCGATCAAGCTGGCAGGCATCTCGCCTTTGTGCGGGTCCAGCTCATTGGCTACGGGCAGGACCTCCTCGCGGGCAAATGTGTAGGCCTCGTCCTGCAGAGCTTGACGTTCAGCAGTGTGCCAAGGCGGTGGCAGGACCGGTCGTTCGACCGGTACCGAGATCTCGCTTTGGGTAATTCCTGAGTCAAGAACCATGTTTTCGCTTCCTTCTCTACTAGGCGACGATCATCGTCACTGATTCAGCGACGCAGACTGGACGATCGCCATTTTCCCGCTCCAACGTCCACTTCGTGTGCACACGTGTGCCAGAGGACTGCTCGGCAACGGACACGAACTCTGCGGAACCGCGGATCCGTTCACCAACTGGTAGCTGTGCAAGAAAGCGCACTTTCTCCAAGCCGTAGTTCAGGCGAGCCGATCCCATATCGAACCGGTAGAGCTCACCGGCAAAGCGTGGAAGGAAGGCCAGGGTCATGAAACCGTGGACAATCGTGCCACCGAAATTGGATTGCTTTGCGCGCTCAACATCGACGTGAATCCACTGGTGATCACCTGTGACGTCAGCAAAAGCGTTGACGTCTTCTTGGGAGATCTCAACCCAGTCGGTCGTGCCCAGCGGAGTGTTGACCGCTGCTTTAATTTCTTCTACGGAAGTGAAGGTGTGTTTTCCCATGCTTAGGCCACCCGCTCAAAGATCGCTGCCAGACCCTGACCGCCACCAATGCACATGGTTTCCAGACCGTACTGTGCCTCGCGACGGTTGAGTTCACGAGAAAGCGTGCCCAACATGCGGCCACCGGTTGCACCTACCGGGTGACCTAGTGAGATACCGGAACCATGAACGTTGGTGCGTTCGTGGTCTTTTTCGGTGAAGTTCCATTCCCGCATAACGGCCAGTGCCTGAGCGGCGAACGCCTCGTTGAGTTCGATGACGTCCATGTCCGACAGTTCCAGACCGGCCTTCTGCAGCGCAGCCTCGGTTGCTGGAACCGGGCCGATGCCCATGGTCCGCGGTGGTACACCAGCAACACCCCAGCTGACCAGGCGCACGAGTGGACGCAGGCCAAGTTTTTCAGCGTTTTCTGGGGTCGTGACGATAACCATCGCGGCGGCGTCGTTCTGACCACTGGCGTTGCCAGCGGTAACGGTTGCCTCTTCGTCCTGCGACTGCAGAATTGGCTTGAGCTTGCTCAAGGTTTCCATCGAGGTGTCAGGGCGAGGATGCTCGTCGGTGTCAATGAGGCGTTCTTCTTTACGCGTCTTGACCTTGACCGGGATGATCTCTTCGGCCATCACACCGGATTCTTGTGCGGCAACGGCGCGCTGGTGCGACTGAACGGCCAGCTGGTCCTGTTCTTCGCGGCTGATCGAGTATTCCCGACGCAGGTTCTCGGCGGTTTCGAGCATGCCACCCGGGACAGGGTAGTTCTTTCCACCGGCGGTGCTGCGGGCACGAGCCAGCGAATCGTGCATCTGCACGCCGGTGCGTGCGCCACCCCACCGCATATCGGTCGAGTAGAAGGTCGCGTTGCTCATGCTTTCGGCGCCACCTGCAACAATCAGATCCTGGGCACCAGTCTGGACCGCCATGGCGGCATTGAGCACAGCCTGCAGGCCGGAACCACAACGACGATCTAAGTGCTGACCTGGGACATCAATCGGCAGACCGGCATCAAGGGCGACGACACGTCCCAGCGCGGGGGCCTCGGAGCCGCCGTTGCACTGACCCAAGATGATGTCTTCGATCAATTCCGGGTTCAGGCCGGTCCGCTCGAGCAGTCCATTGAGTGCAGCGACACCGAGATCAACGGCTGTGAGGTCTTTGAACTGGCCACCGTAGCGTCCAATCGGGGTACGGACCGGTTCACAAATTACAGCTTCACGCATTGAGATAAGCCTTTCGTGGTTCGGGATAGACCGCGGTCTACCCCGAAGAGGGTGTTGAGTTGAGACCGTGAAAAACTTACATGAACCGTCCGCCGCTGACTTCAGCGACGGTACCGGTCATGTAGGACGACAGGTCGGATGCATAGAAGAGCACAACCGAGGCGACCTCGGAGGGTTCAGCAGCGCGCTGCATTGGGATCTCGGCGAGTTTCTCGTCAAAGATCCGCTTTGGCATGGCTTCAGTCATCGCGGTGCGAATCAGGCCGGGCTGGACGGCATTGACGCGAACGCCGTGGTGGCCCATTTCTTTTGCCGCAGCTTTGGTGAGGCCTACGATGCCGGCTTTGGCCGACGAGTAGTTCGTCTGACCAACCATGCCGACTTTGCCGGAAATGGATGAGATGTTGATGATCGCACCGGATTTTTGTTCGCGCATGCGCAATGAGGCCAGACGGGTACCGTTCCAGGCGCCTTTGAGGTGGACAGCAATGACCTGGTCGAATGCTTCTTCGGTCATGGTGCGCATCGTGGCATCGCGGGTAATGCCAGCGTTATTGATCATGACATCCAGCGAACCGAACTTTTCGACGGCGGCATCAAGGGCTGCGTCGACCTGGTCTGCTTGGGTGACGTCACAGGCCACGCCGATGCCGTTGGAACCGGCGATTTCTTCAGCGGTCTGCTGGGCCTGTTCACCATTGAGGTCGGCGATGACCAGGCGCGCGCCGTGTTCGTGGAGCATTTCGGCGGTGGCGCGGCCAATACCTTGGGCGCCACCGGTGATAACGGCGGTCTTGCCTTCGAGGAGTTTAGTCATGTGAAGTCCTTTCAGAGGATACGAAGAGATGTTGGCCGGGGTTACCCGACGTGGTGGGGATCAGCGGCTTGGGTGATGAGGCCTTCGCTGGCTAGCTGGGAGAGACGGTCTTCGTCCACGCCCACATAGTCAGTCAGGATTCGCTCAGTATCTGCACCAATTTTTGGAGCAGGTTGTGGGGCCATTGCGGAACCATCCACGACCAGCGCCGAGCGCGGCGCATAGTAGGAACCGACGCCGTTTTCGGAGACTTTGTCGAACATCGGATGGTCTTTGAGATACTGCGCATCGTTGGATGTCAGATCTTCGAAGCTGCGATACGGCGACCACAGGATACGGGTCTTCGCCAACTCTTCACGGATCTCTGCCGCGTTGCGCTGGGCGAACCAATTGCCAATGAGCGCTGACAGGACCTGACGGTGACGATAGCGGTCGCCTTCTTGGCTGAAGTCCGCACCGAGGACCGGTTCTAACGAAGCCAGCGCCTCTTCCAACCCGGTCATCGCGACCAAGTCCTTCCACTGCCGTGGTGTCAGGGCCACGATCATGATGCGCTCGTTGTCGGCGCTTTCGAAATCGCGACCGAAGGACCCGTAAACATAGTTACCGTCGGCCTCACGAGCGGGACCAGCTTTGAGCTGGGCGTCGGCGAGGTAACCGAGCTGGCCTGCGGTGGCCAGTGCTACGTCTTCGAGTGCGACCTGGACGAAGCTGCCTTCTTGAGAAGCGGTGCGACGGTGAACGGCTGCCAACAGACCCGTTGCCAGGTACAGTCCGGCGGCGAGGTCCCACGCTGGGACCGGGTTGTTGACCGGGGCTGCTTCAGCTGGGTCGCCCGTCAGGAGCGGGAATCCGGAGCCGGCCTGCACGGTGTAATCCACCGCGGTGCCGCCGTCGTTTTTGCCCATCAGCTGCACGTGCACCAGATCGGGACGACGCTGACGCAATTCGGCATCCACGAGTTTGGCGTACCGATCGGTATTGCTGATGAGGATGCCGCCGTTGGGGCCCCCGGAGGTCACCAGATCTGCAATCAGTTCTTGACCTTCGTCGCTTTTCAGGTCAGCCGCAATGGCTGACTTGCCGCGGTTGAGACCGGTCCAGTAGAGGCTCGTGCCGTCTTTGGCCAATGGCCAGCGACCGCGATCCGGGCCACCGCTGGAGTGTTCGACACGGATGACCTCGGCGCCGAGTTGGGCAAGCACCATGCCGCACAGTGGGGTCGCCACGAAGCTCGAGAGCTCAATGATCCGCAGACCTTCTAGTAAGCCGCCAGTTTGCGTCATGTCCGCAATTCACTTCCTTCAGATAATCACTAATTATTGGGTATCGTCGGCCCCGGCTGCTCGATGTGACATCGAGCGGGGCGTTACTTCATGGACTTGACCAGCTGTTTGGCGATGATGATCTTTTGGATTTCGCTGGTGCCCTCGTAAAGACGGAACAAACGGGCATCCCGGTAGAAGCGCTCTACCGGTACGGAACGCATGTAGCCAGTTCCGCCGTGGATCTGCACAGCGTTATCTGCGACGCGACCGACCATTTCGGTACAGAACAGCTTGGCGCTTGATGGTGCCATGCGACGATCCGTGCCTTCGTCCCATTCTTTCGCAGCTTTCATGACCATGGCAGCACCAGCGTAGGATTCGGCTTCCATGTCAGCCAGCATGCCCTGGACGAACTGGAAGTCTGACAACAGTGTGCCACCCTGGGTGCTCGTGGTGGCGTGTTCGAGGCTTTCTTGCAGGAGGCGGCGGGACAGGCCAACACAAAGCGCTGCGATGTGGAGGCGACCCTTGGTCAGCGACCGCATAGCCGTGACATACCCTTCACCTTCTACCTCACCGACGAGACGGTCAGCGGGGACGCGAACATCGTCAAAGTAGATTTCTGAGGTGCTGGCGCCGCGCTGGCCCATTTTTTCGTCACGCGGGGAGACGGTAACGCCTTCAGATTTGGTGTCGACGACGAATACGGAAATGTCTTGTGCTGGCTTGCCGGTGTCGCCGGTGCGAGCAAAGACCATGAGCAAGTCTGACTGATCAGCGTTGGTGATGAAGCGCTTCTGACCGTTCAGGATATAGCAGTCGCCATCGCGGACGGCTTTCGTCCGCAGACCGCTTGGGTCCGAACCTGCTTCAGACTCGGTCAGCGCAAAGGATGCGACGAGTTCTCCAGCGGCAAGACCTGGCAGGAAGCGTTCCTTTTGTGCTTCGGTTCCGGCATTAACCAGTACCTGGCCGGCAATACCGTTGTTGGTCCCGAACATCGAGCGGAAGGATGGTGTCGTCCAGCCTAGTTCCATGACCAGTTCAGCTTCTTCGGTCATCGTGACCCCGAGGCCCCCGTATTCTTCCGGGATGGCGAAACCGAAGAGTCCCATGTCAGCGGAAGCTTCTTTGATGTGCGCTGGGATCTGGTCTGTTTTCTCGATTTCATCTTCGGCCGGCACAACTTCGTTGCGAACAAAAGAGCGAACGGTATCAAGAACGTGCGTAAATTCTTCAGCTTCCATGTTTCTCCTCAATGATCACGGGACCACGAGCGCAAGGTGACATCGTGGCGCCGCTGTGGTTCGACGCGGCAATATAAAGTGAGCTGCTCGACGCAAAGAGCAGCTCGACGCTTCGGTGGTCAGGTTAGGTACTTCTATCCTGTGTGATAAATGCCATTGCAGTCCAATGCCTTTTGCCGCTTGCGTTTTTCCAGTTGCGGTATCAATATAACGAGCCGCGCGCTTGGGGATGTCGACGATGTAGGTCGGCCCGGCTCGGCGCGATGGAGCATGGCGGGCCGCGCCGCTTAGGTGCAGCCCGGTCCGATACGTGCGAGATTTATGCCTGGCGCGCCTGTCACTTTTACTCTTTGGCAATGAATCCCATCTCACATTGAACATTTTGTTGAAATCGAGCAGGCTAGTACAGTCAGTGAATGGTGTCACAGTCACCTGAGACTTGGCTCGCCACGCTGAGATCTGTCTTATACTCCAAATGCCGTGTGAGGAGGGTGTCTTGAAGCGCTCGCAGCTCGTTGAATCTGCAGACCCTCTCGTCGGAAAAATTGACCTTGGACTTGGGAAGAGTCGTTTCGAGCAAGTCGCTCATCGACGCTTAGGGTCCGTCTGCGAAAAGAGCTGCCTTGATGCCTCACCTCAGCAGGGGACAGGTCAGGTGTCGCTTGGATCACGTAGGCCTGGGCGTGTCAATACCAAATCTGGTCATCGTGCCCTCTCTTCAATCCTGCAGCGAGGTCTCCAGATGGAGAGCTCTGCACAACATCAGGCGACCCTGACGACCCCGCTCAGTCAGCAGTCGTAGGCTGCGACCTCTCTCGTTACAAACTTTCCCTATTCAGGAGCAAAATCATGAAAATGCCTCTCGCCGCGCCAAGAGTCTTGGCTTTTTCAGCTGTCGCTGCGTTCGCGCTGACCGGCTGCACCCAGGTGATGAGCACGGGCACTCCGGTTGATAGCACCCCCGCCGGTACGTATGACAACGGCCTTCCGATTACGAGCGTGTGGACCAGCTATCCGGTGGGAACCTCGAACTATGCCGAACAGGCAGCGGTAGCAGAGGTCCTGATTAGCGACTATGACATGCAAGTGCGGATGGTCGGTTCAAGTACTGCCATGGGACGTGTTACCCCGTTGCGTACCGGCCAAGCACAGTTTGCGCGGCTCTCCGATGAGGCGTTTTACGCATTTGAAGGCAAATATGAATTCGTGGCACCCGAATGGGGCCCGCAAGACCTTCGCAATGTCTGGCTGCCACCGACCACGGTGACGGTCGGGACGCTGACCAGTACTGGCATCGAGACTTTAGAAGACCTCGAAGGTAAGCGAGTCCCGTGGATGACCGCGAGCCCATCTGCTCAAGAGAAGATCTTGGGGATCTTAGACTACGCAGGTTTGGAACCTGACGACGTGCAACAGGTACCCGTGGAATACGCTGACCAGCCTGAGCTCATGGATAATGGCGGGCTCGACATGGTGTTCTTCGGCGCTGAATCACCAGCCATTGTCGAGATTGCATCCCAAAAGGACTTTCGTTGGATCGACTTTGATGGCGACGAGGAAGACGAGGCCCGCTTGCAGGCAATGGCCCCGACCGTCAGCATCAATGAGTTCCAGTCGACCATCGGTATGGAAGATGCAGACGTCAAACGTGGTCCGACCTATCCGATTCAAATCGTGACCTACGCGGATTTTGATGCGGACGAGGTCTACGCGCTCGTCAAAGCATTCCACGAATCGTTCCCGCGCTATGAAAATGCCACCGCAACTACCAAAGACTGGAAGTTCGAAGACATCAACTGGATGCCCCAGGTGTTACCGCACCACGAAGGGCTGATTCGTTACCTCGAAGAACACGATATGTGGACTGAAGAGCACGAAGAACGTAATCAGGTCCTTATCGAACGAGGCGAGAAGCTACGCGAAGGATGGCCTGAAGTCTTAGAGAATACGCCAGAAAACGAGCTCGAAGAAACGTGGGAAGAGTGGAAGAACGAAAACGCCCCACACATCCCCGTCGGCCAGTAGAACTTCAGGAAAACACACGTGATTGACCCTTCCTCCAGGAAGCGTCGGATCAGTGGTGTCCTGTCACAATTCAGAAGGAAATCATGAAGACTAGAGTCACTCCGCTGTGGAGAGCTGTCATTGTCGCACTGACAATGTTGGGCATTTTACTTGCCATGAACGCAGCGTTTTTCTGGAACCCGTTTGGGATCGTCATTCTGCCCAACAGCTACCTGTTCTTCCTGCTAGGTTGCTTCTTGCCAATGGTCTTTCTCATCTTCCCGGTCAAGAAGGGCATGCAAACAGCCGGCGTTCCCTGGTACGACGTGGGGATCGCGGCTCTTGTGTTCGTGATCTGTGCCTACTTCGGTTTCAACGGCGAAGACATCATCAACATGGGCTGGGATAAATCCCTGAGTTACCCGCTCATCGCACTGGTGTTTTCATTTGCAATGTGGATCATCGCCCTGGAAGCGCTGCGCCGCACTGCAGGTCTGATCGTCACGATTATCGCTTTCGTATTCTCCGTCTACCCGGTGCTGGCCATGGAAATCCCTGTGCCGTTCTTGCAGGGGATTCAATACGGTCTGACTGATACCGCACGGATTCACGTGATGGGTAATGAAGGCATCATGGGGCTCCCGCTTCAGACGGCCGGGTCGATTCTGATTGGCTTCTTGCTCTTTGGTGTAGCGCTCCAGCACACCGGGGCAGCCTCGTTTTTCTTCAATGTTGCACGGGCAATATTTGGCCGCTTCCGCGGGGGGCAAGCGAAAGTTTCGGTCGTCTCATCAGGTCTGATGGGCATGATGTCGGGTTCGGCGGTCTCCAACGTGCTGACCACCGGCCCGATGACCATCCCAGCCATGAAAAAATCGGGCTTTCCAGGTCGGTACGCGGCCGGAGTTGAAGCCACCGCATCCACCGGCGGGACTATTACCCCTCCCATTATGGGTGCCGCAGCGTTTCTGATGGTCGCCTTCGTTGGGGTGCCATATACCGAAATCGCACTTGCTGCAGCTATCCCAGCACTGCTGTATTACCTGGGCACACTGTTTCAAGTTGATGCCTACGCAGCTAAGGCCGGACTCGGCGGTCAGTCGCAGAAAGACATGCCGAACGTCATCAACGTGATCATCCAAGGCTGGCCCTATGTGTTGGCTTTCGTGGGACTGATCGGTATGCTCATCGCCACCGGCAACGAGCGTCAAGCACCGTACTGGATTGTCGGGTTCTTATTAGTCATATCGATCTTCTATGGTCCAAACCGGTTGACCCTGAAGAGTTTCTACGAGTTCCTCTACGCTTCCGGTCGCACCATCAGCGAGATCATCGGCATTATCGCTGGGGTCGGGCTGATCGTGGGCGGCCTGTCCATGACTGGCGTATCACTGTCGATGGCGCGTGAGATCCTGGAACTCGTCGGAGATAATCTGTGGCTGATTCTCATCACCGGGGCGATTGTCTCGTTCGTGCTGGGCATGGGTATGACCGTATCCGCGGTCTACGTCTTCCTCGCGATTGTCATGGCACCTGCGCTGACAGGTATGGGTATTAACCCGATCGGTGCGCACTTATTTGTCATCTACTGGGCCACCGTTTCCTACATCACGCCACCGGTCGCCCTAGCGTCCTTCGCAGCAGCAAATATTGCTCGGACGCCTCCTATGGCGACTTCCTTTGTGGCCATGAGGTTGGGCATGGTGAAGTACATTGTGCCGTTTGCGTTTGTGTTCAACCCAGCGCTTCTGGCACAAGAGTCAACGCTATTGGAGATCGCCTACACTACCGTTTTCGCGATCCTTGGCGTATTCTTCATCGCGTGTGCATTCGAGGGATGGGCGATTGGTGTCAACCGTCGAATCAATATCCCGATGCGGATCGTATTATTTGTTGCCGGTCTGCTGGCGTTCGCGCCCGAACTCAACACCAGCCTGGTCGGTCTGGCCGTGGCCATCCTGGTAATGGTGGTCATCCGTTTCTGGAACGCCGGCGGGCCAGAAGAGTCCGCCGCCAGGGAGCGAGCACGCATCGCTAAACTACCGGCTGAAGAGCAGCTCACCGAGGAACAGCTCGAAGAGCGCGAGCAAGGACAGAAAGACCAAGAACCGCTACCTGAAATGGTCGCTGCCGCAACCCCGACTGCCACGACTGGGCCATTAGATGATGCCCACGGAACTCGCGACCCCAAGTACTGAGGCGGACTGACTCACCAGCCCCACTCGGTATCCAACACCTATAGAACAGCAACGTCCACCCATCGAAGAAGGAGCACGCAATGATGCGCAGAACAATTTTCAACGAGGATCACGATGAGTTCCGGGCAATGGTACGCGAGTTCGTCGCCCAAGAACTCGTCCCCGTATTCGACAGCTTCGAAAAGAACGGCAAGATT
>Ga0209487_1000705_pt1 | contig 29705 bp, 31 predicted proteins | sample Poulit2012_FD_187524 | JGI IMG/M metagenome (GOLD analysis project Ga0209487, IMG submission 187524) | Agricultural soil microbial communities from Georgia to study Nitrogen management - Poultry litter 2012 (SPAdes) (version 2) | ecosystem: Environmental > Terrestrial > Soil > Agricultural land...
TCAGCACCCTGGGGCCCGGGCTGCTCGACCGCGGCATCGGCCATGGCAGCATAGCTCTGCCCGTCTCCGGCCAGGCCCTGCGTCACCATCTCCTCGTACCACGCGGTCATATCGTTCGGCTTCAGGATCGGCCACCGCTGCAGCACCAGGTTCCGCGGTTCCCGGGTGCGCTGCTCAGCGGCGACGTGCAGCACAGCTGCCAGTACCAGCATCAGCACTGCCGCCACCAGCCCGATCGTTCCCCAGGTCTGCGCGACGGCGGTAGCGACGAATCGTGCCGGGAGCGCGAGCAGCAGCACCAGAGCACCGAGCAGTCCGAGGAAGTTGGACCACAGCGGGTTGACGATGGACCAGTGCCGTGCCAGCGAGCCGATCCCGGGTGGGGGTGCGGCAGGGTTGAGCGCAGCGGTGAACAGCTCGCGCTGCTCACCGGTCTGGGCGATGTTCTGCAGGACGGCGCCGAGCACGTACAGCACGACGGCGGCCGTCAGCAGCAGCATCGAGGAGGTCAGCAGGAACCTCTGCCCGGAGCCGGGTGCGGCCCCGTCGTCGAGCACGGCAGCGGCCGCGATGAAGGTGATCACGGCTGCGAGCACGGCGATCCCGGTGAGAGCGATCGCGGCAGTGTTGATCGTGTCACCGACCCGGTCCAACGGCCTGCGCTGGACGTGCGTCGGGTCCGCCGGGTCACCGTCGGAGTCCAGCACCGGCTGCGAGGACCACTCCTTGGCGGCCGCCTCAGGGGCCTTCCTCGCCGATGACGGCCAGCGCCGTTCGATCTCGGCCAGCGCTCGTTTCCGGTATCGCTGGACGATGCTGGCCAGGCCGATCGCGGCCACCGGGATGCCGACCATACGCCCGTCCTGGGCGATCGGCCACGTCTGCACCCAGGTGCGTACCGGGTCGTTGAGCACACCTGGGAATGCGAGCACGATCCCGGCGAGCAGTCCAGCGACCACCAGACTACCTCCGCCCCACTCGCCGGCTTCCTCCCACTGCTCCGGGTGCGGCGGTGCCGTGGCCGGGGCACCGCCTCGGACCGCACGGCGGAGCTCACCGAGCAGCATCATGGTGCGCACCAGGTGCACCAGGGCCACCACGAGCGGCGCGAGCGCGAAGACAAGCAGACTCAGTCCGAGCCCGAGCTCGGCCCATGCTGTCCACGCCTGTCCGCTCGCGCCGGTACCGAAACCACCCAGATGGGCGATGTGGCGGGCAGCCAGGAACGGCAGGATCATCAGCACAGCGATCAGCGGCAGGCTCAGCAGCATCGACCCGACCGCCCTCACCACGGCTGCTGGACCCGTCGGGTAGATCCGCCAGCGTGCCTCAGGCACAGCGCTCCCGGAGCCAGGCGATGTCCGCCGTGTGCTCCTCGGCCCCGCCGGGGGTTTCCACGATCACCGGTGCGCCGGCCTCGCGGACCACCGCTGCCAGGTCGTCCAGCGGCAGCGACCCGTCACCGAGGTTGGCGTGCCGGTCGGCGCCGGAGTCGAAGGCGTCCCGGGAGTCGTTGGCGTGCACCAGGTCGATACGGCCGGTGGCGGCCAGGACCCGCGGCACCAGTCCCGCCAGCGGTTCTCCACCGGCGTAGGCGTGGCAGGTGTCCAGGCAGAAGCCGACGGCGTCTCCTCCGTCGGCGCTGCGCACCGCCTCCCACAGGCGGGTCAGCTTGGCTACGCCCCGGGCCATCGCCTTCTTTCCGCCGGCAGTGTTCTCGATGAAGATCGGGACCTTCGCCTCCAGCTGGTCGACCGCCTTGCGCCAGTTGTCGAAGCCGACCTCCTCCTCGTCCTCGGCGAGCACGTGGCCGCCATGCACCACCACACCGATCGCACCGACCTCGGCAGCGGCGTCGACCTGCTTCTGCAGCAGCTTGCGGCTGGGGATGCGGATCCGGTTGTTCGTGGTGGCCACGTTCAGCACGTACGGGGCGTGCACCACCAGGGTGATGCCAGCCTCGGCGGCGGCCTCCTTCAGCGCCTGCGCGCCGCCCGGATAGCGCACCTCCGGCCCCTTCCACCCCTGCGGGTCGCCGAGAAAGATCTGCGCTGCGTCCGCACCGCGCTCACGCGCCTGCGCGATCGGGTCGGACTGGTCCACGTGGGCTCCGATCACTGCCATGGTTCGAGCGTATCGAAGCCGCGGCGCCGTGCCGATGGATGCACGTGCCCACCTGGTTCGGCACCGGCTGAACCACCCCCTGCTCCTCGATGCCCGCGTCGGGCGGGCGGGCCGGGCAGAAAATGCCTTGGCCCAACCGCCGCACCGGATCTACTGTGGCAGGTACACGGGAAAGGAGGTGATCCGAGAGTGAATTCTTATCGGACGCGTGAGGTGACTGTCCGCTAGTCGCCCGTCAGTACCACGGACGGACCGCCGTCTCGAGGGTGCAGGGCACCAGCGAGAACCCGGCAGTCACCGCAGAGCCCGCGGGATGCGCCCCTCGTCCAGTGCGCCGCTCGGCCAGGCCGAGCACCCGCGGGCTCACCCGTGCCTGCATCCGCTCGATCGGTGAACCGGGCGCCGGCGGTGCTGCCGGTGCCGGGGTGCACCGGTCAGCTGAGGCTCCACACGAGCAGCCCGACCAGCGCGACCAGGGCGATCACGGCCAGGGTGGCAACCAGGGTGACCCCGAAGACCCTGCCGTAGGTCCAGCCCTTGGCGTCCACGCCGTAGGACTTCAGCCGTTCGATCCACCACAACGGGGCGGGCACGGCAGCGGTCGCCATCCGCTCGTTGTACTGCTCCACCGACTCCCACGGCTCCGGGCTGGGGAGCGCCGCATCTGGGTTCACTGCCACCTTCGTCTGTCCGGCGCAGAGGGTGAGCCGGCCCGGGTTGCCCGGCCAGTACCGCGCCCTGGTGATCTCGCTGGCGGCAGCGTCGAAGACCACCTGGTCGCCGGCTGGGTTGCCGGTCGGGTCCAGGTCCAGCACCCGGATCCGGTCCTGCGCGGTCCACTCGATGCGGGCGGGGGTGGTCTGGAACACGGTGATGCCGGTGCTCCGCTGCAGGTTGAGCTTGATGGCCTGCGGGCCGGTGCCGGGCATGCTCACGAATGGTCTCCTCACTGACAGTCTGCGGCGGCAAGACTATCTGCTCCCCTACTCCCGGCCCGTTCCCCAACCCCCCGGTTGAATCCATTCAGGCGATACTTCCCGCGCCAGGACGTGCTCTGCGGTATCGCCTCCGCGGAGCGGGTATCGCCCGCGCTCGAGCGAGCGGACCGGTGGTGAGCTCGCACCCGGGGGCCTCTATAGAGTGCAGTCATGCCCGAGGGTCACACCATCCACGCGCTCGCCGCGCGGCTGGACCGGGCCTTCGCAGGCCACGCGGTGCGCGCAAGCAGCCCGCAGGGCCGGTTCGCTGAGGGTGCTGCTCTGCTCGACGGGCAGGCGCTGCTCGGTTCCCAGGCCTGGGGCAAGCACCTGTTCTGCGAGTTCGACGCGGACCGGTGGCTGCACGTGCACCTGGGCCTGATCGGCGTGTTCCCGGTGGTCCCGCTGCCGATGGAGCTGCATGGGGTGGAACCGGAGCAGGTGCCGGTGACCGGTGCGGTCCGCCTGCGGTTGCTGAACCAGACGCACGTGGCCGACCTACGCGGGCCGATGACCTGCGCGGTGCGCACACCGGAGGAGGTCGCCGCGGTGGAGGCGCGGCTGGGTCCGGACCCGCTGCGTCCGGACGCCGATCCGGGGACCGGGTGGGACCGGGTGCGTCGCAGCCGCAAGCCGGTGGCCGAGCTGCTGATGGACCAGCAGGTGCTCGCCGGGGTGGGCAACGTGTACCGCTGCGAGGTGCTGTTCGCCCGCCGGGTGGATCCGTACCGGCCCGGGCGGGAGCTGCGAGAGTCCACCTGGCTGAGCCTGTGGCAGGACCTGGTCGAGCTGATGCCGCTCGGAGTGGCGTTCGGGCAGATCCTCACCATGGACGACCAGGTCGCCGATGCCCGCGCGGAGATCGCCGCCGGCGGCGTGGAGCAGTACACCGCCTCGCTCACCGGCGAGCGGCTGGGCGAACGCTTCGAACGGCGGTTCTTCGTCTACCAGCGCACCGGAGAGCCGTGCCGGCAATGCGGGTCGCGGGTGCGCTCTGCGCCACTGGCCGGGCGCACGCTCTACTGGTGCGGACGGTGCCAGCGGCGGCGGTGATCGAACGCTGCGTCCTGCCCTCCGCTCAACATTTCGTTGATCGTCTGGTTCACCTCGGTCAATGTCGAGGCATTCCTGCTGCCGATGTAGATCTCGTCCACGATCGGTCTCACCAAGGCGGTGATCGACCCGTAGGACTGCGTCACCGGGAAGAACAGGGTGTCCTGGTTCTCCACACGATCGAGGAACAGGGAGACATCCAGTCCCTGGTCGGCGAACGTCTCCCGGGCAGCCGCTATACCTGCTGGGCGGGCCGGGAAGACCACGCCGGCCTCCCCCACGAGCACCTGGCAGTCATCTGAGCCGAGGAACGCGGGATCGCCCACATCTGGCTGGTGAAGGAACCCATGCGGTCCATGCCAAGCCAGGTCAGCACCTGGTTGCCGACCCCGAGCTGAACGTCCAGGATCCACAGGAACACCGGGGCGGCCACCCCGTTGGAGACCAAGTACGGCGTCAGCACCAGCGAGCGAAGCAGTGTCGAACGGCTGAGCCGCTGCATCAGCACCGCCAGCAGCAACGCGACCACGGTCTGCACAGGTGCGTCGTTGCAGGCGGGCGCTCGGCGGCGGCTCGGGTCAGCCGCGGGGGCCGTCGCCGAAGTCGGGGATGGTCAGACGTTCACCTCCTGCACGGGCGGAGGCGTGCGCCACGATCCCGGGTGCAGTGAAGTGCGCTGCGCGCCAGGCGTGCACCGGCGGGTGCTCCCCAGTGACCACCCCGCGGACGAAGTCGTCGGCGAGGAAGTGGTGCGATCCTTCGTGGCCGTTCGGAGCATCCGCATAGGAGGCCGGGAGGCGGGACCGGTCGTGCACCGGCGCCGAACCCGAGGTGAACGCCTCCCGCAGCGCGGGAGCGACATCGTCCAGGTCGCTCTCGTCGCCGCTGCGGATCGGGACGAAGTCCGCCGAGATGTCGTGGGAGCTCTCCTTGTCGTGCCACACGCTCTGGTGCGCCAGCTGCTCGAAGCTGGCCTCGGTGCCGAAGAACCGGAACCGGGACTCGCGGATTCGCGAGGGGTAGCCGACCCGGCGCATCTCGTTGGTGCGCATCGCCCCGCCGTCGGAGAGCTCGAACAAGGCGGTGGCGTTGGAGAAGTTGTTGTCGAACTGGCTGATCTCCCGGTCGAAGACGCCGTCGTCACGCTGGTCCTCCACCCCGAGGCAGCTGACGCTGACCGCCCGCGCGGGCAACGCCCCGAGCACACCGCCGATCGCGTGGGTGGGATAGAGCATCGGCGGATAGCTGGCCGTGGCCTTCCAGTTCTCTCCGCCGCTGTAGGCGTAGGCGTCGTAGAAGCCGAGGTCCATGTCGTGCACGTAGTCGCCCTCGGAGTAGAACACCCGGCCGAGCGCACCCTCAGCGATCTTGCGGCGCAGGAACACTGTGGCCGGGTTGTAGTAGCTGGTCTCGCCCATCATGTAGGTGAGCCCGGTGCGCTCGACGGCGGCGATGATCGCCTCGATGTCGGTGAGCTCGGTGGCCATCGGTACCGCGGAGTAGACGTGCTTGCCGGCCTCGAGCGCGGCCAGCACCAGCGGGGCGTGGGTCCAGCGCTGGGTGAAGATCGCCACAGCGTCCAGATCTGAGTCGAGCATCTGCTCGAAGCTGCCCACGACGCTGGCTTGCGCATAGCGCTCCGCGAGCGCCTCTGCGCGTTCGGGCCGCAGATCGGTGATCTCGATCCGGCTCACGTTGGGGTGCCGGTCCCACAACGTGGCAAAGCTGCGGGAGAACTGTCCGGCACCGACGATACCGATGCTGATCGTGCCCGCACCGGGATTCAGGGGCTCGGTAGGTTCAAGGGGCAGCTTGGGCACAGTGTTCTCCTCTGGTTCGTATCTCTGGATCTTCGAAACGGGTCATGGCCGGGTGTAGCGGTGTCGTGGCGGATCGAGCAGCCACTGGCACGCGACGACGGCTGCGCCGCGGGCCCACTCGTCGAACCCGGAGGTGAACGCCACCACCTTCGGGTGGCGCGCCACCGGATCGAGATGCTCGGCGAGCGCGGCCTGCATGCTGTCCTCGGCGTAGGTGAGTAGCTCCAGGCCGTCACCGGCGAGGATCACCGCGGGCAGGCCGAGGATGTTCACCAGCTGGGCGATGATCACACCGAGCGCACGCCCGGCGTCCGCAAACACACGGAGCGCCACGGGGTCACCCTCGGCCGCCAGGGCGCACCCTTGCCTCAGGTCGATGTCCACACGCCCGTGCGGCACACCGATGGCGGCGGTGATCGCAGCAGTGGTGAGGTAGCTCGAAGCACAGCCGCGGTGGCCCAGATCGCAGAGTGGACCGGAGTCCGAGATGCGGTGGTGGCCGATCATGCCGACCAGTCCGTTCGGTCCGGAGAGCACCTTGTCCTCGAGCACGATGCCCAGGCCGATGCCCACTCCCACGGTCAGGACGGCGAGCTCGCTCATGCCCTTGCCGGGCCCGGACCACTGCACCCCGGCGGTGAGCGCCCGGGCGTCTCCACTGAGCACTGTCGGAATCCCGGTCGCCTCCTCAACCAGGTGCGCGAGGGGAACCTGGTCCCAGCCGAGGTAGTTGTTCCGGCGGACTGTGTCGTCGAAACGGGTCTGCTCACCGGCGAGCCCGATGCCGAGGGCTTGGATGCGCTGATCGCGGCCAAGTTCGTTTACCATCGCAACAATATCGGCAAGGACCGCAGGAATCTCGGCACTCTCGATCTGCGCACTCTGTCCTGCTTCGACCCGTCCACGGGCATCGGCCCGCACCGCGAAGATCTCGTCGGCGGTGAGCTTCACGCCGATGAACTGGTGCCTGGCTGCATCGAGCACGAGCGGAGCGCCAGGACGGCCGCGTTGCTCTGAGACCAGCGCGATTCCTTCAGAGACAAGGCCAGAAACAAGCAGCGGCCGGGCGGTTTTCGTCAGGCTGGCCGGAGAGAGCCCGAGGCGACGGGCGAGCTCGGCCCGAGTGAGCGGGCCACCGAGCAGCAGCGCCCGCACCACCCCACGTGCCGCTGGCCCCAGCGCGGTCAGGGACGGCGAGTCGACGATGTCTGGGCTTCCTTGCACGCCCAGCATGATGCACGCATTTCATTCACCATGTCAAGTAATAGCTACGGGAATATGGCCCTGTCACAGGAAACCGCATGTCGTCTGGCGTGGAACTCGGCGGTGGTCGCCAGCGCGGCGGGCCCGGGCCCCGGCCCCGATCGTCGTGGGACCGGGCCCTCGGCGCTACGGCCGCAGGAGGTGGCCACGCACGACGGTCGCCCACGGGGAGAGATCGGCGTCGACGACCACGAGGTCCGCATCGTAACCGGGCGCGATGCGGCCCTTGCGGTCACCCAACCCGGCGATCTGTGCTGGTCGGGTGCTGCCCATGGCGAACAGCTCCGCCACCGGCCAGCCGAGCTCGGTACGCAGGTAGGTGAGCATCGCCTCCAGCGTGGTGGTGCTGCCCCCGAACGCATCGGCGCCGACGACCACACCCACACCGTCCCGCACCTCGCAGACCACCTCGGCCAGCGCGTACCGGGAGCCCTCCGGCAGACCGGCGCCGGAGGTGGCATCCGAGACCACGATCAGGTCCTCCCCCAGGCAGCGGCGGGCGATCTCCAGCAACGCCGGCGGCAGGTGCTTGCCATCGGCGATCACCTCAGCGGTCAGCCCGGTGGAGGCGAGCGAGGACTCGAGCAGACCGGGTACCCGCCACGGGCCTTCGCGCACCAGGGCGGACTGCCCGCTCCACAGGTGCGTCAGGTGGGTCAGCCCGGCCGCTTGCGCCGCCCGCAAGTCCGGAACGCGCGCCTCGCTGTGCCCCGCCGCCACCACCGTGCCCGCAGCGGCGAACTGCTCGACGGCGGAGACTCCCCCGGGCAGCTCCGGCGCCAGTGTGATCATCGCGGGACCGAGCGACGCCAACCTCGCCACCGCCTCCGCGTCCGGGTCGCGCAACGCAGCCGGAGAGTGTGCCCCGGCCTGTGCCGGGGCGAGGAACGGGCCCTCCAGGTGCACTCCGGCCAGCTCAGCTGCCCCGGGCGAGGGGTGGTCGCGGTGGCGGTGCAACCCGCCGACAGCAGCGACCAGGGTGTCGATGCGGTCCGAGGCGAGGGCGGCGAGCACTGTGGTGACCCCTCGGGAGGCGAGATGATGCAGGACAGCCGTTACGCCGTCGTCATCCTCGGCCTGCTCGAAGCTGTGCCCGGCGGCCCCGTGGATGTGGATGTCCACCAGACCGGGGCCAACCAGCCGGCCGCCGACATCGAGCACCTCGCCGGTCGGCGGGTCGTCGGTCAGCTCTGCGATCCGTCCGTTGCGGACGACGACGCTGGTGTCCGCCAGACCACCGTCGGTGAGCAAACGACCGCCGGTCAGGATCAGAGGTGTCTCAGCAGTGGCAGTGGCGGCGGGCGTCATCTGGGCCATTGTGCCGTAGTGACGGCTGCCGGAGGACGGCCGGCGGGCACCTCTACCGGCGCCACCCATCCCACGACAGCCCGCCACATAGACTGCCGTCCATGGGTGGGGCAGAGGCCGGGGATGGCAGCGTGGCCGGCCTGACCGACCGGCACGGGCGCGGCTACTTCGCAGTGCAGTCGGCGGCCGGCGCGCTCTGGTGTCTTGCTGTGGCGCTGCTACCTGCCGTGCGGCAGGCGACGCTCGGCCACCTGGACCCGGTACTGGTGGCGGCCCTGGATCTTCCGTTGTTCGTGGCTGCCTCGGCGCTGGCCGCACTGGGGCGTCGTTGGGCGGTGTGGGTCGTCGTGCCGTGGACGGTGCTGGTCACAGCGGGGATGGTCGGGTACGCGACGATCACTGGTCAGGCCGGCTGGGGCGCGCTGCTCATGGTCGCCGCCAGCGTGGGCAGTGTCGCTGCCGGCCTCCTGGTCATCTTTCGGCGGCTGTCCGGTGAGTGGTTGCTGGTCGGGCCGTTCGCGTTCCGGCCCGCCGATCCCGCGCCGCCACGGGTGCACGTGCGGCGCACCGGGGCCCAGATGGTCGTCTTCTGGGGGCTCTTCCTCGTGCTGCTCCCGCTCGGGCTCGCTGCTCTCGAACGGCGCTGGGGGCTGCACCTGGACGTCCCGGCGGGGGTGCGGCTGGCGGGGGTGGTCCTGCTCGTGCTCGCCAGTGCGCTGGGGGTGTGGTCGGCGTGGTCGATGTCCCACCGTGGCGCAGGTACACCGTTGCCCGCGGTGACGGCCCGCCACCTGGTGGTCACCGGCCCCTACCGGCTGGTGCGCAACCCGATGGCGGTCGCCGGCATCACCCAGGCAGTGGCTGTGGGCATCGTGCTCGGCTCGTGGATCGTCACCATCTACGCGCTGTGCGGGCCGATCGTGTGGAACACGCTGATCCGCCCGGAGGAGGAGGCGGACCTCGAGGCTCGCTTCGGCGCCGAGTTCACCGCCTACCAGGAGGCGGTGCCCTGCTGGGTGCCACGGCTACGACTCGCGCACCACCGCCCGCAGCGGCGCTGATGATCGGGGACGCGCCCATCGGCCCGGCCCACCGGGGACCGCGCAGCTACGGGCCAGCACTGGTCCCGACTCACGTCCAGCGCGCTGCGTGACGGCGCAGCTCAGGCAGCAGGCGTGCGGAGAGCTCCCGAGCCTGGCCGTGCCAGTCGTCCACCTCGGCCAGCGCAGTCGCGAACACCTCCGGGGCCCGCTCGGCGATCTCGGCCAGACGAGCAAGCAGGCGTTCGTCGTCCAGTCGTGCACTCTGGGCGAACCGTCGCCACGCCTCACGGGTCACCTCGGTGAGCAAGAAGGTGCCGCCGATGCTCATCGAGAGCTTGCGCTGGCCGCCGCCCGCGCCGTAGCCCAGGCCGGAGGCCACGTCATAGAGCGGCGACAGGCGCACCTGGTCGCCCTCGAGCAGCACTGCGTAGTTGCGAGCGTGCGCATCAGGGGCGCCGATCACCGTGTTGAAGATCAGCCCGTCCACGAAGGCGTCCACGTTAGCCCGGGCCGCTCGAGGCGTCTCCGAGGCCGCGCGCAGCAGGTCGATCACGTCCGAGGCGGACGGGCCGCCGTACTCCTCGTACTTCTCCACCAGGCCCAGGGCCTGGCACAGGTCCTCCTGGTGCCGGCGCACCAGCTGGCCCTGCTCGTCGGCCACACGGTCGAAGCGGGTGATCACGATCGCGAGCTGTGACTTGAACTCGGTGAACTCGGTGTGCGCCGCCGGCAGGCCGAGCGCGGTGGCAGCGCGCATGCTGACGTGCTCGGCGAGCGCTTGGGCTCTGAGGGCGCGCACACCCGGTTTGACGATGTGTGTGGTCGGCTCCGCCCCGTGCGCGGTGTGCCAGCCGCCGTGCCAGCGCAGCGCAAACTTCTGCTGGGTGCCGCCCAGCGACCAGTGCTCCCCGGGCAAGATCCAGGAGGCATCCTCGTCCACATCCATCTCGGCCAGCCGCTGCTCGATCTCGGCGTCAGAGACGGGCACCAGCTCGCCCTCGCGTGCCTGCAGCTGCTCGATCTCCTCCGGGAGGCAGAACTGCACGGCGCCGGCGCAGTCCTTGCCGATGGCCGCCAAGATGCTCAGCTGGTCCTTGGTGTCCACCGCGTACTGATTCTTCAAGGCCGCCAGCGCAGCGTCGCTGTCCGGGACCAGACCGTCCAGGTAGGCCTCGACAGGCGCTCCCGAGTGTGTGCCGAGCACCGGCGGGAGCGCGAGGGAGAGCGGTGTGACGTCCGAGCGCCGCACGTGCTCCAGATAGGTCAGCCGCAGCGTCGAGCGAGTGCGCTCCACCATCGCGACGTGCTCTCCGCCGAGCAGCACCGCCAGCTGTCGGGGCGGCCTCACGGTGCCTCGTCCCGGATCATCAGGCTGGCGTCCAGCGCGTCCAGCACGTGCAGGACCAGACCGATCTCCAGCCCTGCGGTCTTGCCGGCCTCGAGCTTGATCAACCACTGCCGGGACACGTCGGCGAGCTGGGCGAGCTCGGCCTGGGTCAGTCCACGCCGCATCCGGAACATCCGGACGGCGGTGCCCAACCGGGGCAGGGACCTCACGTTGGTCAGCGCACGAGAACCGGACATGATGTCATCATACGGCGACATTGCTGCAATGTCCACGAACGACGACATTGCAGCAAAGTCTGCGTACGGTGACATCGGTGCGGTGTCGTTGTGCGGCGACGTCACGCTCATCAGGGCGGCTGTCCGAGGGTCGGCCTCATGGCAGGCTGGAGCCATGCAGCTACGGATCTTCACCGAACCTCAGCAGGGCGCCTCCTACGACGACCTGCTCGCCGTCGCCAGGGCGACCGAGGAGCTCGGCTTCGACGCGTTCTTCCGCTCCGACCACTACCTGGCCATGGGCACCGACGGTCTGCCTGGACCGACCGATGCCTGGACCACGCTCGCCGGGCTGGCACGGGAGACCTCGCGCATCCGGCTGGGCACGCTGGTCTCCTCGGCCACCTTCCGCCTGCCCGGTGTGCTGGCGATCCAGGTGGCCCAGGTGGACCAGATGTCCGGTGGCCGGGTGGAGCTCGGCCTGGGCACCGGCTGGTACGAGCAGGAGCACGCCGCCTACGGCATCCCGTTCCCGGCCAAGCGGTTCGGTCTGCTGGAAGAGCAGCTGGAGCTCGTCACCGGACTGTGGCGCACCCCCGTCGGCGAGACGTTCTCCTTCACCGGTGAGCACTACCAGCTGACCGACTCCCCCGCGCTGCCCAAACCGACGCAGCCGCAGGTGCCGGTGCTGGTGGGCGGGCACGGCAAGCGCCGCACCCCGGCGCTGGCGGCACGGTTCGCCAGCGAGTTCAACATCGGCTTCCCGCAGCTGGGCGACATCCCGGCCGGGTTCGCGCGGGTGCACCAGGCGTGCCAGGACATCGGCCGCGACCCTGGCGAGCTCACCTACTCGGTGGCGCTGGTGGCGTGCGTAGGTGCGGACGAGGCCGAGGTGGCCCGACGGGCGGCGGCGATCGGCCGCGAGCCGGCGGAGCTGCGGGAGAACGGTGTGGCCGGCACCCCGGCGGAGGCGGCGGCACGGCTGCGCGAGGTGCAGGAGATGGGTGCCGAGCGCGTCTACCTGCAGATCCTCGACCTGGCGGACCTGGACCACCTGGACCTGATCGCCCGTGAGGTGGCGCCGCAGCTGAGCTGAGAGCGCACCGGCACCGGGCGCCGGCTATTGCATGCGCGCCTGCAGGAAGTCCAGCACCCGGGTGAGCGCCAGCTGTGCCGGTTCGGTGTGCAGGGCCATCTGGTACTCGTGCGGCACCGGCGGGTCGGTGTCGGCCGGGAAGAAGAGGGTGTCCACGTCCACGCCGGCCTCCTCGAGCGCCTGAGCCATCGAGTGCGAGTGCGCCTCGAGCGGGTCGCCGTTGCCGGCGGAGATGAACGTGGGCGGGAGCTCGCCCGTAACGTGCTGCGGCAGCGAGGCGTAGGCCAGGCTCGGGCTGTTCAGGAAGTCCTTCTGACCGGTGTAGGCCCAGATGATGTCCCGCTGGAACCGGCCCATGATCCCGTCGTCGTAGTCCGGCAGGTGCAGGTCGTAAGCACCGCACATCAACACCGTGCCGACCAGCTGGTCGGCCTGGATCGGCCGCTGCAGCCCGGCCGCCTCGGCGTAACCGGGCTGGCTGATGGCCATCGCGGTCTGGGCGGCGATGTGCCCGCCGGCGGAGTCCCCGCCGAGCACGATGCGGCTGGGGTCCACGTGCAGCTCCTCGGCGTGGGCGTCGACGTAGGCGAGCGCGTCAGCAACCTGGTCCAGCTGGTAGGGATACTGCTCCTCCGGCGCCTTGGTGTACTCCACCGAGATGGTGGTGTAGCCGTGGGCGGCGATCGTCTGCAGGTAGGTCGCGGTGCCGTCCTTCGTGCCGGCGACGAACGCACCACCGTGCACCCACACCACAGTGGGCAACGGCTCCTCGGCGTCCTCGGGGGAGAACACGTCCATCCGTCCGTCCTCGTCGCCTGGACGGTAGACCACATCCACGCTGGAGTGCACCCCGGGCGGCGGTTCCACCTGCCCGGCGGCCGGGTCATCACCGTTGAAGGCGGGCAGGTTCCGCAGCAGCAGCGTGGTGGGCCAGTAGCTCACCTGGAACGCGATCACCACGACCAGCGCGAGCACCAGGATGCTGGCCAGCAGGCCGATCGCCACCTTCAGCAGCCGGCGCGGCCAGCGGCGTGGCGAGGGAGGGTCGCTCGTCGCGGCGTCCATCAGCGCACCGCACCCATCAGCTCACCCCATCCATCAGCGCATTCCCCCCATCAGACCGCCGCCAGCTCCGAACGCACTGCGGGCAGCACCACCGACCCGAGGAGCTGGATGCCGCCGGAGCCGGTCAGGCCGTGCGGCGTGCCGAACTCCACCCGGTCGGCACCGGCAGCGGCCAGGCGGAGCGTGTGCTCCACCACCTGGCTGGGCGTGCCGGCCAGGCAGAACCGGTCCAGCAGGTCGTCGCTGAGCAGCCCGCCGGCCTCGTCCGCCCGGCCGTCGGCGAGCAGCGCGCGTAACCGCACCAGCAGCTCCTCCTCCACCTGCACGGTCGGATCCAGGCGAGCGACGACGTCGACGTACATGGCCACCTCGCGACGCGCGAGCGCGCGGGCCCGCTCGCCGTCCTCGTCGACCACGGTCACCGCCCCGGCACACACCCGCACCGCTGCCGTACCCCGGCCTGCGGCAGTGGCAGACGTCTCCACCCAGGTGCGCATCTGCTGGACCATGTCCGGGTTGGCGGACCCGCCGATCTTCACCTCGTCGGCGATCTGCCCGGCCAGTGCCGCCCCGCGCGGTCCCCAGACGCCGAGCAGCACGTCCACCTCCGGCCGCACCGGCGGGTACTGCAGGCGGAAGCCGGGTTCGACGGAGTACACCCGCCCCTGGTAGCCGCCGTCGTCCCCCGCGATCAGCCGGCGCACGATCTGCACAGTGTCTTCCAGGTGCGCAAGCGGTCGGTCCTGGGCGGTGCCGACCTGCTGCAGCCAGGAGCCGCGCGCCAGACCGAGGTAAGCGCGCCCGCCGCTGGCCTCGTCGAGCACCGCGTGCTGTCCGGCGATCTCGGCCGGGTGCAGCAGGTAGGGGTTCAGGCAGGAGGGGCCCAGCCGGAGGCTGTGGGTCGCCCCGGCCGCAGCCAGCAGCGCGGCCAGCGGCGGTTGGAAACCGAGGTCGGAGTACACCGACAGACCGTCGAACCCGTGCTCCTGCACCTGCCGGGCGAGCCGGGTGTACTCCGCAGTGGTCTTGTCCGACTGCAGCGCGATGCTCAGCGCCACGCTCATGTGAGCTCCTCGGTGGGGATGCTGGTGCGGCCGGTGCGTTCGATGCGCATGATCAGCCGCTCCTCCGGGTCCGGGCAGGCCACCTCGTTGTCGGTGGCGAGCCAGTCGCCGGCCGCTACCGCACGCTGGGCGGCCGGCAGCAGCGGCAGCACCGCGGAGAGGGCGTACAGGCAGAAGTGGCCACCCTCGGGGATGGTCAACCGGCTGGAGCAGGTGAGGTCGATGTGGTCACCGGGGCGCATACCGCACACGGAACGGCCCTCGATCCGGTCCACCACCACGCGCAGGTCGTACAGCTCGGTGCGCCGCTCGTCGGCCCCGCCGGTGGGGCTGTTCTGCTCGTTCATCACTCCTCCTCCTGACGTCTCAGTATCCCGTGCACGAGCCTGGGCCCCACACCGTGGACACCCCGGTCGCCGGCACCGCGCTCCCGTGTAGCCTCCCGGCCAGATGGCACCGCAGGGTGCGGCGCACGACGATGGAGGGTGCTTCGATGAGCTCCGAACCAGAGCTGACGTTCCGCGGCGGTTGGCCGGTGGCGTTCGTCCCGGTGCTGATCTTCGGCATCTTCTGTGTGCTGTACTTCGTGGTGCTGGACGCCTTCGACATGACCGCGCTGGCCGTGGGCGGGTTCCTCGCCCTGCTGGTCGGCGCGCTGCTCGCCCGCCGGTACGGCACGTTCTGGGATGCGGTGATCGCCGGGATCGGTAGCGCCACGTCGGTCTCGATCGTGCTGATCCTGGTGGTCGTGGGCATGCTCGCCCAGCTGATCAAGGACACCGACGTCTCCGCCGGCTTCGTCTGGATCGCCGACCAGGCGGGATTGAGCGGTGCGCCGCTGACCCTGTTCACCTTCGCCGCGTGCTGCCTGATCGCGATGGCGACCGGTTCCTCGATCGGCACGATGTTCACCGCGTTCCCGATCTTCTACCCGGCGGGGGTGCTGCTCGGCGCTGACCCGGCGATGCTCGCCGGAGCGATCGTCTCCGGTGCGATCTTCGGCGACAACCTCGCCCCGATCTCGGACACCACGATCATCTCCGCCTCCACCCAGCGCTACCGGCACCGGGACGGTTCGGCGGACATCGGCGGTGTGGTCACCAGCCGGGCCCGGTACGCCCTGGTGGCGGCGCTGCTGGCCGCCATCTGCTACCTGGTGCTCGGCGGCGGGCCCGCCGGTGCCGCCTCGGTCGACCTCGCCGAGCAGTCCGACCCGCGCGGGCTGGTCATGCTGCTGCCGATCGCGGTCCTGCTGCTGACGGCGTTCGTTTCCCGGAACATCTTCCTCGCCGTGACCGTGGGGCTCGTCCTGGGCACGGTGACGGCGTTGCTCACCGGCCTCCTCGAACCGGCCGGGGTGCTGGGGGTGGTCGAGGGTGAACCGACCGGGTTCCTGGTCACCGGGGTGAGCGCGATGCTGCCGACGGTGGCGCTGGTGGTGGCGGTGTTCGGGATCATGGGCGTGCTGCGCGCGGCCGGGGTGCTGGACCGGATCGTCACCGCGCTGACCGACAGCCGGCTGGTGGGCTCGCCGCGTGGCGCCGAGGCGGCGATCGGGATCGGCGTCAGCGCCACCACCGTGCTCTTCGGCGGGGTGAACTCGGCAGCGATGCTCACCTTCGGCCCGGTGGCCGACGAGATCGGCGCCCGCCAGGGCCTGCACCCCTACCGGCGGACGAACGTGATGGACTGCTTCGCGATGGGCATCTCCTGCGTGGTGCCGGTGTTCAGCGCCTTCCTGTTCATCGGGGCGATGCTCACCGGCGGTCACCCTCCGGCGCCGGAGCTGTCCACAGCGCAGCTGTTCACCACCACGTTCTACCCGCTGCTGCTCACTGTGGTGCTGGTGGTGGCAGTGGTCACCGGCTGGGGCCGCCGGTTCGAGGGCCCGGAGGGTCAGCCGGTGCGCCGCCGCGAGGACGCGGCCGAGCCTGCGGTCCTCTGACCGCCCGGGCCGGGCGCAGCCTGCCGACTAGGCGCACCGGGCGGTGTGGCGGACTTGAACACGGCGTAGTACACGGGCCCGGTCACGAACCAGATCACCAACAGGGCGGTCAGCCGCCCGATCCACGCCCAGATGGGGTCGGTGCCGAACAGCTGCTCGAGCGAGCCGGGCACCCGCCAGCCGGAGACGGCCACCATGACCAGCAGCAGCGGCACGGCCAGCGCCCAGGCCCCGAGCATCCGCTTCATGCTCTGCCACTCGTGCCGCAGACGCACCGGCCCGGACTCCGGCAGCTTCTCCGGTGGCCGGCCGCCGGCGAACCGATGACTGAACCAGGCGTCCACGCGGCGCACGATGTATGGCCCGAACGCCACGCTCACGCCCAGGTAGATCGCGGCGAGCCCGTGCACGTTGCCCGGGACCGACCCGCGCAGCAGGTCCACCAGGGTGAGCGTGACCAGCACCAGGTCGGCTGCCGGCACCCCGAGCAGCAGCGCTGTGCTCAGCCGCGTCGCGCGCAGCAGGTAGCGGGCGCCGAGGCCGCCGAAGAGGAGCACCCAGAACAGCACTTCCGAGGCGATGATGCCGCCGACCAGGATCGTCGAGTTTCCTTCCACGCTGCCCATCCTGGGGCCGAAACCCGGCCGCGCTCATCGGCCGAAGGAGCCCACTGGGCGCACCCGCATCCGACGAAGGTTGTACGCCGAATCCGCCAAGATGCACCAGCCTGCCGACGCGACCCACGCCCGCCGACAACCAGGCTGATGCCATGTCCTTCTCCCTCGCGGGTGGCCTGGCCGTACTGGCGCTCATCGACTCCACCAGCATCGGCACCCTGGTGCTGCCGATCTGGCTGATGCTGCAGCGGGGCCGGTTGCTCGCCGGCCGGATCGGCGCCTTCCTGCTGGTGGTCGCCCTGTTCTACTGGGCGATGGGGCTGTTGCTGCTCGCCGGCGCGGTCACGTTCAGCGACCAGATCACCACCTTCCTGGCCACGGACGCCGGTACCTGGTTACGCCTGCTGGCGGGCGTGGCCCTGTTCGCGATCTCCTGGAAGATCCCGGGCAAGAAGGCGGCGGTCGCTCGCCAGGAAGCGCGCAACCGCGGCGAAGACATCCCCCGCGGCCGGCTAGACCGGTGGCGCGAGCAGGCGATGACCGAGCAGGGCTCCACCAAGAGCGTCGTCGCCCTGGCCGCTCTGGCGGTCCTGGCCGCCTCGGCGGAGATTCCCACGATGCTGCCGTACCTCGCTGGGATCGGGCTGCTCAGCGCGGCGGACCTGGGCGGTGTGGCCCAGGCGGGTGTGCTGTTCGGCTACTGCCTGGTGATGGTGGCTCCCGCAGCCGTGCTCCTCGTGGTGCGCCTTGCCGCCGGCACCCGGCTGGACGGCGCGCTGCGCAGGTTCGGGGACTTCCTGGAACGAGAGGCCGGTGAGACGATCGGTTGGCTGATCGGCATCGGCGGCGCGATCCTGGCGCTGAGGGCTGGCGGCGAGATCTTCGGGTCCTGACCGGCATCACTGCGGCATGATGGCTGGATGCGGATCGGATTTCACACCGGATACTGGGCGGCCGGGCCGCCACCAGGAGCGGCCGAGGCGGTAGCGGCAGCGGACGAGCTGGGGCTCGACTCCGTGTGGACCGCCGAGTCCTACGGGTCGGATGCGTTCACGCCGCTGGCCTGGTGGGGTGCCCGCACCGAGCGGGTGCGGCTCGGCACCGGGATCGCCCAGCTGTCTGCCCGCACCCCGGCCGCCACCGCGATGACCGCGCTCACGCTGGACCACCTCTGCGGTGGCCGGTTCGTGCTCGGGCTGGGTGCCTCCGGTCCGCAGGTGGTGGAGGGCTGGTACGGCCGGCCCTACCCGCGCCCGTTGCAGCGCACCCGGGAGTATGTCGCGATCGTGCGTCAGGTGCTCGCCCGGGAAGCACCGGTCACCTTCTCCGGAAAGCACTACCAGCTCCCGCTGGACGGCGGAGCTCACCAGGGCAAGGCGCTGCGGTCCACAGTGCATCCGTTGCGAGCAGACCTGCCCATCCACCTGGCCGCGCAAGGTCCGCGGAACACCGCGCTCGCCGCGGAGATCGCCGACGGGTGGCTGCCGGCGTTCATCTCCCCGGCGCTGGACGCCGAGTACCGGCAGAACCTGGCCGACGGGTTCGCCCGGCGCGCACCGGAGCTCTCCCCGGTCGAGGAGTTCGAGGTCAGCGCCGCCGTGCCGGCGGTGATCGCCGAGGACATCGAGAGTGCCGCCGACCAGGTCCGCCCGCACCTGGCGCTGTACATCGGCGGGATGGGTTCGGCGCGCACGAACTTCCACCGGGAAGCGATCGAACGGCTCGGCTACACCGAGGTGTGCGCGGAGGTACAGGCGAAGTACGCCGCCGGGGACAAGAAGGCTGCTGCGGCGGCGATCCCCACCGAGCTGGTGCGCCAGGTGGCCCTGGTCGGCCCGCCGGAGGAGCTGCGCGGCCAGCTGGCCACCTGGGAGAGCAGCTGCGTGACCACGCTCATCCTGCAGACCGATCCGCAGATGCTCGCCCCGATCGTCTCCGCCCTGCGGGGCTGACCGTCAGGCCGGCGGGCTGAAGGTGATCAGCCGCACGCCCCGCTGCAGCGCGGCGGCGAGCTGGTCGTGGTCTACCTGCCCGTCCCGGCCGAGGGAGACCTGCATGTTCCGGCGGAGCACCGGGTTGCCCGGGAACAGGTCAGCGGCCACCTGGCCGGCTGCCTCCCGGTCGGTGACGATCCGGGGCACCATCGTGCGCCGACGGCCGCGGTGCACGAGCACCACCGGTCGGTCCGGAGCAAGGTTCCGCACCCAGCTGCCGGGGGAGGCAGCGAGCACCTGGTCGCCGCGGTCAGCGTAAGCGGTCGGCACCGAGTACCGGGCTCCGGTGCGCCGACCGACGACCTCCACGACCATCAGCTTCCCGCTCATCATCCAGTGCACCGGGGAGCCGAGCACCCAGCGCACGAACCGGTTGAAGGAGCGCTGCCAGCGGCTCCGGCTGTTGTCCCGTACCACGCCCGTGGCGACGGCATCCTGACCCATCGTCCATCCTCCTTCAATCGCATCAATCAGTTGATTGACGCCTACGCTAGGCTGCCCGCCCACCTATAATCAAGTGATTGACTGACACTGAGGAGCAGGTGTGGACCGTCGCACGCAGATCGCGCGAGCCGCCTATGCCAGCATCGCCGAACGCGGATTCGAGGGGATGCGCACCAGGGACGTGGCTCAGCGCGCCGGGGTGAACATCGCCACGGTGCACTACTACTACGCGAGCAAGGAAGCGTTGATCCACGCCGCCTACGCGCAGCTGCAGTCCCGGTTCCAGGCCACGGTCCCCGCCGACGGCAGCGCGGCCGAGCGGCTCACCACCCACCTGCGCGAGGTGCGCGCCCTGCTGCTCGGGGACGACGCGCTGCGCTCCGTCCTGTCCGAGATCGCCCTGCGGGCGCGACGGGAGGAGAAGCTGCGCGCCGCGATCGCGGCAGCCGAGGAGTCGTGGTTCAGCCAGCTGCGCGACCTGCTCCAGGCCGGAGTCGACGATGGCGGCTGGGCCGTCCCGGTAGACCCCGACGCCACGGCCGCGCTGCTGATCGCGCTGTGCAAGGGTGCCTGCCTGCCGGTGCTGGCCACCGACCGCCCCACCGAGCTGGCCGCCGCGTTCGACCAGGTCCTGGACTGGCTCGCGCCCACCCATCCCCACCGAGTCGTGGGGTGAGGAGTGCGCTCTGGCGCACTGTGAAGGCTCAGTGCGGTAGAGCGCAGCCCTGGCATGACGAGCTGCCGGGTGGGCGGATCAGGTGGGGTCGAGCTGAGCCTGAGCGGCCGCCCGGTGCTCCTCCTCACCGGTCTGCAGGGCGAACAGGCCGTAGTCCACCGGGCCGAAGGCGAGCAGCTCGGCGCAGTGCTCCGCCAGGCCTGGCCACACCCGCCCACCGGCCTCGGCGTAGGCCTCCAGGAAGGTGACGAACGCTTCGGGCGGGGCGTACCCGGCCTGGAACATCAGGTCCTTGGCCGGGTCACCGATCCCGGCGGTGGTCCAGTCCAGCACCCCGGTGATCGTCTCCTCGTCGCTGACCAGGAGGTGTGCGTGGTACAGCTCCCCGTGCGTGAACACCGTGCGCTCGGGCCACCCGGTGTCAACAGCGAGCCAGTTCTGCCAGCGTTCCCGGAGCGCCGGGGCGATACGGAACTCGGCGGAGACCCGGGCCAGCTCGTCGGCCCGCGCGGCTCGGACCTCATCGATCGTCGGCGTAGGCAGCCCGGCTGCCGCGACCTCCCCGGGTGGCACCTGGTGCAGCTGGCCGACCAGCTGCCCATAGGCCTGGGCGAACTGCTGGGAGGCGAGGTCCACGTGCCAGGTGACCTCGCCGTCGTCGATGGTCAGGCCCGGGTGGCCCGGGAGCAGCGGGTAGGCGATGAGCTCTTCGGTGTGCACCCGCCACTGCGGCACCGCTGGTGAGATCCGCTCGCGCACGAGGTCCAGCAGCAGCGCCTCGGCCCGTGCCCCGGGAGCCAGGTCGGCCCGGCGCGGGATGCGCAGCACCCAGTCCGCGCCGGCGGCATCGCGTGCGTACGCGACCCGGTAGTCCAGTCCGCTCTCGTTCAGGTGCACGCTCGCCGGGTCCAGCTCCAGCCCGTGCCGGGCCGCGAGCGCGACGATATCTCCAGGACCAGCTGTCATGGCGTCATCGTCGCAGTCCGGCGCCCCGGTGCCGAGCGAATATCTGCGCCGGAGGACCGGGCAGCTCAGTGGCTGCGGCCCTGGCACAGCGGCGGGCCCTGCGCTGGCAGGCAGGACTAGAGTTCGGCTCAGTCCCTGTCCCGCCGCCGATCGAGGTCCGATGACTGACCCAGGTCCGACCACCCAGCTCACTCGTACCGAGCGTCTCGACCGGCTCCCGTTCACCCGCGCACACGGCAAGCTGCTCGGTGCCTCCGGGGTGGGCTGGGCACTGGATGCGATGGACGTCGGGCTGATCTCGTTCATCATGGCCGCCCTCGGCGCCGAGTGGGCGCTGACCGATGCGGAGAAGTCCTGGATCGGGTCCATCGGGTTCGTCGGGATGGCGATCGGTGCCAGCGTGGGCGGGCTGCTCGCCGACCGGTTCGGCCGCCGGCAGATCTTCGCGCTGACGCTGCTGGTCTACGGGTTGGCGACCGGGCTCTCCGCGGCCTCGGTGGGGCTGGCGATGCTGCTGGTGCTGCGGTTCGTGGTCGGGCTCGGGCTCGGTGCGGAGCTGCCGGTGGCCTCCACACTGATGAGCGAGTTCGCTCCCCGGAAGATCCGCGGCCGGGTGGTGGTGATCCTGGAGGCGTTCTGGGCCTTCGGGTGGATCGCGGCGGCCCTGATCGGCTACCTGGTGGTGCCGGGCGCGAACGGGTGGCGGTGGGCGCTGCTGCTGGGCACCGTGCCCGCGTTGTGGGCCCTGGTGGTGCGCTGGCGGATGCCGGAGTCAGTGCGGTTCCTGGAGCGGGCCGGGCGGCACGAGGAGGCCGAGGCGGTGGTGCGGCGCTTCGAGTCCTCCCCGGAAATTGCTCGTCGATCTGGCCACCCTGGGCAGCCAGATCGACGAGCAACTTCACCCGGGGAGGTCGCCGCACCTGTCGAGGCGCCTGGGGCCGAGGACGGCGCAGCCTCGCCTCCCGCAGCCGACCCACCGGGGCAGCGGGTCGGCTGGCGCGACCTGTGGCAGCCCCGGCTGCGCCGCCGCACCGCGGCGATCTGGCTCGCTTGGTTCGGAGTGAACTTCGCCTACTACGGGGCGTTCATCTGGCTGCCGTCGCTGCTGGTGGCCAAGGGCTTCGACCTGGTGCACTCCTTCGGGTACACGCTGATCATCACCCTGGCGCAGCTGCCCGGGTACGCCGCAGCGGCGTTCCTGATCGAGAAGTGGGGCCGGCGGCCCACGCTGGCCACGTTCCTGGCCGGGTCGGCGGTGGCGGCGATCTGGTTCGGCCAGGCGGACTCGGTGGGGATGATCATCGCCGCGGGGATGACGCTCTCCGCGTTCAACCTGGGTGCCTGGGGCGCCCTGTATGCGGTGACGCCGGAGCTGTACCCCACCCCGCTGCGCGGCACCGGGTCCGGCAGCGCCGCCGCGTTCGGGCGGATCGCCTCGATCCTGGCGCCGCTGAGCGTGCCGCTGCTGCTGAGCGTGGGCGGCACCGCGTTCGCGTTCGTGGTGTTCGCGGTCGCGTTCGGGCTGGCGTGCGGGGCGGCGCTGGCGTTGCCGGAGCTGACCGGGCGGGCGCTCGAAGAACGCTGACCACCCGGCAGGGATCCCCGACACGGCCACGGCAGGGACACTGTCCCCACGGCCCGCTGGGGCATACTGAGCGGCCAGGCATCCAGCGCCGTCGCAACCAAGGAGACCCGTGCCCGACACCGCTCTGCCCGCTATCGTGCCGCAGCCCCGCCTGCTCCGACCTTCCGGCTCCACGCTGACCAGCAGCGACGTCGCCACCGCCCTGGCCGAACAGCTCTCCACCTCCCTCGCGCCGGAGGCCTACCGGCTGACCGTGACCGCTGAGGGCGCCACGCTGTTGGCAGGCAGCGAGGCGGGGCTGCACAACGGGCGCGCGACCTGGACCCAGCTGCTGGACTCGGCGACCACGTCAGCCGACGGGCGCACCACGGTGCCCGGCGTCGTCGTCGAGGACGAACCGCGCTACGCCTGGCGCGGCCTGATGGTGGACTGCGCCCGGCACTTCACCCCGGTGGACGAGCTGGAGAAGCTCATCGACGCGCTCGCCCTGCACCGGATGAACCGGCTGCACCTGCACCTGACCGACGACCAGGGTTGGCGGGTGGAGATCGACGGCTGGCCGCGGCTGACCGAGGTGGGTGCCACCCGCCCGCGCACGCTCGCCGGACACCACCGCAGCGCCGAGGCCTCCGGCGGCGAGCCGCCGTGGACCAACGAGCCGCACAGCGGCCACTACACCCAGGAGGAATTGCGGGCACTGGTGCGCTACGCCGCGCAGCGCGGTGTGACCCTGGTGCCCGAGATCGACCTGCCCGGGCACATGCAGGCGGCGGTCGCCGCCTATCCCGAGCTCGGCAACCTCGACCAGCCGGTCCAGGTCCGCGAGACCTGGGGCATCTCCGAGCATGTGCTCGCACCGACCGAGACCACGTTCCGCTTCGTGCGGGACGTGCTCACCCAGGTGGTGGACATCTTCCCCAGCCAGTGGATCCACATCGGCGGGGACGAGTGCCCGACCGTGGAGTGGCGCAGCTCGCCGGTGGCGCAGGAGTTCATGGCCGCCCATGGGCTCTCCACCGAGCGGCAGATCCAGCGGGAGTTCCTGAAAGTGGCGCACGAGGTGCTCTCGGCTGCCGGGCGCACCCTGGTCGGTTGGGACGAGATCCTCGAGGCGGAGCCGCCTGCGGACGCCATGACCATGCTCTGGCGGCGCGGCAAGGACGTCACCGACGCCCAGCAGCACGGGCTGCGCTGCGTGTACGCCTGCTCGGACACGCTGTACCTGGACCACTACCAGGCCGACCCGGCGAACGAGCCGCTCGCGCTCGGGGGTCGCTCCACGCTCGAAGACGTGTACCGCACCGAGGAGCTGCCCACCGGCGCCACCGGCGAGCAGCGCGACCTGCTGCTCGGCGTGCAGGGTCAGCTGTGGCGGGAGTACGTGCCCACCAGCGAGCACCTGGAGTACATGCTCTTCCCACGCCTGTGCGCGGTCAGCGAGGTCGCCTGGGGACACCGGACCAGCTGGGAGGACTTCCGGCACCGCCTGCAGCAGCACCTGCCCCGGCTGACGGCACGCGGCATCGGCTACCGCCCGCTGGACTGACGGCCCCGCGGGCCTGACCTCGCACCGCACATCCCGGTCGGGCCCGAGGCGAGCGGCCCACGGACCGCCGTCGGTCTCATTGGCTGGGACGTGGCAGTCCAACCTCAGCGGGGCAACGGGCAGACTCCTACGGTCGGCCTATGACCTCCACTCCCCCGACCACGCTGGCCGGCAGCATCCGCGAGCGCGCCGAGTCGCTGGCCGACCAGCTGGACGCGTTCTCCCGTGACCTGTACGCCCACCCAGAGCTCGGCTACCGCGAGTTCTACGCCCTGGAGGCGTTCGCCGCGGCGCTGGGCGAGGCCGGCATCCCGGTCGAGCGCGGCGCCGGTGGCATCCCGACCGCGTTCACCGCCCAGCTCGGCACCCGCACCTCCGGGCCGCAGGTGGCGATCACCGCCGAGTACGACGCGCTGCCCGGGGTGGGGCACGGCTGCGGGCACAACGTGATCGCAGCGTCCTCGCTGGGCGCGTTCCTCGCCCTGGCTCCCCTGTTCGACGGCGGAGCTCCCCTTCCCGGTGGCGTCACCCTGGTCGGCACTCCGGCGGAGGAGGGGGCGGCGGCAAGGAGCTGCTCATCCAGGCGGGGGTGCTCGACGGGTACGACGCCGGGGTGATGGTGCACCCGGGTGCGGTGGACGTGGCGGCCGGCCCGTCCGCAGCGAAGCGACAGGTGGTGGCCACGTTCACCGGCCGCACCGCGCACGCTGCCGCCAACCCGCACCTGGGCCGCAACGCCCTGGACGGTGCGGTCACCGCCTACCAGGCGATCGCCCAGCTGCGTCAGCACATCCCGACCACGGACCGGGTGCACGGGGTGTTCCTGGAGGGCGGCACCCGCCCGAACATCGTGCCCGAACGGGCGGTGCTGGAATTCTTCCTGCGCTCCCGCACCATCGACGGTGTGCTGGCCCTCTCCGAACGGGTCGAGGCCGCGTTCCGGGGGGCGGCGCTGACCGCCGGGGTGGAGGTGGAGGTGGCCTGGGACGCCGAACCGATCTACCTGCCGCACCGGATCAACGAACCGCTGGCGCAGCGGTACGCAGCCACCCTGGCCGACCGGCGCGAGGTGCTGCCGGTGCGCTGGGAGGCGGAGAGCCCGGGCTCGAGCGACATCGGCAACGTCTCCCACCTCTTCCCCACCATCCAGCCGACGGTGGCGATCGGCGACCCGGACATCCCCGGGCACTCCCGCGAGCGCGCCGACTCCACCCTGACCCCGGACGGTCGCCGGGCGATCGTGGACTCGGTGATCGGGCTGGCGCAGACGGCGGCTGACGTGCTCACCGACGACGACCTGCGCCGTGCTGCCTGGGCCGCCTTCACCGAAGCCGGTGCACCGGTGCGGGTCGGCGACCTGGTGCCGCTGGCGCCCTGGCCGCAGTTCCCCGCGCCGTCGAGCACCTTCGCCGACCGGGCATAGGCTGCTGGGGTGCAGACGCTCTGGCAGACGCGGTTGATGCGACCGGCCTATGTGGCCTATGCCGGCTGCGACATCCAGTACCACGGCGCACCACCGCCGACGGACCTCGTCTCCCGGCTGCACCTGGTGGCACGCACCCACGAGGGTCTGGTGGTGGTGTGCCGCAGCGTGCAGGGCTGGCGGTTCCTGCCCGGCGGCACCCGCGAGCCTGACGAGCCGCTGCCGCACCTGGCCGCCCGGGAGCTGGCCGAGGAGGCCGGGGCGGAGCTGCGCAGCGAGATCCGGCTGTTCGGCGGCCACGAGGCGATCAGCCGACTGCCCGCCCCGTACCGTCCGCACCTGCCGCACCCGCGCACCTACTGGGCCTACGCCGTCGCGCAGGTGGAAGTGACCGGCCCGCCGACGAACCCTGACGACGGCGAGCAGGTCGTGGCGGTCACCGCACTGCCGCCGCACGAGGCGGTGGCCGAGCTGGCCAAGCACGACGCACTGCACGCTGATGTGCTCGCCGAGGCCATCGACCGCGGCCTGGTCTGACCGCGATAACCTCAGCCCATGGCCGGTCCGGTACTGCCCGCGGTGATCGCGATCGTCACCGGAGTGGCGGTCGGGACGGGGCTGTTCGTCCCGTTCGTGGCCCTCAGCTACCGGCGGCGGGGACGGCTCAGTGCTGGCCGGCTGCTGCTCTGGTCGGCAGCCCTGGTGTACTTCTGGGCGCTCTGGGCCTACACCCTGCTCCCGTTGCCCAGCGGTGCAGAGCTGCAGTGTGTGGGGACGAACCTGGACGTGCTCGAGTTCGTCGGCACCCTCCGCGATGCGGCGGGCAGACCCGGGCGCCTGCTCACCGACCCCGCGGTGCTGCAGCTGGCGCTGAACGTCGTGCTGTTCGTGCCCCTGGGCTTCTTCGTGCGCGTGCTCGGCGGCCGCGGCACCGTAGCGGCGCTGCTGACCGGCCTGGGCACCTCGTTGCTGATCGAGCTCACCCAGCTCACCGGGGTGTGGGGGGTGTACTCCTGCGCCTACCGGGTGTTCGACGTCGATGACCTGCTGACCAACACGGTCGGTGCGGTGATCGGGTCTGTGCTGGCGCTCGCTGTGCCGCCTCGGCATCGCGGGATGGCCCGAGCAGTCGACGCCGGCCAGCCGCGTGCGGTCACGCGCGGCCGCCGGGCGTTGGTGATGGTCTGTGACTGGCTGGGCTTCACCGTCGTGGTCTTCGGGACCGGTGTGCTGGTGCAGCTCCTGCTGAGTGTCACCGGGAACGAGTCGCTGATGGACGATGGTCGTATCGCCTCGGCCGTGGGTGCGGTGCTGGCGCTGCTCGTGTGGCTGGTCGCCGTGCTCGCCACCGGCAGGACGATCGGTGATCTGGCCGTGGAGCTGCGCTACCACGGTGGGCCGCTGCCACAGCCGGTAGCCCGGCTGCTGCGTTTCCTCGGCGGGATCGGTGGGTACGGGCTGCTGACGTCGATCCCGGACGCGGCGTGGCTGGGCTCGCTGTTCGCCGTGGTCAGCGTGGTGCTCGTGCTGCTGACCACAGCCGGGCGTGGGCTGCCCGGGCTGGTCAGCGGTCAGCAGCTGGTCGATGCGCGGCAGCCCCAGCACGAGGACCGGGCCGGCCACAGCTGACGACCGCCGGCGCTGGCGGTCCGGGCATGGTCCGCGCCCGCCCACAGTGAGCAAGAACAGTCAGGCGCAGCTGCCGGACCGCTTGTCACACTGGTGCCCATGACCGGACCCAGCCGCGACCGCCTGCGCGCGCTCCTCGACGCTGTGCTCGACGAGGAGCACGCCGACCTGCCCGACATGGCCGCCGGTGCCTTCGCCACCCCCTGGCACTTCAGCCGGCAGCTGAGGCATGGCGCCGGGGAACCACCGGTGGCGCTGCGACGCCGGGTGGAGCTGGAGCGCGCCGCCTGGCAGCTGCGGCAGGGCACCTCGGTCACCGACGTGGCGTTCGCCGCCGGGTATGAGTCGGTGGAGGGCTTCTCCCGCGCGTTCGCCCGCGCCTACGGGTACCCGCCGAGCGGTGTGCGGACAGGGGAGGGCGCCGCGCAGGCGCACTGGCTGCCAGCACCGAACGGCATCCACTTCCATCCGCCGATGCACCTGTGGGTCAGCGAGCGCGAGCCGGCCGGGGCGAGCCTGCAGGTGGTCGCCCAGCTGGTGCAGCACGACCTGGACGAGACCATCGACCTGCTCCGCCGCGCCGGTGAGCTCCCGGACGCGGAGTACCGACGGGTGCGCCTGCCCGGGTTCCAGGTGCTCGACTGGGACGGCCCGGAGGAATCGATCGCCGCGGTCCTGGACCACCACGTACGCGCCAAGGAGGTCTGGCTGGCGGCCATCGAGGGCGGGCCGTTCCCGCAGCCCGGCGGCGACGACCCGTCGGCGCTGCTCGCCCGGCAGCAGGAGGCCGGCCCCCGGTGGGTGGACGCGGTGCGGCGGATCGACCGGGAGGGCGCCTGGGGCGACCGGTTGATCGATGCGCTGTGCGAACCGCCGGAGAGCTTTGTGCTCAGCAGCGTGGTCACGCACGTGCTCACCTACGGCGCGCACCGGCGCCAGCTCGCCCGGCAGCTGCTCCGCCAGGCCGGGCTGGACCTGGGCGACGGAGACCCGATCCGATGGTTCCGCGACCGCGGAGTCACCAGCCCCCGTCCCGATCAGCAGGAGGACGTTCGATGACCCGCACCGTGTACTACACCGCCACCAGCCTGGACGGCTTCATCGCCACACCCGAGCACTCGCTGGACTGGCTGCTGGACCGGGACGCCGACCCGGCCGGGGCGCTGGGATACGACTCGTTCATCGCCCAGGTCGGCGCCCTGGTGATGGGCGCCTCCACCTACGCCTGGATCGAGCAGAACCTGGACGGGCCGTGGCCCTACGACCTGCCCGCCTGGGTGCTCACCCACCGGAGCTTTGCTGCACGCACCGACGGCGGGGACGTGCGGTTCGCAGCCGGGGACGTGGCGGCCCTGCACCCGGCGATGGTCGAGGCCGCAGCCGGGCTTGATGTGTGGGTGGTTGGTGGCGGGGACCTGGCCGGCCAGCTCGCCGACCACGGCCTGCTCGATGCGGTGCTGGTCTCGGTGGCGCCGGTGACCCTCGGGGCGGGGGCACCATTGCTGCCCAGGCGGATCGAGCTCCAGCTGACCGAGGTGGCACAGAACCGGGAGCTCGCGTGCCTTGGCTACGACGTCGTGGGAACGGAATGAGGCGAAGAGCCAGATGCTGGTGGGCACGTCCCCGCGCAGTCCATGTGCGGGGACGTGCCCACCAGCGAGTCGTACGACCGGCTCCTCGCCGTCAGCTGGCGCGGGCCAGCTCCCCGGCGGTCAGGTCGGGCTTCGTCCCCTCCAGCACGGCGGCGTCGATCATCGCCACCACATCATCTTCGGCCACGCCCAGCGCGACCTCTACCTCTGCGCCAACCAGCCGCCTGGCCTCCAGCAGCAGGTTCATCTCCCCGTAGGAGACCTTCTTCTCCGCGTTCTGACGGATGATGTCCCGCACCAGAGCCGCCACGATGAGGATGTCGGTCGAGCGCAACCGTTCGGTGTAGTCCTTGATCCGGCGCGACCAGACCTTGTCGAACGCCTGGCCGGGTCCGGCCAGGATCTCGAACAGCTGCTCGAGCCCCTCGACATCGAGCACGGAGCGCACCCCGATCTCCTCAGCGCGCTCCACCGGCAGCGAGACCTCCAGCTCGTCCCGGCGGATGCGCAGGGTCAGGTAACGGGTGCGCTGCTCGCCGACAGTGCGAAGTGCCAACCTGGTGACCGTTGCCGGCCCGTGGTGAGGGTGGACGACGATCTGGCCCTTGGCGAACTGCAACGCTATTCCCTTCTCAGACGACAGCCTAATTATGTCATAATTGCTTCAATTTTGCTAGTTGTTGTTGCGTAAATCTGGTGCTGCAGCAGCGCACAGCGAAAAATGACGGCGGAGCCCGGGTGACGCAGATACGTCACCCGGGCTCCGCCGTCATGCTGGTGCTGGTTGTGAGATGCCAGCGAACCTGTCACCTCGGCACCGAACGTAACGCTTGTGATTCCGCGGTTTCCCGTTGGCCCTAAAACCTCGCCCTCGGCCATGTTTGTCATCGAAGTTGGCACCGTTTCGAAGGG
>Ga0209487_1000707_pt1 | contig 29544 bp, 27 predicted proteins | sample Poulit2012_FD_187524 | JGI IMG/M metagenome (GOLD analysis project Ga0209487, IMG submission 187524) | Agricultural soil microbial communities from Georgia to study Nitrogen management - Poultry litter 2012 (SPAdes) (version 2) | ecosystem: Environmental > Terrestrial > Soil > Agricultural land...
GCGTTCGCCGTCATCGACAAAGATCACGCGTTCGACCTCGGTGCCTGCGACGCCAGACATCGCTAATGGCTCCATGGTGTGCGAGGCGATAAGTATCTGAGAACCGGAATCCTCCAGATGGAAGGTCACTTCAGGTCCTGCTAGGCGCGTGTTGAGAGGAACAAAGACCGCACCGATACTACCTAGCGCAAATAGGGTTTCCAGGAACTCGGCAGAGTTCTCGCCGAGGTAGGCCACCCGGTCGCCACGGGATACGCCGCGGTCGGTGAGCGCATTGGCCAGTCGGTTGATCCGTTCCCCAAACTGCTCGTACGTAAGCTCGAGGTTACCTGCGGTAACTGCCATGCGACCTGCAGATTTAATTTGGCGTCGATGGATCCAGTCGCCAATACCGTGATTCGTCATCAGACTCCTTGCATAAAGTGGCGTGTGAGCGTAATCATACTGACTACATTCTGCATCAAATCATTGTAATTCGCAACGATTTACAAAGCTATCGATCGCCTCACCAGCCAGCGCCTTGCCAGGTCAGCGGGAGTCACGCTCAGTATCGCTGCGTTCGACACATTCCGTCTGCAGTGCACCACATAAAAAAGCTGTTGCCGAAAAGTGGGTTTTCGGCAACAGCCTTATTCCTCTTATTCATAGAGCGATCGTCAGAGGTTACAGGCGTCTGCCTTCTAGTGCCGCCCGATCTATTGCTTCCTGGTTCTCAACATAGGGCGTACCGTGCGTATGGAAGGTGGGGACGGTTTTCATGCCCCAGGCCTGGCCTTTGGCGCGTTCAGTCTCCGACCAGGTGACGACCGGTTGGTCAGGGTTCAAGATCAGCCGTGCACCCGCGTTGGCGAATTCAATACGGTTTCCGCCGGGTTCCCATACGTAGAGGAAGAAGGTCTGGTTGATCGCGTGCTTATACGGGCCGTATTCGATGTACACCCCTTCTTCTAGGAAAAAGTCGGCAGCCTTGAGAATGTCTTCGCGCGTATCGGTGGCAAACGCAAGATGGTGGAAGCGACCGCGTTCCCCAGTCCAATCATCGGAATAGACAACGTCATATGACTTCTGAGCGAAACGAAACCAGCGTGCCGCAAACCCACCGGCGTCGAGTTCCACCTGCTCGGTTTCACGAGCTCGCATCGTCTGATCCCAGAACTCGCCCGTGGCGTTCACATCGGAGGCTAGGTAGTTGATGTGATCGAGACGTCGCGCGTTCACACCACGGCCGGGGTAGCGTGCGGCTTGATTTTTTAATGCTGGACGATCGTGCTCGTCAGGTTGGTAGAGCGTGGTGTCGTAGTACAGCCCGAAGAGGTGTCCGTCTGGGTCTTCGAATTCATAGTATGTGCCGATCCCGACCTCGGGTTCGCGCCACCCTTTACCCAAGCCGGTTGCTTCGACTGCGGCGACCCGACGTTCCAGCGATTCAGGACTCGTGGCTCGCAGCATCGTGCGGCCCACCCCGTTCGTGTGGTGGTCGGTGAGCTTGATCGAATAGGTTTCGTACTCATCCCAGCACCGCAGGTACACCGAATTGCCGATGCGGTCGACTTCGCGCATGGCCAGTAGTTCGTTGAAGAACCGGTAGCTTTCCTCAAATTTTGGTGTCAGAATTTCGACGGCACTGATGTGTGCCAGGTCAAAGTTTTCACGTTGTGCCATGGTGTTTCCTTAGTCTTGATATTCCAAACCTTTGGCCGCGAGTTTGTCCCGCATGCCATACACATCCAGTCCCAGCTCGCCGGCGGCCAAACGTTCCCGTACACCGGCCTCTTTGGTTTCACGAGCCTGCGAGGCGTCGGCTACTGCTGCCACCCGATCCCGTGGCACCACAACCACCCCATCGGCGTCCCCAACCACGACGTCGCCAGGGTGAACCGTTGCGTTGGCGCAGTTGACGGGTACATTAACGGACCCCAAGGTCTCTTTGACGGTGCCGCGCGCGTGAATGGTTTTAGCGAATACCGGGAAATCCATGGCTTCAAGTTCCGAGACATCTCGGACCCCGCCATCAATAACTAACCCCACACCACCGCGAGCGCGGAAGGAGGTTGCCAGCAGTTCACCGAAAAACCCGGCATCGGATTCCGTGGTGCAAGCGGCCACCACGACGTCACCTGCTTGTAATTGCTCGGCTGCGACATGCAGCATCCAGTTGTCGCTCGGCTGCAACAGGACCGTGACAGCCGGCCCGCAGAGTTTCGCACCCTGATACACCGGCCGCATGTAGGGCCGCATGAGGCCGACTCGCCCCATCGCTTCATGGATAGTCGCTGTCCCGAACTGACTCAGGGCAGTGATACTTTCCGCGTCAGGGCGGTCAATCGCAGTTTTAACGACTCCGAGATCATACATGGCTGTCTCCTATCGATCCTGTGCTGTGAGACGGCGGTCAAGCCGCGGGTGGACCTTGCGCGCATTGTGTTCGAAAATGTTGCGCTTGGACTCCTCGGACAGCCCGGCTGCCTGCACATACCGGCGGGTGTCGTCAAAATGGTGTCCGGTTGTCGGGTCTTCAGTGCGGACTGCGCCGATCATTTCGGAGGCGAACAGGATGTTGTCGTGCGGGACAACCTCCAGGAGCGTATCGATCCCGGGCTGGTGATAGACACACGTATCAAAGTACATGTTGTTCAGCAGGTGTTCTTCGAGTTCGGGTTTGTCTAGCATCATGGCCAGACCGCGGAATCGTCCCCAGTGGTATGGGGCCGCCCCGCCGCCGTGCGGAATGATCATTTTCAGCTCTGGGAAGGTGGCGAACAAGTCGCCTTCGAGAAGTTGCATCACCGCTGTGGTGTCGGCGTTGAGATAGTGTGCCCCGGTGGTGTGGAAGGCCGGATTGATTGAGGTCGAGACGTGAACCATCGCGGGCAGTTCGTGTTCGATCAGTTTCTCGTACACCGGAAACCAGTGTGCATCGGTCAACGGTGGTGACGTCCAGTATCCTCCCGATGGGTCCGGGTTCAGATTCACCGCGACGATGTCATGTTCGACAACGCATCGTTCAAGTTCATCGATGACTGTGGACGGATCGACACCGGGGGACTGAGGCAGCATGGCCGAGGGGACAAACCGCTCCGGGTAGAGCTGACAAACCCGACCGATGAGATCATTGCAGTGGCGCGACCACGCGGCTGAGGTAGCAAAATCACCAGCGTGATGCGCCATGAACGAAGCACGGGGAGAAAACACCTGCACGTCAATGCCGCGTTCGTTCATCAGCCGCAGTTGATTTGCCTCGATCGATTCGCGGATTTGGTCGTCGGTGATCACCGGACCACTTTCGGCCGGCGGTTGTCCCCCGTCTAACGCTGCCAACTGAGCGTCGCGCCACTCACCTAACGGCGCTGGGGCCGTGGTGTAGTGCCCGTGAATGTCAATGATCACTCTTTGTCCTTCCATCGTTTCCAAAGTATGCGCAGTGATCAGGGTTATCGACCTGGATCCCATACGCTGGCGGGAATGTAAACTGCCCCGCTGCTGAGTAGTCTGGCGGTGCGTACATTGCCCGACGCAACAACGGCACCCTTCTCGTCCAGATCGACGAGGGCTTCGAAAATGCCCGATGGATGTTCGATGCCCACGAGTTGTTGTGCTCCGGTACCGACGGTCCCAACGTCGGCGGCCACCGTTCCTTCCATGAGCACAGCCGTGGCGACGGTGATGGCAGCCAACACTCCGATTGATTCGTGGACTCGGTGCGGAATGAAGCTGCGGGTGGTGATGGCACCCCCGTGTTGCGGAGGCGCAATGATGGTCATTTTGGGATAAGACTCGTCTGTGACATCGCCCAGCCCCATGGTGTGGGCCGCAGCTAACCGCAAGTCTTCGAGCCGGGCTTTCAATGCTTCATTCGCGGTGAGCTCTGCGACTGTTTCATAGCCGGTCAGTCCAAGATCGTTGGCAGCAATGATGACTAACGGTTGACCGTTATCGATCAGGGTGACGGTATATGCTGTGTCCGCTACTGTGACCACATCGGTCAGGTTGCCGGTCGGCAGCAACCCGTCGGCAATAGAACCTGCCGTGTTCAAAAAGCGAATATTGACCGGGGCTGCGGTCCCACCGACACCGGCGATCGCAGCGTCGCCGTGATATTGCACGAGCCGCCGACCATCCAAAACCGGTGTTTGCACACTGATTCGACAGATGAGCCCGGTGTTCGTTGTGCGTACGACAGCCTCGGTCACATCGCCGGTTGGCTCGAGCAAGCCGGTTTCGATGGCAAATGGGACCACAGCCGCCAAGAGATTGCCGCAGTTCTGGGTGGTTAGCACTGTGGTTGCTTCGGGCTGCAACTGTACGAAGGTGAAATCCAAGTCCACGTCGTCACATGCAGAAGTCGCCACGATCCCCGCTTTAGAGGTCAGCGGATGACCACCACCGACACCATCGACTTGCAGCGGGTGCGGGCTACCCATGAGCGACAGCAGCACCCGGTCCCGTGCGGCCGTGTCAGCTGGGAGGTCGGAGGCAACAAATAGTGGCCCTCGTGAGGTGCCACCGCGCATGAAGCGGAAGGGAATGGCTACCTGATCACCGATACGGTGCGCGCCAGTTGTGGTCATGATCATCCTTGCGTATGAAACTGCTTCCACTAGAATAACTGCTAACAAGATTGTTTACAATCCTGTTAGCGATCTCAGTGCTCCGCGATTCAGGACACGGTGAGATCGCCCACCCTGCAGCGATGATTTGGAGAGTTCCCATGAGCAGCACTCGGCCGTCAGCAGCGGCGACCCGAAGCGATTCCCTGACCGATCGGCTTCGTCGGGATATCGTTTCCGGGCGACTTGTGCCCCACCAGCGTCTCGTGGAGGCGGATGTCGCGGAAGAACATGACGCCTCTCGTGGTGCTGTGCGCTTGGCGCTCAATGAACTCGTCACCGAAGGATTAGTGGAGCGGATTCCGAACCGCGGCGCTAGAGTCCGGAAGGTTTCCGTTCAAGAGGCCATCGAAATTACCGAGGTGCGTGCTGCGGTGGAGTCGCTATGTGCCAGGAAGGCTGCCGAAAAGATCACGACCGAACAGGCTGAGCAGCTGCAAGAGATCGGTGCGTTGATGAGTGCCGCGGTTGAGCGTGGGGCACGAGATGAGTATTCGTCGCTGAATCGACGACTGCACACGATGATCATTGACATCGCCGATCAACAGATCGCCGCACAAACCATCCAACGCCTGCGCGGCCAAGCGATTCATTATCACTTCCAGTTATCGTCTCAACCGGATCGGCCGCGGGTATCACTACCCCAGCACCTGGAAGTCATTGAAGCGCTATGCGCCCGAGACCCGAACCGAGCTGCCGTTGCGATGCAGGCTCACCTGGAGTCGGTGACCGAGGCGATCGCGGCTTCAGCCGACATCTAGCGCATCAACTGATTCAGCGCCGTTGAGAATTGCTAACCCGTCCTTTGCCCACGCGATTTCAGCTTCGGCTTGTTTGAGGATGCCCTCGTAAGCAAAGATTTTGAACCGCGTGATTTTCGCGTGTTCTGCCGGCTTGTACTGGGCCAGCCGACGTTGGTGGATGGTCGATGTGCCATCACGTAGTTCAGCGATCTGTCCGTCTACGTCAGCCACCACTTGCCGGTAGTGGGCAAGGTGTTCTTCTAAGCGGGCACGCGCATCATCGTCGTCAGCAAATTCGAAATAGGCCGCACGAAGCCGAGCTTCGCTGCGCTCAGGCCGATAGGTCGCCGGTTGTCCCTGCCACTGCCGAAGATACTGGAGTCCGGCTTCCGTGATGGCGTACTCCGTTTTGGTCGCGCCTTTGCTCCCCCACGGCACCGGGTAGCCGTCGATCAGTTTGTCGTGTTCCATCTTTTTGAGTTCGGGGTAAATCTGCGAGTCGGGCGCGTGCCAGAGGAAGCCCACCGAGGAATGGAAGTTTTTGGCTAGGTCATACCCCGTATGGGGCCCCGCTGATAACAACGTGAGCAATGCTGAACGTAAACTCATAATGACCGTAGTGTATCCAAGCTGACAAGAAACAACGATGCTGCGACCACCGCGGCCGCACCCGGCAGGTGCGACCGCGGTATCAGCGCAGCTGTTAGGCGTCGCCAGTGCGCCAACCGGAGCGGTAGGATTCGCGAGCTACGTGCGAGTACGGTACCGGCGAGACGACGGCACGGACTTCTTTTTGTTCGTGCGGCTCAACGGAGAGTTTCTTTGACCCGCCATCTGGTTCACCCCAGGTGACGGTCAGTTCGGCGCCTTCTGGGACGTCAGCGTTAATGGTGGCCAGCGACAGGCCGCGACGTTCGTTGGCGGTATAGCCGCTGAACATGGAAACGCCGACGACGTTGCCATCCCCATCGGTGACCTTGTCGTAATTCGAAGCGCCGTAGTTCGCCAGCGGCAGGTCAAAGAACTTGTAGTTCGGGCCGTCTACATTCAGCGGAGAAGCCACTACTTCTTTGAGGTCATCGCTGTTCCATTCCAGGGTAACCTTGCGACGCTGCGATTCTGGTGTGAGGGCTTCTAGTGCATCGCGGCCGATGAAGTCGTGGTCGAATTTTATGAAGGAACCGTATCCGATTTCCCAGGGGGTGACGTAGTAATCTTCGATGTTGTCCGAGATAAACGAACCGGCCAGCGGCGCGGTGGCCTCGTAGGAGTCCGCGCCGAGCCATTCGCGGTAACCCTGTTCCGCCGCTCCGGTGTAGATACCTGGCAGTGGCGACGGGATCCAGCCGGATTCCAAGGTGTTCGTCGCATAGGCGCGGGACCCAACCGGTAGCAACCCGAATTCGGCACCGGCTTCAAGAATGGCGTTGCGAACACGGCCGTGATGTTCGTACGGGCCGTAGATTTCCAATCCTGGCGCACCGGCCATGCCGTGGCGCAGGGTGCGGACCTTTAATCCGTCGATGTTCATGTGGGACATGCGGAAGAATTTCAGCTGCTCGACTTCAGAGCCGTTGAGTTTGTTGATGACATCCCATGCGGCTGGGCCCTGGATTTGGAAGCGGAAGAGTTCGCGCGAAACGGCAGCACCATAGGGACGAGAGGGTGAACGACGATCCACTTTCAGCTCGAGGTTCTTGTAATCGCCTTTTTCGGCGTGGTACATCAGCCAGTTGGTAACCGGGGCACGACCGACGTAAGTGAATTCGTCTTCGGCTTCGCGGAATAGAATACCGTCACCCACCACGTGGCCAGTTGATGACACTGGCACATACTGCTTGGCCATGTTGACCTCGAAGTTCGCAACCGAGTTGATGGCGGTATCCGAAATGAGGTTGATCGCATCGGACCCGGACAAGAAGACTTGGTCCATGTGGTGGGACTGGTCGTAGAGCACCGCGGTGTCCCGCCAGGCGCGCTGTTCGTTGATCCAGTTACCGAAGTCGGCCGGCACTACCGGATAAATATACGAGCCAGTCTGCGCATTGCGGAGAAGTTCAACGGCTGACTGCTCATTGAGCAGGTCTTGGAGAGATTTTGCCATAATATTTACCTTTCGACTTATTCGAAATAGAGAGAAGTTAGTTAAGCGTTTGCAATGAATTCTTTGGCCCAGTCGGCGGTTTTCGCCATGCCACCGAACGTGTAGAAATGCACGCCGACTTTTCCTCGATAACGGCTCTTGGCGGCCTCGCCCGCGAGGTTGCGTAGAAACTTATCGGGGCCTGCTGTTCCCATGAGATTGGTCAGTGAAAAGCCATATTTTTTGACAATCCCCGCCGACGAAGCGACCCCAAACCGACGCGCGTAGTTGAGCAGGCGCTTGACGCCGGCCGGTCCCGGTACGCCTATGCGCACGGGCGCGGAAATACCCAGCGCTGCCAGTTCGTTGAGCCAATGCACCACCGGATCAGTATCAAACCCAAACTGGGTGATAATCACCGCGCCAAGCTCCTGTTCGGCCAAGAGGTCTATCTTGCCCTTGAGTTCTCGAGCTAAGATTTCATCAGCGATGTCTGGGTGGCCTTCGGCATACCCCGCCACTGAGACTTCTTCGACACCATAATCTTTGAATACCCCTGATTCCAGCATCTCCAATGATGAAGCATACGGGCCCAACGGTTCGGCTGGGTCGCCACCGACGGCGAAGACATGCTTTGCAGCATCAACATCGGCTAACGCTTGGAGGAATTGATGCAGCTCTTTTTCGTTCTCAAGGCGGCGGGCCGAAATATGCGGCACCGGAGTAAATCCGAGGTCTTTTACCGTTTTTGCTGCGGTGACGCGCATCTCGAGGTCTTCATTGCCAAGAAACGTGACATTAATGCGGGTGCCTTGCGGTATGGAAGGTGCCGCTTCTTGCAGGGCTGCAACATCTTTACCGGTCATTTCCAGGGAGAAGTCCTGCATAAGGTCACGGAGTTGCGCGCTGTTGTGTGGCTGAGACATTCCTACCCTCACTGTTGATAACTCGCGACGGCTCGAAACCATGTCGCACCTCACATACTATCTATGTTCATAGGTATTTACAATAGCGAGCACTAAGTTTTGAGATAAACAAAAGGCCGCTGAGAGCGCGGGGGTGTTGTGCTTTCAGCGGCCTGTGTTCAGGTAGAACCGGTTTAGCGGTCACTCATCACTGTGGATGAGTTCATCGACCTCGACTGGCTCCTCAATCAGTCCGGTCTCTTCAGACAGTTCAATAATCCGCTCGGTCGATTCCCGATTGATTTCTTGCGGGAAACGCGGCATGTTTAGTTGCTCAGCAACCTCTGGTTCAATCTCGGTGTATTCCGAAAGAATTTCTCGAGCTGCATCGGGATTGTCCTCGGCAAATTGCTGAGATTCCTTCATCGCGGACACAAACGAATCCACCAATTCGGGTTCGTTTTCGATTTTGTCGGTGTTGGTGAAATACCCTGCAATCATGAGGTCTTCAATAGGCTCGGCATACGGAGAGTAGATCTCGCGGCCGCCGGCCTCTTTTGCCAGTGTCGCAAATGGCTCGACTGCCATAATGGCGTCGACATTACCTGATTCAAGCTGGCCACCCATATCTGGGAAGGCCACTTCAACCAGATCCATCGAGTCGCGATCGCCGCCCTCTTGGCGCATACCTTCTTTCAGCACCGTGTCATTGATGTTGTTCAGCGTATTGACGGCAACGCGCTTACCTTCAAGATCAACAATTGATTCAGCATCAGAGTCCTCGGGGACGATGAGAGACGAAAAGTCTTCACCCGGCTCACCGGTGGTCTGCGGACCTGGTGCAACCAGCTCCAATGGCAAGCCCTGAGATTTACCAATCACCAGGGAGGTGATGTTTGAGAATCCGAAATCAAAATCTCCCGACTGAACGGCGGGGATAATCGCAGCGCCACCTTGTGCGAGGGTTAGCTCCACATCGAGCCCGTGTTCTTCGAAGATACCTTCTTCGACGCCCAGGTAGATCGGGGCCACATCCACGATAGGAATGACACCGATAGAAATCTCCGTGAGCTCACCGTTATCCTGAGCAGCGTTTTGCTCAGTTTCGGAGGCTTCCTCTCCCCCACCGCAAGAAGCCAGCATCAGTAGTGATGCAGCCGCACCGGCAATAATGCTCCCGCAGATTCCGCGTTTTTTCATTCCGTACTCCTCACAAGGTAGCATGAACCTCACGCAACCGGTGAGGTAAATCACAAGCTTATGATGGTTTACGTGGCGGCGTCAATGATTTTTAGGCCAGTCTTCAGAGATAAACCGCATAACTATTCTGAGACTGTCAGCTACTAAATGATCCATTCGGATTAACTTCCCACAGAGGTCTCGAAAGTATTACCCAGAAAATAAGAAGTTGACTGGAGAGACCTGACATCTCGAGCCCGCCCACCGGGCACGCGCGCGACGTTAGGCGGAAGTTATAATTATAGTTAGGCGGCCAAGGAGCAAAATTAGCAACTCGACAAATGATTCAAAACATATACGAATTCCTGGTTCAGAGCGATGAAATAATCTCGTCGGAACTGACTACCTGCCCAATAAGATAGCCAATCCGTTGAAGCGTGAAATCATGCGCAACATCTGCCGGATAGTCACCAATCGCTTGTGACGCACTGGCGTCCGAGACTACAGCGACCCGGAAACCTGCAGAGCTCACATCATCAGCGGTTGATTGAACACAGTAGGGGGTCGTCAGCCCCCCTATAATCACAGTCTCACGTTGCGCCTTGGCTATGGCGCTAAGGAGATCACCGCCAGTTACAGCGGAGAAACCGAGCTTTCGGATGAGGACATCTTCAGGCGCCACCAACCCCGGGTAGAATGCGGCCCCGAAGGTACCCAGAGCAAGAACGTGTCTCGATTGAGGTAGCTTTTCTAATTTATTAAACAGTATTTCATCTTCAGGATAGTAAGTCGTATGGACAAAAATCACTTTGCCACCTGCACTTCGCCACGCTTTTGCTAGCGCTCGAAACCGGCGTACCGCGTCCTCAGCATGGGGCACATGCTCCCAACTATCTGGGCCGAACCCCCGCTGGAAATCTATTCCTACTAATATTGCTGCGTTTGGTCGCAGATCGTATTGAGATGAGAGTCCCACTCTCAATCTAGGACGGGACTTCATAAATTGCGCCTCAAATTCTTTAGACTGAAGTCTGAGCTGAGAAGCAGGCAATGGCTAAGCAAGAGTTCGGTCACAAAAAGTCCTAAATCATGACATCGGACTCAACTAAGATATCTGAAAACACCTATTCAGAGGCGATCCAACAAGTGAACCGCCCCTGAATATCCTAGACCAGTAATCGGTCGAAAACAGGAGGATAAGTGCCCTGCGAGTACTGTCGCGTCCAACTAGCGCGAATGCAGGCCAAGCTAATCAACGTAAAGTTCAGAAGCATCCAGGGGATCTTCCGCCATATTGTACTTCAGCATGAGATCATAAATCGTTTGCATGTCCTCGACCGGAAGGTCCGTTCTGGCAGGCTCAAGACGCATGGTCTGGGCGGTTTCTTCGTCCATCTCCAAGAATTCGGTTAACATGTTCCGAAGAGCTTGTTCGTCGTCCCAAGCTTGCTCCGTTGACTCGGTTAAAGCTGTCTTAAAGCTCTCAACAACGTCCGGACTTTCTTCATTCACTGCCTCGCTCGTAAAAGCAATAGTAAGAGGCATACCCTCCATAACTTCTTGGTTCGGGTACCCTACGACAATATTCTCCTCGTCTCCAAGAGCCCGCCCGAGGAACGGCTCGGGGACCCAAATCGCATCTACGTTCCCGACTTCTAATTGAGGCAACATATCCGGAAATGGCATCTCGTTGAAATCTACAGCGCCCGGATCACCGCCATTCATAGACACAGCCTCCATGGTCGAAAGATCGCCCAGCGTATGAATAGCGTTTACTGAAACAGTCGTATTTTCCAGGTCAGACCATTCCTCAATACCCGAGTCTGCGCGGGTGATAATCGCATTGATATCTTCCCCCTCAGAAGAAGACCACGAATATCCAGAGACAATCTTCATAGGTAGTCCCTGATCAGCTGCTGTAAGCACAGACATTGGGTTTCCAACCGCAAAATCGAGAGAACCATTCTGTACGCCTGGCACCATGGCGGCACCTCCCTGCGACTCAACAAGCTCTACATCCAAGCCATGTTTTTCGAATATCCCGTTTTCTACGCCATAACGAAGCTCGACTGACGAAGCGATAGCAATGGTTCCCACTGAGATCGAGGTCAATGAGTCCCCGTCTCCGGTTTGTTCTGCATTTCCCTCCGTAGTGTCTCCACAGGCAGTGAGCGATAGCAGTATGCTAGAGAGTCCAACGCCGAAAATAACTCGCATGTTCCGTGTAAATGCATTCATTCTCAATACTCCTTATTTTAAGTCGCTAGAAGGTCAGGTTGAAGACTTTTCGCGCTGTATTCTCAAAAAAATCCTTCTTTTCTTCCAAAGGAATTGGAAGATTGTCTTGCTCAACTACTTCTTCCAGCTCGTACTGGTATGGATAATCCATGGCATACATCACACGCTCTGGCCCTACCATATCTCGCACAAACATGATCGGTTTTGTGGTGGGCATTCCACTTGTAGTGATCCAGATGTTAGTTCGGAAGTATTCTGACGGCTTTTTCATCAAAGGTTTAATGCTTTCATAGCGCTCGGCAGCTACTTGTTTAGCATGCATGTGATCGATTCGGTCTAGCCAAAAAGGCAACGCTTCACCTAGGTGACCAACCACGACTCGCAATGACGGTAGCTTGTCAAATAAGCCTGAGGTGATCATACGAAGCAAATGAAAACCCGTTTCAACTCCGAAACCGTATACTGCACCATCCAATCCAGCTTCACGCATTGGCTGGATCATGGCATTTGGAGGAGTGCTTGGGTGCAGATAGAGCGGCACATCGAGTTCGACGCATTTTTCGAGCAGAGGAAAAAAATCCGGGTCATCCAGATAACGCCCCCTAATGTGAGAATTTGTGAGGACCCCCTTAAGACCTAGATGGGTGACTGCCCTATCCAGTTCTGCAGCTCCCGCGTCACTCTGCTCGAAGGACACTGCTGCAAGTGCGGAAAATCGAGTAGGGTGCAACTGACAGACTTCCGCTAGGACATCATTAGTACATTTAGCTACATATGCCCCATCCTTAGCGTCAAGAATCTGTGTACCAGGCGCGGTAATACCCAGAATCTGATGATCAATACCAGCCCGGTTCATATCTTCGATCCTTAGATCGCTTGCATCCTGCAGACGCTCCACCACTTTTTTGGGTTGAGGATGATCGCTTCCCAGAAAATACCCGACCAAGCTATTGAAACCTATGTCAGGGTTCGATTCCTCCCGCAACTGTTTCCGATAGAGCTCGTACATGCCCGGCCAGGCATACGCTTCTTCCGTCGCGATCCGCAAGTAACCGCGACCCCCACCAATTGACAAGTTGTCTAATGTCGACGTTTCTTCGGTGCTCATTGCTGCTCTCCTAGGTAGTTATGGGACACATCACAAAGTAACGCCACCAGCCTACGAATCAAACGGCACCGACACGGGTGAAATCCCATAAATTCCTATTTCCGGAAAGATCTAATCCTGAGCCACCCCCAAACATCAGCGCATCTCCCAGCCTATACTTGGGATCGTATCCAGCACTTTCCGATATTAGGAATCCGAGAAAATGAGCACTCTTCAGACCGCCCAAAGAGTTCTAGAAGTAATACGTTTGGTAGCTTCACGTGGCGAAACAACGGTCAGCGAAGTTGCCCGCACGTTAGATATCAGTCCCTCGATGGCCCACCGACTACTATCGACATGTACCCAAAGCGAATACCTGCGACAGGATTTCAGCGGCGGTCCCTACGCCGTGGGCCCTCTGCTTCGACAGTTAGCTCATGATGTTGAACGCGACACAGATCTCAATGAGCTACTAGGCCCAGTACTCAGAACGACAGCCAGAGAGCTACTCGAAACTTGCAGCCTAGCGGTTCTCGAAGGAAGAAACATCCGTTTTATTATGAGTATTGAGGGCTCCCATCTTGTAAGAATCGCAAGTCCGATTCGTACTGTAACTACTGCGCACAATACGGCAGCTGGCCGGGCACTTCTGTCGCTTCTTCCAGATCGTGAAGTCAGTTCACTTTATCGAAACGTGGAATGGAGCTCTGAAAAGAGCCAGAGTATAGGCAGTCTTGAAACGCTACTTGAAGAATTGGAGCGTACGCGAGAACGCAAATGGGCTATTCAGGCTGGTGAAGCTCAGCCCGGCCTGGCGGCAGTAGCGATAGCACTTTCAAACTCCATGGGCCAACCGATAGCCGCGTTAACGGTTACAGTGCCCTACCTAAGACTTCATCGGCCAACAGATGCACGTTTTCTGATAGAAAGACTGCAGCCTTTTGCAGACCAAATGCAGCGTCGTTTACTGACCTGAGCGGTTGGGACAGGGCTAATCGGTGCTGCACAGTCAGGGTGGTTCATATTTATTTTTATTCAGGCCTCTCTGCTCATCATTTTGAGCAGTGCGGACGATACTACGATAACTCGGCATACGAAATGCTCGAGATCCACCTTCGAGGTTGCATCACGAGCACTTCGTAGTAGCAGTAAGCTGGCACCGTTTTAGGTCGGCCAGCAGTCCAGTCACATAATTAGGGCGGCACAGACCGATAAATCATCGTAAATCGTCCTCTGGAATGCTTCTCTACGAAAAACTAGAGCAGCGATTCCTTAGGCTTGGGCTTTGGCCTCGTCGGGACGGAAGCCGGCTTTGGCCAGTTGGATTTGTTCGTAGACGTGGTGACGCAGTTCGGCGAATCGAGCCGAGGAGCGGGTTTCGAGTTGGTCGCGCTCATCGGGCAGGTCGATTTTGATGTCTTGTTGGATAATCGTCGGTGAGGACGACAAAATGACCACCCGTTGGCCCAGGTAGACGGACTCGTCGATATCGTGGGTGACGAACAGGACCGTAACCCCCAGTTGTTTCCAGACGCGGCGGACCAGGTCTTCTAGATCGGCACGGGTTTGGGCGTCGACGGCGGCGAAGGGCTCGTCCATGAGCAGGACTTCGGGTTGGTAGGCTACCGCCCGGGCGATGGCCACTCGTTGTTGCATCCCGCCAGATAATTGCCAGGGATAGGACCGGGGTACGTGGTCTAGGCCGACGGCTTCCAGGGCGTCGTCGACGAGTTGGTTGCGTTTGGCCTTGTCCATGCCGGCAACTTTCAGGGGCAGTTCCACGTTTTCGCGCACCCGCATCCAGGGATACAGTGAGCGGCCGTATTCTTGGAAGACCACGGCCATGTTTTTAGGTGGCCCGGTGACTAGGTTGCCGGCCAGTTTCACTTCACCGGCCGTGGGCTCCAGGAGTCCCGAGATGGCTTTGAGTAACGTGGTTTTGCCGGACCCGGATGGCCCGACCAAACAGGTCAGTTCGCCTTTGGGCAGGTCAAAGGTCAGGTTGCGCACCGCTTCGATGTCGCCGCCGTCGGTGTGGTAGACCTTTTTCAGATTCCGCACCGTCAGCAGGGCCTCACCCTCGGGCAGGGTGTGGCCCACGGGAATAGTGCCATCGGGGGTTTCAGCGGTGGTGCCCTGGTTGATCACCGGGGTGTGTTCTGGTTGAGCGGTTGTCATAGCTACAAGGTGTCCTTTACAAATCTGTTGGGCAGGCTTAGCCGGCGTTTTCCATTTCGCGTTGGCCGTGATACCAGGCCAGCACGCGACGTTCGACAAGTTGGAAGATAAACGACATGATCACACCGATCAGACCCAGCACCACGATGCCCGACCACATTTCGGGGATGGCAAACGAGCGCTGGAACTGGATGATGGTGTACCCCAGCCCGGCCGAGGAGGCGAACATCTCGGAGATGACCATCAGAATCAGCGCAATCGATAACGATTGGCGGATCCCGGCCATGATTTGGGGCATCGCCGAGGGCAGGATCAAATACCGAATCCGAGAGACCCCAGAGATGCGGTACGTCTGCGAGGTGTCCGAAAGGACCTCGTCCATGGATCGGACCCCTTCAACGGTATTGAGCAGAATCGGCCAGACCGCGCCCAGCACGATCACCGCGATCTTCATATCATCGCCGATCCCGATCAGCAGCATAAATACTGGGATCAACACCACCGGGGGCACGGCCCGGAAGAACTCCATGGTCGGTTCGGCCAGTTGACGTAACCATCGGAAGGACCCGATAAGTAGTCCTACCACAATGCCCAGAACGATCGAGACCGCAATCCCGATGAGCAGACGAGTCACCGAGGGGAACACATCGGTGGGCATCCGGCTCCAGGTCCAGGTGTTGGCAAAGGCGTTAGTCATTTGCTCCCAAGTCGGAACAAAGAATGAGGTCGACTGGGCCGACCAGAGCGCCCACCCGATCAACAGTAAGGCCGGTAGGGCAATAATGTAGAAAAAGTCTTTGACGTACCGCATTAGTTGACCTCCGAGCGGATCGAGGTGTGCCAGGACAAGATTTGGCGCTCAATGGCACGCATAATCAGGTTGATGATCACACCTAATAACCCGGTGGCTAACACCAATGAATACATCGCCACATAGGCCCCACCGGATTGGGCTCGAGCAATTTCAGCACCCAACCCAGGAGTCCCGATAATCAACTGGGCGGTAATCGCCAAAATCAACGCTACGGCTGCGGCTAAGCGGATCCCGGTCATTAAGTATGGCAAAGCGGTTGGAAACACCACATACCGCACCCGGGCCATCGGACCCATCCCATAGGATTTGGCGGTATCCATGGCCACTACATCCACATCTGCAACCCCGTAGAGCACCTGAATCAGCACCTGCCAGAAGCAGGCGTAGACAATCAGCAGCAGCGCCGATTCAATACCCACCCCGAACAGCAGCACGGCCAGCGGGATCAACGCCACCGATGGAACCGGGCGTAAAAACTCAATGGTGGAGTTCGTGAATTTGCGCAAGAACGACGACGAGCCAATGATGAAGCCCAGCACCGCGGCAGCCACCACCGAGATGACCATCCCGATCAGCCAGGCGACCATGGTATCCCACACCGCCACCCAGAAGACCTGGTCACCAAACTTGGCGAACAAATCCGCTATCGCTGCCGAGGCCGGCGGCAAAAACCGACCATCGACAATGCCCAACAACGGCAATAGCTCCCAGATACCTAGAAAGATCACAATCCCCAGCACGCCCAACAACCGGTTCGACCAGGTGGCACGCCGCTGACGCACCGCCCTAGCCCGACCAGTACTGGTGCGCCGACCAGTGGCCCCGCGCTGGGCAACCGAGACCGCCGGTGCACCAGGATCCGGCCGAGTCGGCGCATCCAACCCAGCCACCCGGTACCCAGCCGGAAAATCCTCGCTTGTCCCTCCGACTTCGAGCCGGTGCAACCGCTCAGACTCCCGCTGCTTCGCCACCGCCTCATCATGGTTGGGCGCGGGTCCCTTTGAAGGGTCGCGTTCTGTCATAAGTTTCTCTCCACTACATGTGCAAGTTGGGGTTGATGTGAGTGCCGTACTTCAGAGATAAGACATGTGAAGTACGCCACCTTAAAAAAGCATAACCCGCAGTGATGAATGATTCAAGTACTCAATTATTTCGTATCTCAAGAATCAACCTTGAGCACCAGGGTCTGGAAAAGACCGGTGGCAGGTCGTGCTATAGCACCTGAAGACTTCACCCAGGAAAGCCGGGTCAACGTCTCATCTTGGCCGCGCTCAGATGTGCCCAAGAACTGAGCGCTTAGCATATGACCTCAGAAGGTGGTCGAAAGTGCAGTAGGCAAAAGGGCGGTCCAGCAGACCGCCCCTTCATCCCGTCATAACTGCGGCCTAGACGAGCCCTCGCTAGTGCTCATGTGTCTCGAGATCGAGGTTCTTAGATTCGCGAGTAAGCAGAATAGCGACCCCGGAAACAATCGCCAGGCCGGTCAGATACAGCATGACCGGCGTGACAGAGGCGCCCCCAGTAGAGGCATACAGTGACGCCAGAATGGTCGGTGTGAAGCCGGCGCCGATCAGCGTTGCCAGCTGGTAGCCCATGGAAGCGCCGGTATATCGAGCTCCGGTTCCGAATTGTTCGGAGATGAAGGCAGCCAATGGCCCAAAGATCACGGCATGCAGCGCCAGGGCAATGGTAAAGGCAGCGAAGATGAGCCACCAGTTATTAGATTCCATCATCTTGAAAAAGGGCGAAAGGAACGCCACAAAAACCACCAGACCAGCCAACATCACGGGACGACGTCCAAGCCTGTCAGAGACATGCGCGAAAAAGATGACGAAGAAAATAGATATCACTGACGCCAGCGCGAATGCGAAGAGGACAGAGGAACGGTCAGCGCCGTACTCAGTGGCATAACTGACGGAAAATGTCGACAGCAGGACTTGCAGTGCGAAACCGGAAGCGCCAGCCAGCATCGTCAGAATCAAAGCCTTGGGACGACGGAGCACCTCCACAATGGGAAGTTTCTTCTTCTGTTTCGTAGGCTCGCTCTTCTCTTTTTCAAGTGCAGCAAGAAAAATCGGCGATTCAGAAATCCTGGAACGGACGATCATTCCGATAATCAGCAGCACAAAAGACATCAGGAATGGGATACGCCACCCCCAGGCCATAAAGTCATCTTGCGGCAATACGGCGGCAAAAGCACCCAAGACGAAAGTTCCCAAAGCGGCCCCGGTTGGTGCTCCGGCATTGGTGAACGAAGCAGCGAATCCACGGCGCCCCTTTTCGGAGTGCTCCAGAGCCATCAACGCGGCCCCGCCCCATTCGCCACCAACGGCGATACCCTGACACATGCGCAATCCGACGAGGATGATCGCACCCCAAGAGCCAATAGTGGCCGAGCCGGGGACTAATCCGATCAAGGTGGAGGCGATACCCATGATGAACATGGACAGCACCAACATCTTTTTGCGACCGAGCTTGTCACCGAAATGACCAAAGATCGCTCCCCCGAGCGGGCGAGCGAGATACCCGGCAGCGAAGGTGCCGTAAGACGCGATCGTGCCAGCTAATGGGTCAAGATCACTGAAGAAGACGGTGGGGAAGATCAGTGCTGAAGCAGACGCATACAGCAGGAAATCGTAGAACTCAATGGAGGATCCCAGATAGCTGGAAAGGATGACCCGGCGCGATTCTTTACGTTTCTGCTCGGGCGTGAGCTGCATGAGATCTGGAGTGGCAGCAGCTTCAGTCGATGAGACGCTCATGACTTACTCCTTGGTTTTGTGGCTTATGTCACCAGACATCCAACCCGACATAGATGAATTTGTCAAACGTTTTATAAACCACCTATTGATTATTCAACTTGTCAGGCGTCAGGGCCCACACCCAAGACAATTCCCGCTAGCAACCTCGTCGAGGACAACGTCAACGCGCCAGGCATGACGGACCCCATGGCGCCCAAGAGCGCACCAGAGCGCCTAAAATGTTCAGAATCTGCCGAAGATATTCCTGTACAGCGCAGCTTTGGCGCGGAGTTTCATGCGCACCAATAAGCAACAGGCTCGCATCCTATTTTCGTGAGCGAGCGCGATAGGAGTTATCCGGGGATCAGTGCCGAGCTAGGCGTCAGCTTTCGGCAACAGCAATGGGGAACTTATACCCCGTACGCCTCGGGCAGCTTCACTTCACCGCTGGGCATTTCAGCGCTTTCGTCGAGAACCCGGATCTGTAAGGCTGGGGGCTCCTCAGCCCATTCCGCCGTGATCGCAACCTCGGATGCAGGCCGGAAGCCAAACCGAGGGTAGTACCGCGGATAGCCGTACACGAGCACGAATGGTTCGCCGTCTTCTTGAGCGAGTTCAAGCACCGCTTCAATAACTGCAGTGCCGGCACCCTCGCCTTGATGCTGCGGCAAAACCCCGCTCGGAGCCAACATCAATCCTGGCTGACCGCCCACGGTACACCGGTGCAGCAACGCATAGGCAGCAGCAGTTGTTTCAAACTCAGAATCTGGGATAGCCGCAGTAAAACCCAGCACCGAATAGCGGGAAATCCAATGCGTCTTCTCGTTGCGCAACTGCTCAACCAGCTTCGCTTCGGCATCAGTGCCAAAAGCGGCTTCTAAGATCCTGCGGATCGAGGCTTGATCTTCCTGCGAACCGTCTCGTTCGCTTCGTGTTCGCCAGAGATGACCTGTACGCCGCATGCGCTCTCCTTAGTCCAAGTAGCTGCATTGTATTTGAGATCACAGGGCCATTCAATGGTCTTCGACGCAACCCGACCTCAGAGGCGAGCAGCGCTTCGCTACATAGACTTCCGCGAAGCATTTCGCGTATATTGTGAGATACACCACATGATGCATATAATGTCATTCCATACCGATTGTTCAGTATTAGTCGGTGATTTGGGTCTAGAGGGTTCTAGAGCAGGGCTGGATGATCGGCAACTCATTCCACTAACTCCTGGAGAACGTCATGAACGCTTCGAGTGCTGAAGCAAGGAGACGCTCAGAAGAGCGCCGTGTCCTGGCAGGAACGTTGGTCGGCACCACGATCGAGTGGTACGACTTTTTCATTTACGCTCAAGCCGCCGCTTTCGTATTAGCCCCGCTGTTCTTTGAACCGCTAGCCGAAGAAAATCCACCGCTGGCACAGATTGTGTCGTGGGCCTCCGTCGGGATCTCATTCCTCTTCCGACCACTTGGTGCAATCATCGTCGGGCACCTTGGCGATAAATACGGGCGCAAGCTCATGCTCGTCGTCACTTTGTTGGCGATGGGGCTAGCTACGACAATTATCGGTCTGCTACCCACCTATGCCTCGATTGGCGTAGCCGCTCCGATTCTGCTGATCTTGATGCGCATCATCCAAGGGTTTTCCGCCGGTGGTGAGTGGGGCGGTGCTGCTCTGATGTCCGTCGAGCACGCGCCGCGTCATCGTCGTTCGCTCTTTGGTTCGGCGCCTCAAATTGGTGTGCCGATCGGGATGCTACTTGCTACGTCATTTATGTTCGTCTTCACCTCGAGCCTGACGCCAGAGCAGTTTGAAGCCTGGGGCTGGCGCGTGCCGTTTCTGTCATCGGTGGTCCTGATCGTGGTGGGTTACCTGATCCGTCGAGCAGTGGCAGAGTCACCGGTGTTCACGGAACTGCAGGAGCGCAAGCGTAAATCGTCGGCGCCCCTGCGTCAGCTGATTCGCGGGCACAAGCGTCCGGTATTTCTGGCCGCGCTGATCTTCGCGGGTAACAACGCTGCCGGCTACCTGGTCATCGCATTCTTCGCAGCTTACGGGGCGAATGTGCTCGGGATGAGCCGCTCGGCGACACTGATTGCTTCGCTCATCGGCGGCGTAGGCTGGTTGATCTTCACCCTATGGGGCGGATGGATCGGCGATAAGATCGGCAAGCGCACGACCTTCACGCTCGGATACGGGTGGATCGTGCTGTGGTCGATTCCGATGTGGTTCGTGCTCGATACGGCAAATCTCGTGCTGTTTACCCTGGCGATTGTCTTGCTGACCGTCGGGCTTGGCCCATCCTACGGTCCGCAATCTGCGCTGTATGCCGAGATGTTCCCGGCGTCCGTCCGGTACTCGGGTGCCTCGATTGGGTATGCGTTCGGTTCCATCATTGGTGGCGCCTTCGCGCCGATGATCTCTGAGATGATCCTGACCGCAACCGGCCAGTCGTGGATGATCGGGCTCTACATTGCAGCCATTTCCGCCGTGTCACTCATTGCGGTTCGACTCGTACCAAAAGAAATTGAAGGTCGCGACCTGAGCGACACCGACCTGGGCGATCTCACCGCAGACGATACGCCCGAATCAGCCGCCGGCTAACCACAAGGAGCACCATGACATTACACGAGGTCCCGCAACCGTGGACGCCGTCTGCACCCCCGCAGGATCGCAGCCAACCCGACCCCGAAGAGCTCTACAGTCACGACCAAATCCGAGCGCTCCAGTTTGAACGACTGCGCTGGACGTTGCATCATGCCTACACCAACGTTCCCGCCTACCGGCAGCTGTATGACGAGCATGGGGTGCATCCGAACGACTTCAAATCGCTTGAAGACATCCGGTACTTCCCCACCATCGACAAAGAGTTCCTCCGAGCCGCCTATCCGCTGAAGGCACTGGCCGTGCCGATGAGCCAGGTACGTCGTATTCATGCGTCTTCGGGTACCACCGGGCAGCCCACCGTCGTGGCCTATACCGAAAATGATCTGCAGATGTGGGCCACGCTGGCAGCGCGTTCGCTGCGTAATTCTGGTGTGCGCCCCGGTCATATTGTCCACAACGCTTACGGCTATGGGCTCTTCACCGGCGGGCTGGGAGCGCACTACGGTGCTGAACGCCTCGGCTGCCCAATTATTCCGATGTCGGGTGGGCAGACCGAAAAGCAAGTCCAAATGATTACCGACCTGCAGCCCGATGTCATCTTGTGCACGCCAACGTACCTGTTAGCGCTGGCGGATGCCTTTACCAAGGCCGGGATTGATTCACGTGAAACATCCTTGAAATTTGGCGTCCTAGGCGCCGAACCGTGGACCGAGGGCATGCGCGCGGAAATTGAAGAGCTCTTCGGCATGAAAGCCTGTGACATTTATGGTCTCTCAGAGCTGCTGGGCCCCGGCATGGCCAGTGAGTCCGTCGAGACCCAAGACGGCTGTCATATTTGGGAAGATCATTTCTATCCGGAAATCCTCGACCCGTTTACCGGTGAGATGCTGTCAGATGGCCAATCGGGTGAGCTGGTGTTTTCGGCGCTGACGCGAGAAGCCCTGCCCATCATTCGGTTCCGCACTCACGATCTGACCACCCTGCATCCCGGGACTGCGCGTGCAGGCCACCGGCGAATGGATCGCATCGTGGGGCGCTCCGACGACATGATCATCTTGCGTGGAGTGAATCTATTCCCCAGTCAGATCGAAGAGATCGCACTGGAACTTGAACCCTTGTCCCCGCACTTTCTTTTGGAGATCACCCGGCCAAACCGGCTCGATGAGCTCACGGTCAAAATTGAACGGCGCGAGACGGCCTCAGTGGCCGAAGCGCACACGGCGGGTCAAGAACTGCGGTCCCGCATTAAAACTCGAATCGGGTGTACCTGCAATATAGAAATTGCAGAACCCGACACGCTGGCCCGCTCGTCGGGCAAATTACGTCGAATCTACGATCTGCGAAACGCTAACTAGCCTCGAAACGAGCGGACCCCGCGTTGCGGTTTCAACACCACAACGCGGGATAAGGCTATGCTCCGAAGAAATTATCCTTCGTGGCGTTGGGGTGCTTGGCCAACGGCGTGACCTTCACGTCCATGTACGGGAACATAGGAAACCCTGACAGGATATCGTGTAGCTCGTCATGCCCATCGACATCGAAAATCGAATAGTTGGCGTACTCACCCACAACTCGCCAAATACCCTTCATGGTCCCCTGGCGTTGCAGGTTGCCGGAATACTCTTTTTCGCGAGCCTGAAAGTCCGCTTTGGTTGCGGCATCCATAGATTCCGGGAACGTTACATTCATACGGGCAAGGAATAGCATGCCTGTCCTTTCGTTGTGCAGTTGATTTCTTGAGACAGTCGACTACAGACTAACGCCAAACACCAGCGGGACCAGGGTGTAGAGCATCAGCATGATGACACCGATCGAGATGATGTTCAGCCAGATCCCCGCACGCGTCATCTGCTTGATGGTAATTTCTCCGGAACCGAAGGCCACCGCGTTCGACGGAGTAGCCACCGGCAACATATAGGCGGAGCAAACGGCCAGCGTAACGGCGATGGTCATAAATAGCGGATCGATACCGACGCCAAGCGCAACGGCACCGAAAATCGGGAAGAATGCGGCCGCAGTTGCGGTGTTCGAGGTCAGCTCCGTGAGCACCAGGCTGACGAGGATGACCGCTAGGATGATGAGCCAGGAGGCCATGGCACTCATCCCGGAGACTTGCTCTCCTACCCATGCGCTGAAGCCGGTTTGGGTAAACATCGCCGACAAGGACAAGCCTCCACCAAAGAGCAGCAGTAGTCCCCACGGGATCTCCTTAGAAGCCGACCAGCGCAACAAAGGCAGACCGTTGGCGTCGTCACGGCGACGTTCAGCGGGAACAATAAAGCATGCCACTGCTGCGGCCATAGCAACTTGGGCGTCGCTGATGGTGGCGAGGAAGGGCAGGTTCTCCGCGACCCAACCAATCTGTGCGATGAACGGAACAGCGATCCAGAAGAAGATCGCCCCGGCAAAAATCCAGGCAACACGACGTTCTGGCGTCGTCATTTTGCCCAGCTTGGCGTGCTCGTCGTCAATGAGCTGCTTCCCTCCGGGCAGCGAGTCAATCTCTGGGCGGTAGACGATCTTGGTTAGCACAACCCAGGCGATGCAGAGCATGATAACGGCCCATGGCACACCGATGAGCATCCAAGTGCCGAAGGCCATGTCGATACCGTGAGAGTCCATCAGATAGCCCTTCATTAGGGCCATCGGTGGCTGCCCAATGAGCGTGGCGGTTGAACCAATGGTGACACCGTAAGCAACGCCTAATAGTAGTGAGGCGGCAAACTTCTTACCGGCTGCTTCAGGGTCGATGGAGCGCACGAGATTCAAAATCGAGACCGCAATCGGCACCATGATAACCGCGGTGGCTGTATTTGAAACCCAGGCCGAAATGAAGGCGGAGGCGATCATGAGCCCAAGCACGATCTGTGACGGCTTGGTCCCGACGAGCTTGATGGTCCACAACGCCACCCGCAAGTGAAGATTGGACTTTTCGGTCGCGAGGCCGAGTACCACGCCACCCATGACCAGGAAAATCACGGTGCTGGCGTATGGCGACGCCACTTCATCCAGGGTGCCGATCCCGAAGAGCGGGAACAGGACCAGTGGTAGCAAGGAGGTCACTGGAATTGGAGCGGCCTCGGTCATCCACCAAATGGCCATCCAAAGGGCAATTCCTGCAACGGCACGACCCTCAAACGAAAGCGAATCAGGCAGAATCAACCCAAGGACCAGCCCTGCCACGGGGCCGAGTGCGACAAGCCACCAGTTGCGTTTGCTCGAGCGGTCCAGGGCATCCTGGCCCACTTGGTCTGAAGCGCTGGAATCGGTTCCAGTCTCAAGCTTTTCGTTTTGGGCCGTAGCCATCATTCCTCCTCCACGCCCGGTGTGGGCGTATTACTGTGGCAGATGCGTCAAGGGTTTGCATGTGATGAGACACCCCGTGTCATGACTCGCTTCACCCTAAACGATCTCATTGAGATATAAAAGTACGACGAGGACATACATTGATATCCTTAGGATATGAATTTCGTCGAAATGAGTCTTTTACTCCCTCCGCCTCATCCCCGTACGCTATTGGCATCGCGCTCGGCAGCAGCGTCAAGCACAGTATTGGAGTAAAGGAAGTCAATGGTTGAACTACGTCACCTGCGATACTTTCTCGCTGTCGCCGAAGAAAAACACTTTGGCCGCGCCGCCGATCGACTCCACATGGCCCAGCCTCCACTGTCAAACCAGATTAAACAGCTAGAAGCTGAATTGGGGACGGTGCTGCTCGAACGCACAACTCGCCGCGTCGACCTGACGGAGGCCGGTGCGCTGCTATTAGAACGAGCCCGCCAAATACTGGCCGACGTCGAAGCGACGAAGACTGACGTCGCTGAAGTCGGACGGGGCGCAGCGGGGGTGCTGCGAGTCGGTTTCTCAGGCACCGCTACGTATCGCCTGATGCCTGAAATCGTCCGTATTGCCCGCGAACGCTTACCGTTGGTGCGCCTGCAAATTTCCGGTGAAATGCTCACCCCGCGAATGGAAGAGGCACTGTTAGAAAATCGGCTAGACGCAGCAGTCCTTCGGCCACCCGTGAGATCAGCCGAGCTGGAACTGGACCAAGTCCAGTCGTCGCGCCTGGTAGTCGCATTACACCGACATCACGAACTGGCTTCCGACAGCGGGCCCATCAACATCGAAGAGCTCGCCGATGAACACATCGTAAGTTACCCACCCGAATCTTCGGTGTTTTCCGTGGTCTCTGAACTCGCGCGGCAGGCAGGGTTTCGCCCGCGTATCGTCCAGGAAGCAACCGAGACGTCGACCTTGATTGCACTGGTGGGAGCAGGGTTAGGGGTTGCCTTTTTGCCAGGTTCGCAATCACTGCCGTTGAACACCTCAATCGTCATTCGTCCCCTGGCCGGCGATGTGTCATTGGGTATGGCCGCCGCTTGGAAACACGGCAACGACAGTCCGCTGTTGTCGTCATTCATTGAATTAGTCCGCGAATCCGCCGAGAACCTTGAAGCTCTCGATCAACAAACATCACGAAAATAAGTCCTTGGAGGGACAATGAAGATCACCGCAATTGAAGCCATCCCGTATGCGATTCCGTATACGCACCCGCTGAAGTTCGCCTCCGGTCAGGTCACGACCGCCGACCACATCGTGGTTCGAATTCACACCGATGCGGGCATCACCGGTACCGCGGATGCGCCTCCTCGCCCATACACCTACGGGGAGACCCAGACTTCAATCAAGGTGATCGTCGAAGATATTTTCGGTCCCGAAATCATCGGCCTGGACCCATTCGACCGAGAAAAAGTCCACGAGGTCATGCACCGCACAATCAATAACCAAGTCGCTAAAGGTGCCGTGGATATTGCCCTGTGGGACCTGATGGGTAAGGCCTTAGAAACCCCGGTCCACAAACTGCTCGGCGGCTACACCGACTCAATGCGCGTCAGCCACATGCTGGGCTTCAAACCAGCCGAAGAATTACTGGAAGAAGCCCAACGATTCGGCGAAGAATACGGTATCACAACGTTCAAACTCAAGGTAGGTCGTCGTCCGCTGTCGCTGGATATCGAAGCCTGCCACGTCCTACGCGAAGGACTCGGTGACGACGTCGAAATTTACCTCGACGCCAACCGCGGCTGGAGCGCAAACGAGGCCATGGAAGTGCTTCGCCAGACCGCTGACCTGGGCCTAACCATGCTCGAAGAACCCTGCGACGCAAAAGAGGCCATGAGCCGGCGTCGACTCGTGGACCATTCCCCCATTCCGATTGTCGCTGACGAGTCCGTCCCAACCGCCGGAGACGCGTCCCGCGAGCTGCTCTCGGGCGGAGCCAACGCCATCTGCATCAAGACAGCGCGTTCAGGGTTCACCGAGGCCACCGAAATTTTGGGGCTGTGCACCGGCCTAGGGGTCGACGTGACCATGGGCAACCAGATCGACACACAAATCGGTTCACTGGCCACCGTGACCTTCGGAGCAGCCCATCGCGCGTCGTCCGCTCGCGCCGGCGAACTCTCGAACTTCCTCGACATGTCCGACGACCTCCTGGCCGACCCGATTCAGATCCAAGACGGCAGAATCAGTGTGCGCGACCTTCCCGGTGTCGGAGCAGAGATCGACGAAGATAAGCTCACCCACTACCGAACCGACAAGTAAACCCCACCTCCAACAGAACGGCCTGATGACTGGGAAACACCAGACATCAGGCCGTTCTGCATCCCGCCGTACCGCGAGAAATTAGAAAATTTCCCCTAGCTGGCTTGTGGCCTCGCGCACAGTGTGCCATAATTCACTTCCAGACCGATCGTTCAGTGAGTTAGAGCACAAACACATCGTCGAGGCAGCCCTCGGCTCAGTGTCATCGCGCTGAAGGGTCTGCCACACCAATCATCAGATCACTTGGGGAGACTATGACTACCTCTGCACCTGCTACGCGCTCGCGCTCAGAAGAGCGCCGTGTGCTCGCTGGAACCCTCGTTGGTACCACGATCGAGTGGTACGACTTCTTTATCTACGCTCAGGCAGCGGCCTTTGTACTAGCACCACTGTTCTTCGAACCACTTTCCGAAGATAGTCCGGCTCTGGCACAAATCGTCTCTTGGGCCTCCGTGGGTATTTCGTTCCTCTTCCGACCCCTCGGCGCCATCATCGCCGGACACCTCGGCGACAAATATGGTCGCAAACTCATGCTCGTGCTCACCTTGATGGGAATGGGTCTGGCAACGGCTGCCATCGGTCTGCTGCCAACCTATGCCACCGTTGGGATTGCCGCACCGATCCTGCTCATCCTGATGCGTATTCTGCAGGGCTTCTCAGCAGGCGGTGAATGGGGTGGCGCTGCGCTGATGTCAGTGGAGCACGCGCCAAAAAACCGCCGTTCCTTCTTCGGCTCATATCCGCAGATCGGTGTGCCACTGGGCATGATCCTGGCGACACTATTTATGTTCTTCATTACCAACTACCTGTCTGAAGAGCAGTTCTTGGCGTGGGGCTGGCGCATTCCGTTCCTGTCATCCGTGGTGCTGATCCTGGTTGGTTACCTCATTCGTCGTGCCGTTGCTGAATCGCCGGTCTTCACCGAAATGCAAGAACGCCGCAAGGAATCGTCCGCACCTCTGGGCGAACTGCTGCGCAACCACAAGCGCCCGGTCATCCTGGCCGCGCTGATCTTCGCGGCAAACAACGCCGCCGGATACCTCGTCATTGCCTTCTTTGCCTCCTACGGCGCCAATGTGCTGGGCATGCCACGCTCTGCGACGCTGGTCGCGTCCATCATCGGTGGTATCGGCTGGCTGGTCTTCACCATGTTTGGCGGTTGGATCGGTGACAAGATCGGCAAGCGGAAAACCTTCATCATTGGCTATGCCTGGATCATTCTCTGGGCTATCCCGATGTGGTTCCTGATCGACACCGCGTCACTGTTCCTATTCACCTTTGCCATCGTTCTGCTGACCGTTGGGCTTGGCCCGTCGTACGGCCCGCAGTCAGCTCTCTATGCGGAAATGTTCCCCGCCTCGGTTCGCTACTCTGGCGTTTCGATCGGCTACGCTTTTGGTTCGATTATCGGTGGTGCGTTTGCTCCGATGATCTCGGAGATGATCCTCAACGCCACCGGACAGTCCTGGATGATCGGCGTGTACATCGCCGGCCTGGCGACGGTCTCACTGATCGCCGTGGTGCTAGTACCCAAGTCCGTTGAGGGCCGAGATCTCGCCGACGACGACGCTGCCTTGACCCCGGGCACATCCGAAACGACGGTAGCAGCTAAGGTCTAAGGTACATACCGAACCTATGCCAACAATGGCGCTGGGACTCACTGCACGTGAGTTCCCAGCGCCGTTGCATGTCAGCAACCACTGAACACGAAAGGGAACTATGTCTGACCACTTCGATGAACTCGCTACCATCACCAATGACTTCGAGGCACTGGACGTGCATTACAACGAAGAAAAGCCCGATCGGCTCGTGGCTGCAATGAACCGCCCAGACGTGCTCAATGCGATTGACCAAACCATGGTCGACGAATTCCATGCCCTGTGCCAGTGGCTTGAGGATCATCCGATGATTTTGATCATCACCGGCACGACCACTCCGCACCCCAAAGATCCTTCGCGTGAACGAGGCATCTTTGCCTCCGGAGCCGACATCGGACAACTGCGCGAGCGTCGCCGAGCCGATGCGCTGCGCGGCGTGAACTCGAAAATCTTCTCTCGCATCAAAGCCCTGCCCATGCCGGTGATCGCTGCGATCGATGGTTTTGCCCTGGGCGGTGGCGCCGAACTCGCCTGGGCCGCCGACTTCCGCGTGGCCACCACGAAAGTACGCGTGGGCCAGCCCGAAGTCGGCTTGGGCATCTCGCCTGCCGCCGGTGCAATGTGGCGCATCAAAGAACTTGCCGGAGAGACTATCGCACTCGAACTGCTGCTCACCGGGCGTGTTTTGAAAGCCGAAGAAGCTCTGGAATACCGCCTGGTGAATTCGGTCCACGAACCTGAAGAGCTCATGGACGCCGCACACGAACTCGCAGACAATATCGCCAAACAAGATCCGCTGGCAGTCCAGGTGACCAAACGTGTCTTCCACATGCCACCGGCAGCGCACCCGTGGGTGGACGATCTAGGCCAGGCGATCCTGTTTGAATCCGAAGCGAAGTTTGATCGCATGCAAGCATTCCTCGACGGTCGAAAATAACGAGTTCATCTCCGGGCGTGACCTGAGCCGCACAACCGGGTGGAAGGTGAATGTAATCTACGTTATACTGACCGTAATTACTGAACGACCGTTCAGACTGTAATGAAGGAGTTTCTCACCTCATGACAATCAATGCACCAGCACAAACGATCCTGCCCTCGTATGCTCAGGGACAGTGGCAGGCACCTGAAAACCCCGAAAAGGTGGCGCAGGCGCTCGACGCAAACACCGG
>Ga0209487_1000708_pt1 | contig 29516 bp, 25 predicted proteins | sample Poulit2012_FD_187524 | JGI IMG/M metagenome (GOLD analysis project Ga0209487, IMG submission 187524) | Agricultural soil microbial communities from Georgia to study Nitrogen management - Poultry litter 2012 (SPAdes) (version 2) | ecosystem: Environmental > Terrestrial > Soil > Agricultural land...
CGCGGCTCCAGGGTCTGCAGCAGGTCGTGGCCGAACCAGCGGCTGTCCCGCTCGAAGAACAGGCCGGCGTCGAGGATGGCCTGGGGCGTGGAGCTGGCGGGGCGGTCGTCGTCCAGGGGCGAGCCGGGGGTCAGGGGCAGCCGGTCCAGGCTGTACTGGACATGGCGCCACTTCACCGTGGGCTCGACATAGCCCCAGCTCCAGTGCAGGGGCAGGGTCAGGCCCAGCTCGCCGTAGATCCGCTTGCCGGTGATGCGGGTGCCCCCCTTGCGCAGGGCGTCGTCGTGCTCGAAATCGGTGTACTGCAACAGGGCGCTGTAGTCGGGCCGGAAATTGTGCCCGCTGGTGGTGCGCTGGACCGTGAGCTGGGGCAGTCGCCGGTAGGGCTTGCTGATCAGCTCCTCGATGGTCTGGTACTGGTGGGCCCGCAGGGTGCCGTTCCAGTTCCCCAGGCCGGCGCCCAGCACGACGGCCTGGTCGAGGTGGGTCTGGCGGCGCACGTCCAGGCTGCTGACGTCCAGGTCGCGAAAGTAGTCCAGGTCGCTGACCTTGGCGTAGTCCACTCGGGTGGTCAGATGGCGACCGATGCGCCCGCGGTGTTCCCCCGCGAACAGCCAGCGGTCGTCCCCGGTGAGGTCGTCGTTGGGCAGCATGCCCGCCGCCAGCGTGGTCGCGCCAAAACCGGCCAGATGGCGCAGCTCGGTTTCCAGCATGGTGCCGCGGTCGGCCAGATAGCGGGGGGTCAGCGTGGCGTCGTAGTTGGGGGCGAGGTTGAGGTAGTAGGGAGCGGCGATCTCCCCACCCTCGCCGCTGCTGAAGCTGGGCCACAGCCAGCCCGTCTGGCGCCGGTCGTCGATGGGAAAGCTGAGCCAGGGCGTGTACAGCACCGGCAGACCGCCCGCCCTCAGCACGGCATGGCGGGCAACGCCGCGGCCGGTCTCATCGTCGAGGTCGAGGTGGCGGGCATCCAGCAGCCAGACTTCGTCATCGGGGGTGCACTGGGTATAGCGGGCGCGTTCCAGGCTGGCCCGGTGCTCGCTGGTCCGGGTCAGCAGGTCGGCCCGGGCCCGGGCTCCGCTGCCGTAGTCCAGCAGCCGGGCCTGGCGGAGGCTGCCCAGCCCGGTGTTGGTGTCCAGGTCGGCTCGCTCGCCGGCCAGCAGCAGGCCGGGCTCGCGGAGCCGGACCTCTCCCTCGAAAAGGGCCGCGCCGGTGGCCTGGTCCATTTCTGCCCGGCGGGCCGTGACCCGGCGCTGGCCCTGGACCAGCTCCACCTCTCCCTCCAGGTGAATGATTTCCCCCCGCCACTCCGAGCGCAGGGCCTGGGCTCGGGTGGGCACCTGGTGGCGGGGCAGGTGGGCATCGGGCCAGTGTTGCGGCGGCTCGATGTAGCGGCCGCTGCAGCCAGGGCCCAGCTGACAGCGCTCGGCCTCGCTCAGGGCGCTGGCGGGAACCCAGTCCCAGAGCTCGGCAGGGGCGGTCGTGCCCGCCGGGGGGGGCGGGTCGCCGGAAGAGGTCGGGGGCGCCGTCTGCCTGGCAGCGGAGGCTGCCGAGCCCGCCGGCGCCTCCCGGTGGCACTGCCAGCCGCCCTCGCCGGGCTGACACACCCAGGGCGCCGGGCCAGCGGCCGCGGCAGGGGAAGGAGCGGCGGCCAGAACCGTATACAATGCCGTGATCAGGGCGAGGGGGCGATGCAAGGCGGTCATGTTGTTATGCTGGGGTCCGTTGACAGGAGCTGTGTTGCAGGGAACCTTCGCCGGGTCGGGACCCATTGCCAGCCCGGGCGGCTGTCCGTCGCTCGTAGAGGCCCACCATCGTTCTCTCCTTCCATTTCGCCGGGCGGGAACGGCCTCCAGCGACGACCTTCAGGCTGTGTGAGCAGGCTCGACCCCGGGGCGGTCTGGCCCATGGCGATCCCGGGAGACCGGACCTCTGCAGAAGCTGCAAAGCATAAAGCATAACGTGTCGGGATGCTCCCGGCAGCGATGGAAAACGGAGCGCGGAGCAAGAGAGCATGGCAGGACAACGGGAGGAGAGGCCGGTGGACGTCAGGCGGCAGCAGCTGGACGATTGGGTGAGCGGTCAGCTGGGCGAGCCCCTGGCGGGGGAGCCCGCTTCCAGCGACGCCAGTTTCCGGCGCTACTTCCGCTACTATCCCGGCGTCGGCGCCCACGGCAGCGTGATTGCCATGGATGCGCCGCCAGAACAGGAGAGCTGTCGTCCCTTTGTCCAGGTGGCGGCGCTGCTGCGGGAGGTGGTCTGGGTGCCGGAAATCCTGGCGGAAGACCAGGAGCGCGGCTTTCTGTTGCTGACCGACCTGGGCACCACCACCCTGCTGCAGGCGTTGCAGCGGCCCCTGCCCCAGGAAGAGGTGCGGGCGCTGTATGCCCGAGCCTGGAGCGAACTGCTGCAGCTGCAGCAGCTGCCCTGCCCCGATAGCCTGCCCCGCTATGGGGAGGCGCTGCTGCGCCAGGAGCTGGAGCTGTTTCCCCAGTGGTATGTCCAGCGCCATCTGGGGCGCAGCTGGGGCCCGGCTCAGCGGGAGGACTGGCGGCAGCTGACCGACCTGCTGTGCCGGCGGGCTCAAGCCCAGGCCCAGGTGCTGGTCCATCGGGACTACATGCCCCGCAACCTCATGGTGGGGGGGCCGAGGCTGGGCATCATCGATTTTCAGGACGCGGTCTGCGGGCCCATCAGCTACGACCCGGTGAGCCTGCTGGAGGATGCCTTCCTGTCCTGGCCCCGGGAGGTGGTGGTGACCGGGCTGCGCTATTACTGGCGCCAGGCTGCGGCTGCCGGGCTGCCAGTGCCGGGGGACTGGGAAGAGTTTGTGCTGGACTGCGACCTGATGGCGGTCCAGCGCCATCTCAAGGTGGTGGGCATCTTCGCGCGCATCCACTACCGGGATGGCAAGCCTCACTACTTTGCCGATGTGCAGCGCTTTCTCGGCTATCTGCGCGGGGCAGCGGGGCGTCGCCCCGAGCTGTTGGCCCCCCTGGACCGGCTGCTGGACTGGGTGGAGCAGCCATGAAGGCGATGATTCTGGCCGCGGGCCGCGGCGAGCGCATGCGGCCCCTGTCGGACCGCGTTCCCAAGCCGCTGCTGGAGGTGGGCGGACGCCCGCTGATCGCCTGGCACCTGCTGCGGCTGGCAGCGGCGGGGGTGCGGCAGGTGGTCATCAATCATGCCTGGCTGGGCGGCCAGATCGAGGCGGCGCTGGGGAGTGGCGAGGCGTTCGGGTTGAGCATTGCCTACTCCCCCGAATCCTCGGCTCTGGAGACGGCGGGGGGCATCCGCCAGGCTCTGCCGCTGCTGGCCTCCGAGGGCGCCCCGGAGCATTTTCTGTTGATCAACGGCGATGTGTGGACCGACTACCCCCTGGCGGAGTTGCTGTCGCTGCGCCCCCAGGGCGCCCACCTGGTGCTGGTGGACAACCCCGACCACCACCCCGAGGGGGATTTTGGCCTGGAGAGCGGTCGTCTGACCGCGCTGCCGCCACGGCTGACCTATGCCGGCCTGGGGGTGTTTGCCATCGCCCCGTTTCTGGCCCTGGCCCCTGGCCGGCGGCCTCTGCGCCCAGTGCTGGAGCAGGCCCTAGCCCGGGGCGAGCTCAGCGGTGAACACTACCGGGGGCACTGGGTCGATGTGGGCACGCCCCAGCGATGGACGGAACTGAATGCGTGGCTGGGCGAGAGGGACCGGCTTTCGCTACAATGACCGACCCTGACCTCCTCGAGACCGCGAGCCCGCCATGACTGCTCATGTAATCGCTCCTTCCATACTCGCCGCCGACTTCGCCCGGCTGGGGGCCGAGGCCGAGGCCGTGCTGGCAGCCGGTGCCGACTGGATACACTTCGATGTGATGGACAACCACTATGTGCCCAACCTCACCATCGGGCCCATGGTGTGCAAGGCTCTGCGGGAGTACGGTATCGAGGCACCCATCGATGCCCACCTCATGGTCCAGCCGGTGGAGGCGCTGATCGATGACTTTGCCGCCGCCGGCGCCAGCTCCATCACCTTCCATCCCGATGCCTGCACCCACGTCGACCGGGCGTTGAGCCAGATCCGCGACGCCGGCTGCCGGGCGGGGCTGGTGCTCAACCCCCACCTGGGTCCCGAGGTTCTCCACCATGTCCTGGACAAGCTGGACATGGTCCTGCTGATGTCGGTCAACCCGGGCTTCGGCGGCCAGACCTTCATCCCCTCCACCCTGGACAAGGTCAGGGCGGTGCGGGAGCTGGTGGATGCCAGCGGCCGGGAGATCCGCATCGAGGTGGACGGCGGCATCGGCCTGGACAACATCGCCGAGGTGGCGGCGGCGGGAGCCGATACCTTCGTGGCCGGCTCGGCCATTTTCGGCGCCGACGACTATGGGGCCGTCATCGCCGCCATGCGACAGCGTCTGGCGAGCGTGGGCTGAGGCCATGGGGCGATGTCTTGCGAACCCGGTCCGGCTCCCTGGCTCGCTGGTGGGGGCGGGCTGGAGTTTCCTGCAGCGGTGGCTTGCCGGCGTGCGCGCGGTGACGCGCTGGCGCTGGCGTCGGCTGGGCTGAACCCCACCTCCACCCCCCTTGTCATGGCAGGAAACCCATCATGAAATCCGCAGATCTGGCCCGACTGGCCGCCGAGGGCTACAACCGCGTAGCGCTGAGCAAGGAGGTCTTCGCCGACCTCGAAACCCCCCTGAGCGCCTACCTCAAGCTGGCCCACGGGCCCTATACCTATCTGTTTGAGTCGGTCCAGGGCGGCGAGCAGTGGGGACGCTATTCCATCATTGGCCTGCGGGCCGCCACCGTGCTCAAGGTCCATGGCCACCGGGCCGTTGTCGAGCGCGACGGGGTCGTGGTGGAAGAGCACCCCGAGCTGGCGGATCCACTGGCCTTCGTCGAGGCGTTTCAGCATCGCTATCGGGTGCCCCCCATGGCAGACCTGCCCCGGTTCCACGGCGGCCTGGTGGGCTATTTCGGCTACGACACCGTGCGCTATGTGGAGCCCTCCCTGGCCGGCACCTGTCCCCCCGATCCGCTGGGCAACCCCGACATTCTGCTGATGGTGTCCGAGGAGGTGCTGGTCTTTGACAACCTGGCTGGCACCATGCGGTTGGTGGTCCACTGCGACCCCGGCACGGAGGGCTCGGCGAGCGCCGCCAGGGCGCGGCTGGAGGTGCTGGCCGAGCGGCTGCGACAGCCCCTGCCCGAGTTGCCCCCCCTGACCCCCGAGCCCGGCGATCTGCCCGAGAGCGCCTTTGAATCGGAGTTTGGCGAACAGCGCTACCACGAGGCGGTGGAGCGCATCCGGGCCTACACCCGGGCCGGAGCGGTGCAGCAGGTGGTGCCTTCCCAGAGGCTGTCCCTGCCCTTCGAAGGCGAGCCCCTGAACCTCTATCGGGCGCTGCGCCATCTCAACCCCTCTCCCTATCTGTACTACCTGCATCTGGGCGAGTTCCACGTGGTGGGTTCCAGCCCCGAGATCCTGGCCCGGGCCGAGGCCGGCCAGGTGACCGTGCGGCCCATTGCCGGCACCCGCCGGCGGGGCCGCGATGCCGCGGAGGACCAGGCCCTGGAGGCAGAGCTGCTGGCCGATCCCAAGGAGCGGGCCGAACACCTGATGCTGATCGACCTCGGCTGCGAGGATGCGGCCCGGGTGGCCCGGCCCGGCACCGTCCGGGTGACGGAAAAGATGGCCATCGAGCGCTATGCCTATGTCATGCACATGGTGTCCAATGTGGTGGGAGCGCTGCAGGAGGGAGTGACCTCCATCGATGTGCTGAGGGCAACCCTGCCCGCCGGCACCCTGTCGGGGGCCCCCAAGCGGCGCGCCATGGAGATCATCGACGAGCTGGAGACCGTCAAGCGCGGCGTCTATGGAGGCGCCGTGGGTTACATTGGCTGGCAGGACAACATGGACATGGCCATCGCCATTCGGACCGCGGTCATCCAGCAGGGCCGGCTGCATGTCCAGGCCGGCGGCGGCGTGGTGGCAGATTCCGTGCCCCGCCTGGAGTGGCAGGAAACCATGAACAAGGCCCGGGCCATGTTTCGAGCGGCCTCCATGGCCATGGCCCGGACCCCAGGCCGGCAGGGCTGACTGCCGGACAATTCAAGAAGGGATGTGTGGATGGATATCAAAGCGGCACTGGCGCGGGTCGCCGGCCACCTGAACCTGACGGCAGAAGAAATGCAGGCAGTGATGCGGTTGATCATGACCGGTCAGGCCAGCGACGCCCAAATCGGCGCCCTGCTCATCGGGCTGCGGATGAAGAGCGAAACCCTGGATGAGATCGAAGGCGCGGCGCGGGCCATGCGCGAGCTGGCCACCCCGGTGATGGTGGGCGAGCTGGACCACTTGGTGGACATCGTCGGCACCGGCGGCGATGGCGCCAACCTGTTCAATCTGTCCACCGCCGCGGCCTTTGTCGCCGCCGCGGCCGGAGCCAAGGTGGCCAAGCATGGCAATCGCGGCGTCTCCAGCAAAGCGGGCAGCGCGGACCTGCTGGAGCAGGCCGACATCCGCCTCGAGCTGAACCCCGAGCAGGTGGCCCGCTGCATTCGGGAGGTGGGCGTCGGCTTCATGTTTGCCGTCAACTACCACCCGGCCATTCGCCACGCCTCGGTGGCGCGCCGGGATCTGGGCATGCGCACGGTGTTCAACATTCTCGGTCCGCTGACCAATCCGGCCGGGGTCCGGCGGATGCTGATCGGGGTCTTCAATGGCGAGCTGTGCCGGCCCATGGCCGAGGTGCTGCAGCGGCTCGGCGCCGAGCACGCCATGGTGGTGCACGCCGAGGACGGACTCGACGAGATCAGCATTGCCAGCCCGACCCGCGTGGTGGAGCTTCGCCACGGCGAGCTGGAGGAGTATCGCATCGAGCCCGAGGAGTTCGGCATTTCCAGCCAGAGCCTCATTGGCCTGAGCGTGGCCGACAGCGAAGAGTCCCTGGCACTGATTCACGATGCCCTGGGGGCGCGCAGCAGCACCTACGGGGCAAAGGCCGCGGACATGATTGCCCTGAATGCCGGGGCGGCGCTCTATGTCGCCGGCATCACCCGGGACATGCGCCAGGGCGTGGCCCTGGCCGAGGATGCCATCCACGGTGGCCGGGCCCGGGAAAAGATGGCCGAGCTGGCGGTGTTCAGCCATGGCCTGCAGGAGCGCAGCGGGGTGACCGCACCATGACCCTCCCCACCGTGTTGCAGCGCATCCTGGTCCGCAAGAGCGAAGAAGTGGCGGAGCGCCGGCGCCTCGTCAGCGAGGCGGAGTTGCTGGCCCGAGCCGGGGAGCGCACCCCGCCCCGGGGGTTTGTCGAGGCCCTGGCCGGGCGGATGAGGGCAGAGCAGCCGGCGGTGATCGCCGAGATCAAGCGCGCCTCCCCCAGCCAGGGCATCATTCGCCAGGACTTCGATCCGGCGGCCATCGCCCGCAGCTATGCCGTGGCCGGTGCCGCCTGCCTGTCGGTGCTGACCGATGTCGACTTCTTTCAGGGTGCCGACCGGTATCTGGAGCAGGCCCGGGAGGCCTGCCAGCTGCCGGTGCTGCGCAAGGATTTTGTCATCGATCCCTGGCAGGTGCTGGAGGCCAGGGCGCTGGGAGCGGACTGCGTGCTGCTGATCGTCGCCGCCTTGGACTCCGCTCGTCTCGCCGAGCTGCATGCCTGTGCCCTGGAGCAGGGCATGGACGTGTTGGTGGAGGTGCACAGCGAGGAGGAACTGGAGCAGGCCCTGGCCCTGGAGCTGGACCTGGTGGGCATCAACAACCGCAACCTGCACACCTTCGAGACCCGGCTGGAGACCACGCTGGACCTGCTGGAGCGCATTCCCGAGGGCTGCTTGGTGGTGACCGAGAGCGGCATCCACCACCGGGAAGATGTCGCCACCATGCTGGCGCGGAACGTGTACGGCTTCCTGGTGGGGGAGGCCTTCATGCGGGCGGCCGACCCCGGCGCCGAGTTGCGGCGGCTGTTCTACCCGGTCGACTGATCAGCCTGCCCCGGTGCAAGACCGGGGCAGGAGTCCGCTGTCCATGGACGGCGCCATGGAGAGGGCCCGCTAGCGGCGAGCAGCGGCGGCGACGGCTCGGCCCGCGGCCCGGCCGCTGAAGGTGGCATCGCCCACGGAAATGCCCGAGCTGTATCCGTCGGCGCGCCGGGGCACGCCACAGGCGGTGCGGCCGGCGGCATAGAGGCCGGGGATGGGCTCCCGCAGCGCCGTGACCACCTCCCCGCTGGGCAGGGTATCCAGCCCGCCCAGGGTAAAGAAGGGGTAGAAGGCGCCGCGGCCGGGAGTGCAGTCCAGGGCCACATAGGGCGCGGTCATGGGCTTGAGGTATTCCGCTGCCTTGTGAAACAGCGGGTCCTCGCCCTGGGCGGCGTGCTCGTTGTAGTAGCGGAGGGTATGGGCCAGGGTGCCCGGGGGCAGCTCCAGCTCCTGCTCCAGCTCCTCGATGGTCTCGCCGGTGCCGGCAATGCCGGCGCCGAGGTAGCTGACGGTCTCATAGTCGCCGTAGTCCTCGACGCTGGCCACCAGATAGATGCGGTCGCCGGGCTGCTGCCGGGCGTGCCAGCCCACGCGGCCGTGGTAGCAGTCCTCGTTGATGAAGCGCTGTCCCTTGTCATTGACCAGAATGCCAAAGGTCAGCGACGCCGGGGGGTAGTAGGGCAGGCTGACAAAGCCCTCGTGCATGTTGATGGCGTGCCCCCCCGCGCCCAGGCCCATCAGGATGCCACTGCCGGTGTCCCCGGGGTTGCCGATGGCCATGGCGTTGCGGTGCAGGTCGGGGGCATGCTTGCTCAGCATCTCCTCGTTCATGGCAAAGCCGCCGGCGCAGAGGATCACTCCCTGCCGGGCCCGCACGGTGCGTTCCTGCTGATCGATGCGGACCACCATGCCGTGGACGCTGCCCGCCTCGTCGGTGATCAGGGTCAGGGTGCGGGCCTCGTAGTGAACGGCGATGCGCTCGCGCTGCTCGATCTGTTCGGTGAGGATGCGGATCAGCAGCGGGCCGCCGTTGTCCCCCTCGATCTGCAGGTTGTGTCCCCGCGGGCAGGGCTTGGCCAGCTGGTTGAAGGGCCAGGCCTTTTCATTGCCGGTGTAGAGCAGGCAGTCGTCGGTCAGCGCCATGATGGCGCGCTCCTCGTGAAAGGAATCCTTGAAGGGCACGCCCAGGGACACCAGCCAGTCGAAGTGTTCCAGGCTGCCGTCGACATAGGCTCGAATCTTGGCCTCATCGGCCTGGGGGCCGGCGGCGGCCATCAGGTAGTTGAACATGTCCTCGGTGCGGTCCTCGAAGCCGCAGGCACGCTGAACCCGGGTTCCGCCGTTGCCGCCCATGTAGATTTCCGCGCTGGACAGGGCCGTGGAGCCGCCGGCAGCGGAGGCCAGCTCAAAGATCATGACCTCGGAGCCGGCATCGGCGGCTTCGATGGCGGCACAGGCTCCGGCGCCGCCGAACCCGACGATGGCCACGTCGGTCTCCATGTCCCAGTGGGTGACTTCACTCAGGCGCAGCGGGCGGATGGGCTCGGTGCGCCCCGCAGTACCGGTGGTCGTGCTGCTTGTCGTCGTCATAGTGTGATCCATACGGCTTGGCTTGAAGGGAATTCCTTATTTTAACCACGGCAGGCGGGGCGGGGCCATGACCGGGGTCAAGCGTGTTGAACCGCAGCTGGTTGCTGCGCTGGTGCTGGAACCCGATCGAGGGTCGCGGGGTCTGAACCCGACAGTCAGGACAACCAGGAGAGGGACCATGACCAATGGCGAAGAAGTCCGGCAGGGAGAGGGGCAGGGCGGGGCAAAGGCCGAGGCCCGGGACCAGGTGATGAAGGATTTTGAGGAGTTGGTGGAGCGGGCCGACCGGCTGCGCCAGAGCACCTCGGAGCTGGCCAGCGAGGAATACGGCGAGCTGCGCGACCAGATCAGCGATGCCCTGAAGCGGGTGCGGAGCAGCCTGGATCGAACCGAGTCGGGCATGATGGAGCAGGGTGCCGCGGCCCGGCAGTGGGCCGAGGAGTGCGCCCGGGAGCACCCCTGGTGCACCATTGCCGCCGCCTCGGGCGTGGGCTTTCTGCTGGGGCTGCTGGCCAGGCGCTGACCATGGTGGATTCCGCTTCCGGTCCGTCTTCGCGGGGCCCCTCCCTGAACCGGCTCGGGGCCACCCTGCTGCGCCTGCTCCGCGGCCATGTGGAACTGCTGGGCATCGAGCTGCTGGAACAGCGGGACCACGCCCTGCGGCTGGCCCTGCTGTCGGGGTTCGCCCTGGTGTTTGCGCTGCTGTTTCTGCTGTCGCTCTCCCTGCTGCTGGTGCTGATCTTCTGGGATCACCACCGCCTGCTGGTCTGTGCCCTGCTCTGTGGGGTCTACCTGGGGGCTGCGCTGTGGGCGGCCCTGCGGCTGGTCGCCGAGATGGATCGCCGCCCGCCGCCCTTCGAGGCCACCATGGATGAGCTGGCGCGCAGCCAGCAGAGGCTGGAGTCATGACCGACGAGGACCGGGCGGGCCTGCCCCGAACCTCCCCGGCCCTGCGCAAGGCCCTGGTGCGCATGCAGCTGGAAGCCGGCCGCCAGCAGCTGGGCGAGGAGGTGGAGCTGCTCTGGCAGCCGCTGCGTCACCTGGAGGATCGGGGTCGCCACCTGGGGCGTCGCCTGCAGGCCCTGGGCCCGCCGCTGTGGCTGGCCCTGGCCGCCCCGCTGCTGGTGATGCTGGTGCGGCGAAGACCGGTCTCAGGTCGGGCGGCGAGGCAGGGCGGGCTGACTTCTGCGCTGCGGCTGGCGCTGCTGATGGCCCCGCTGCTGAGGCGTGGCTACGGACTGCTGAGTGCCCGGCGGAGCGAGGAGCGCCCCTGAGCCGAGCCGGCTCCCGAGCGGCCCAGTTCTGGGCATTCCCCTTCTCGGGCGTTAGAATGGCGCCCTTTCCGTTGTCCATTCCAGCCCAGTGTGGAGCCGTCGTTCATGTCCAACGTCAAGAAAGTGGTCCTGGCCTATTCGGGGGGGCTCGATACCTCGGTGATCGTTCGCTGGCTGCAGGAAGTGCATGACTGCGAGGTAGTGACCTTTACGGCGGACATTGGCCAGGGCGAGGAAGTGGAGCCGGCCCGGGCCAAGGCGGAACAGCTCGGGGTAAAGGAAATTTACATCGAGGACCTGAGGGAGGAGTTCGTCCGCGATTTTGTCTTCCCCATGTTTCGAGCCAACAGCCTCTATGAAGGAGAGTACCTGCTGGGCACCTCCATCGCCCGGCCGCTGATCGCCAAGCGACTGATCGAGATTGCCGCCGAGACCGGCGCCGATGCCATCTCCCATGGCGCCACCGGCAAGGGCAACGACCAAGTGCGCTTTGAGCTGGGCGCCTATGCCCTCAACCCGGACATCAAGGTCATCGCACCCTGGCGGGAGTGGGAGCTGACTTCCCGGGAAACCCTGATGGAATACTGTGCCCAACACGACATCCCGGTGGATTTTGCCGCGGGGGGCAAGCGGTCGCCCTACTCCATGGATGCCAACCTGCTGCATATTTCTTACGAGGGCGGACGGCTCGAGGACCCCTGGCAGGAGGCAGAGGAGGAGATGTGGCGCTGGAGCGTCAGTCCCGAGCAGGCGCCGGAGGTGCCGACCTACATCGAGCTCGAGTTCGCCGGCGGTGATCCGGTGGCCCTGAACGGGGAGGCCCTCAGCCCGGCAGCGATGCTGGCCCGGCTCAATGAGCTGGGTGGCGCCAACGGCATCGGCCGGCTGGACATGGTGGAAAACCGCTATGTGGGCATGAAGTCCCGGGGTTGCTATGAGACCCCGGGCGGGACCATTCTGCTGCAGGCGCGCCGGGCGGTGGAATCCCTGACCCTGGATCGGGAGGTGGCCCACCTGAAGGAAGAGCTGATGCCCCGCTACGCCACCCTCGTCTACAACGGCTACTGGTTCAGCCCCGAGCGGCGCATGCTGCAGGCGGCCATCGACGAGAGCCAGTCCGTGGTCAATGGCGTGGCCCGGCTGAAGCTGTACAAGGGCAGCGTCACCGTGGTCGGGCGCAAGTCCGAACAGTCGCTGTTCGACTCTCGCATCGCCACCTTCGAGGACGACGAGGGCGCCTACGACCAGAAGGATGCGGAGGGCTTCATCAAGCTCAACGCCCTGCGGCTGCGCATCGCCGCGCGCAGCGGCCGCTGAAGGGGCTGCCCCGGCGCGCTACTGGCGCGCCGGGCGCTTGTACAGCTTGCGCTGCAGGGTGCGGCGGTGCATGCCCAGAGCCCGGGCCGTGGCCGAGATGTTGCCCTGGTGCTGGGCGAGGGTGCGCTGAATGTATTCCCACTCCATCCGGTCCACCGACAGGGGGTTTTCCGGCAGCGCCACATCGGCATCGCCCTCGGTGTGCTCGAAGGCGGCGAGAATCTCGTCCACCGTGGCGGGCTTGCACAGGTATTGCACGGCCCCCAGCTTGACCGCCTCCACCGCCGTGGCAATGCTGGAATAGCCCGTGAGAATGACGATGAGGGCTTCGGGTGCAAGGTCGAGGATGGGCTCGATCAGCATCAGCCCCGACTGCTGGCCCAGCTTCAGGTCCAGCACAATTCGCGGCGGGGGCAGTTCTGCCTCCGCCTGTTGGCGCTCGCGCAGCAGGGCCAGGGCCTCGTCGCCATTCTGGGCGCAGGCCGGCTGCAGTCCTCGCCGCCGGCAGGTGCGGGCCAGAACCGAGGCAAAGGCCTCATCGTCGTCGATGATCAGTATGTCAAGCAGAGTCGGCATCCTCCCTCCTGGGTTGGCTCGTCGGGTTCTCGGTCCCGGCTGGCAGGACGGGCAGCTCCAGCCGGGCAATGGTGCCGCCGCCGGGGCGGGGCAGCCAGTCCAGCCTGCCGCCGTGGCGTTCGGCGGCGGCCTGGCTCAGCATCAGGCCCAGGCCCAGCCCGCCGGGCTTGGTGCTCGAAAAGGGGCGGGGCGGCAGCTGTTGGTGCTGCCCCCGGTCCTTGACTTCAATGATGGCGTGGCGGTCGCCTACCTTCAGGGCCAGATCGACCACCCGGTCTGAGCCCTGGGCATCGGCGGCGTTGTTGAGCAGGTTCAGCAGGGCCTGCTCCAGCACCGGGTCAGCGGGCACCGCCGCATCCTCGGGGCAGGGGGTCGCCCAGCGGTAGCGGGCCCGGGGACGCATTACCTGCCAGCGGTCCAGGGTCTGGTGGACAAAGGCCAGGGCGCTGGCGTGGCCGACGTCACCGTGCTGGTGGGTCTCGGCGGTGGCCACCAGCTTGCGCAGAATCTGCCGGCAGCCCTCGACCTGGCGGCGGAGCAGACGGAGATCCGCCGTCCAGGCCTGTTCTGCGTCGTCGCTGCCGGCGCCCGCATCATCCAGCATGTCGTCCAGCAGCAGGGTCATGGTGGAGAGGGGCGTGCCCAGCTCATGGGCCGTGCCCGCCGCCAGGGTGGCCACCGAAATCAGTTGCTGCTGGCGCAGGGCCTCCTCCCGGTGGCCGTTGAGCTCGGCCTGCTGCACCCGCAGTGCCGCCGCCATGCGGCTGACAAAAAAGCCGATGACCGAGGCCGAGACAACAAACTCGAACCACATGCCCACCAGGTGCAGGTGGGGCTGCTGGCCCGGCGTGGGCGGCATCATGAAGCTCACCGGCTGGTAGTGAAACAGCAGCAGGGTGTGGGCGCCCAGGGATAGCAGGGTGATCGCCGCGGTCTGACCGGGCCCGAGCACGGCCGCGGCGATGCAGATGGGCACCAGATAATAGGACACAAAGGGGTTGGTGATGCCGCCGCTGTAGTAGAGCATCACCGTCAGGATGCCGATGTCGCACAGCAGGTGGGCGGCAAACTCGCCGTCGCTGACATCCTCCGAGCCCCGCAGCCGCCAGAAGGTATAGGCGGTCAGCAGCCCCAGCAGGGCGACCCCCGTCAGCAGGGCGGTGTAGTCCATGTCCGCCTGCAGCCACAACCGCGCAAACAGGATGCCCCCCAGCTGGCCGGCGATGACGATGAGTCGGATCAGCGCCACCCGGTGCAGGTTGGTCAGCGAGGCGTGGAGAGACAGGGGGGTGGGCATGGGTGCAGCGCGTCGGCAGAATGAAGCCCATTATAGGAAATGTCGACTGGAAGCGCAGGGCGTTCGCCGGAAGCCATGGGGTCGCGCTATAATGCGCGCCCCGATTCCCGACCGAGCAGACCTCATTCTTCCATGACCCACGCCACTCGCGCCATCAGCACCCGCCGGACCTTTGCCATCATCTCTCACCCCGACGCCGGCAAGACCACCATCACCGAGCGCTTTCTGCTGCTGGGCCAGCTCATCCAGGTGGCGGGCGCGGTCAAGGGCAAGAAGGCCGATCGCCACGCGACCTCCGACTGGATGACGATGGAGCAGGAGCGGGGCATCTCGGTGACCTCCTCGGTCATGCAGTTTCCCTACGAGGGCTGCGTCATCAATCTGCTGGACACGCCCGGTCACGAGGACTTCTCTGAGGACACCTATCGCACGCTGACGGCGGTGGATTCTGCCCTGATGGTGATCGACGGCGCGCGGGGGGTGGAGGACCGCACCATCAAGCTGATGAATGTCTGCCGGCTGCGGGACACGCCCATCTTTTCCTTCATCAACAAGCTGGACCGCGACATCCGTGACCCCATCGAGCTGCTGGATGAAATCGAGGAGGTGCTCGACATCAAGGCCGCGCCCATCAACTGGCCGATCGGCATGGGGCCCGACTTTCGGGGGGTGTATAACCTCTACACCGACACCATCCACCTGTACTCGGCGGGCCGGGGACGGGTGCTGGAGGAACAGAAAACCCTGCAGGGGCTCGACAGCGACGCTGCCCGGGAGACCCTGGGGGAGATCTGGGAGGAACTGGTGGAAGAGGTGGAGCTGGTCCGCGGAGCCAGCCACCGCTTCGACCGGGAGCTGTTTCTGAAGGGGCGCCTGGCCCCGGTGTTTTTCGGCACGGCCCTGGGCAACTTCGGCGTCCGGGAGCTGCTGGACGACTTTGTGCGCTGGGCGCCGCCTCCCCAGCCCCGGGCCGCGCGGGAGCGCCTGGTGAGCCCGGAGGAGCCGGCCTTCTCGGGGTTTGTGTTCAAGATCCAGGCCAACATGGACCCCCGGCACCGCGACCGCATTGCCTTTCTGCGCATCTGTTCGGGAACCTATGAACAGGGCATGCGCATGCGCCATGTCCGCATCGGCCGGGAGGTGCGGGTGGCGGATGCGGTGTCCTTTCAGGCCGGCGACCGGGCCACGGTGGAGCGGGCGGTGGCCGGGGACATCATCGGGTTGCACAACCACGGCACCATCCAGATCGGGGACAGTTTCAGCGCAGGAGAAGAGCTCCAGTTCACCGGCATTCCCCACTTCGCCCCCGAGCTGTTTCGCAGCATCCGCCTGCGGGATCCGATGAAGATGAAGCAGCTGAGGCGGGGTTTGCAGCAGCTGTCGGAGGAGGGTTCGGCCCAGGTGTTCTTCCCCCTCCACCGCAATGTGATTGTGGTGGGAGCGGTGGGCCAGCTGCAGTTTGACGTGGTGACCTACCGACTTCGGGACGAGTACAAGGTGGACGCAATCTACGAGCCGGTCAGCGTGCACACTGCCCGCTGGGTGGCCTGCGCCGACCCCCGCAAGCTGGAGGAGTTTCGCCTCCGGGCCGGAGAAAACCTGGCCGAGGACGGCGGCGGTCACCTTACCTATCTGGCCCCGAGCCGGGTCAACCTCAGCCTGATGGAGGAGCGCTGGCCCGAGGTGGAATTCCATGCCACCCGAGAGCACTGAGTCGTCCCTGCGACTGGACCGCTATGTGGCCGGGACCACCGACCTGTCCCGGCGCCAGGTGCGCCAGGCGGTGCGCGCCGGGCGGGTTCTAGTGGACGGCGAGGTCGCCACGGAGGTGGCCCGACACGTCTCGCCCCAGGCCAGGGTGCTCCTCGATGGCCGGCCGCTGCGACAGCCCGGTCATCGCTACTTCATGCTGCACAAGCCCCCGGGCTATGTCTGCGCCAGCCACGACCCGGTGCATCCCGTGGCCCTGGATCTGCTGGATGAAGACAATGCGGGCGCTTTGCATTTTGCCGGCCGCCTCGACATCGATGCCACGGGGCTGGTGCTGATCACCGACGATGGCCAGTGGTCCCACCGCATCCGCTCGCCGCGCCATGGCTGCGAGAAGACCTACTACGTCGAGCTGGAGCAGCCCCTGCCCGAGCGGGCCGAGGAACAGCTGGCCCGGGGCATCTGGCTGCAGCCGGAGCGCCACCGGACGCGGCCGGCCCGGCTGGAGCGGGTGGCGGACGACTGCGCCCGCCTGACCTTGACCGAGGGCCGCTACCACCAGGTCAAGCGCATGTTCGCGGCGTTGGGCTGCCCGGTCGAGGTGCTGCATCGGGAAGCCATTGGCGGGGTCGAGCTGGATGCCGAACTGCTGCCCGGGGAATACCGACCGCTGACTGCCGACGAAGTGGCCCGGCTGACCGGCTGAGGCCTGGAGCCTGGGCAGGGGTCGCGTCGGCGGGCAGTCAGCTGGTACTATGCTCCGCCTTGAAAGCGGCCTACTCTGGCTCGGGGTGGGCCGGCCAAACTGTGAAAAGGGATGTGTTGTGACCAGGCGAATGCTCATCATGCTGGTGCTGACCGGGCTGCTGTTCGGCTCGGTGTTTGGCATGAAATGGTTCAGCGACCGCATGCTGACGGACTACCTCGATGCCATGCCGGTGCCCCCGGCCACCATCAGTACTGCCACCGCCGAGACCATGTCCTGGCAGCGTCGGCTCCAGGCCAGCGGCAGCCTGAACCCGGTGCAGGGAGCGGAGATCACCACCGAGGTCAGCGGGGTGGTCACCGCCGTGCACTTCGAGTCGGGGGCCTGGGTGGAAAAGGGCGACCCTCTGCTCACCCTGGATCCGCGGGTGGAGCGGGGCGAGCTGGCCCGGCTCGAGGCCCAGCTGGAGCTGGCGGAGCTGAATCGCAAGCGGGTCAGCGAGCTGTACGAGCGGGCCACCGTGTCCCGGTCCGAGCACGACGCCGCCCAGGCGGAGCTGCGCTCGGCCCAGGCCGCAGTGGATGCCCAGGCCGGCCGCCTGGCCCAGCGCGAGCTGGTGGCTCCCTTTTCCGGGAGACTGGGCATTCGCCGGGCCAATGTCGGCGAGTACCTGGAACAGGGCACCCCGGTGGTGACCCTGCAGTCGCTGGACCCCATCGATGCAGATTTCACCCTGCCCGAGCGCCATCTTGGCGCGCTGCGCCCCGGCTACCCGGTGGGCATCCGGGTCGCCGCCTTCCCCGACCGCGAGTTTCGCGGTGAGGTGCTGGCCGTGGAGCCCCGGGTCAATGCCTCGACCCGCAACTTCCTGGTGAGGGCCCGGCTGGCCAACCCAGACCACGAGCTGGTGCCGGGGCAGTTTGTCCAGGCCAGGGTGGAGCTCCCCGGCGAAAACACCGTGGTGGTGGTGCCTCGCACGGCCATTCACTACACCTCCTACGGGGCTTCGGTCTTCGTCGTGGGCCGGCAGAGCGAGCCGCCGCCGAAGCCCGACCAGACCCTGCCGGGCATGCCGCCCTACACCGATCTGGAAGTCAGCCAGCGCTTTGTCGAGGTGGGCGAGGCCCGGGGGGACTATGTCGCCGTGGCCAGTGGGCTGGAGGAGGGCGAGGAGGTGGCGACCTCGGGGCTGCTCAAGCTGCGCAATCACCAGCCGGTGATCATCAACAACGAGACGACGCCCCGGGCCGAGCTGGCTCCGGAACCGGCCGAGGGCTGAGGCGGAGCGTCCGGTCCCCGCGGCAAGGCAAGGTGAGAGTGCATGCGCTTTACTGATGTGTTTATCAAGCGGCCGGTGCTGGCCACCGTGATCAGCCTGGTCATCCTGCTGCTGGGGCTGCGCGCGGGCTCCGAGCTGACGGTCCGCGAATACCCCGAGCTGCGCAATGCCGCCATCGAGGTGACGGTGCTCTATCCCGGCGCCGAGCCGGGGCTGATGGAGGGCTTCATCACCACTCCGCTGGAGCGGGAGATTGCCAGCGCCGACGGCATCGATTTCCTGGGCTCCAACACGGGCCAGGGCAGCAGCGTCATCACTGCCCACCTGCGCCTGGACAAGGACCCCAACGAAGCGCTCACCGAGATTGCCGCCAAGGTCAACAAGCTGCGCAACGAGTTGCCCGCCGAGGCCGAGGACCCGGTCGTGGAACTGGTGGATGCCGGGGGCACCACCGCCATGTACCTGTCGTTCTACTCCGACGTGCTCAGCGACAACCAGATCACCGACTACCTGGTGCGGGTGGTGGAGCCCCAGCTCTCGTCCATTGCCGGCGTGGAAAAGGCCGAGATCCTCGGTGCGCGCACCTATGCCATGCGGGCCTGGCTCCAGCCCGACCGGCTGGTGGCCCACGGCCTCACCACGGGCGAGGTCTATGCCAGCCTGAGGGAGCAGAACGTGCTCTCGGCGGTGGGCTCCACCAAGGGCAACTACGTCAAGATCGGCCTGTCTGCCGCCACCGACCTGAGCACCGCCGAGGAGTTTCGCCAGCTGGTGGTCAAATCCGACGGCGAGTCCCTGGTGCGCCTGGGAGACATCGCCGAGGTGGAGCTGGGGGCCGAGAGCTATGACTACAGCGGCTACTGGGACAATCAGCCGGCCATCTTCATCGGCATCGAGGTGCGACCCGATGCCAACGTCCTGGATGTGCTGGCCGATGTGCGGGCAGTCTGGCCCGACATCGAGGCAGTGCTGCCGGAGGGGCTGGAGGCGGTCATCAGCCACGACAGCAGCGACTACATCCAGCAGGCCATCAACGAGGTGCAGAAGACCCTGCTCCAGGCCGTATTCATCGTCATCGTGGTCATCTTCCTCTTCCTGGGCAGCGTGCGCAGTTCGCTGATCCCGGCGGTGACCGTGCCGCTGTCCCTGGTCGGGGCGATGTTCCTGATGTACGTGCTGGGCTATTCCATCAACCTCCTCACCCTGCTGGCCATGGTCTTGGCCATCGGCATGGTGGTGGATGACGCCATCATCGTCATGGAGAACGTGCACCGCCACATCGAGCAGGGCAAGACGCCCATGGCGGCAGCCCTGCAGGGCGCCCGGGAGCTGGTGGGGCCGGTCATCGCCATGACCCTGACCCTGGTGGCGGTCTATACCCCCATCGGCTTTCTCACCGGCATCACCGGCAAGCTGTTCAGCGAGTTCGCCTTTACCCTGGCGGGAGCGGTGCTCATCTCCGGGGTGGTGGCCCTGACCCTGACGCCGATGATGTGTGCCCGGGTGCTTCGGCCCGCCGGCGATCTCGCCAGCTGGCAGGGGCGGCTGGAGCATTTCGTCGAGGGTCGCTTCGAGCGGCTGCGCCATCGCTATCGGGCCTCCCTGCACGGCGCCCTGGACACCCGTCCGGTCATCCTCGTGTTCGGGGCCATCGTGCTGGTGTCCTGCTATTTCCTGTTTGTCTCCAGCCAGGCCGAGTTGGCCCCCGAGGAGGACTTTGCCTTTGCCTTCTCCATCCACGAGGCGGATGGCTATGCCTCGCTGGAATACCTGAACCAGTATTTCGACATCAGCCAGAAGACGGCCCTGCAGCACCCCATGGTGGACCACATCTTTGCCTTCAGCACCGGCAGTGGCGGGGCCACCAACACCGGCTTCATGGGCATGATCACCAGCCCCTGGGAGGATCGGGACCTCACCACGGCCCAGATCATGGAGGAGCTGACCGCAGATTTTGAAGCCATCTCGGGACTGCGCATCGCGGTCATCCAGCCGCCGCCCCTGCCCACCCCGGGCCAGGGCTATCCGGTGGAATTCGTCATCAAGGGAACCGGCGATGCCGAGACCATGAGCGAGCTGGGCCACGAGATCATCCGCCGGGCCATGGCCACCAACAAGTTCTTCTTCCTGGCTCCCGAGCTGTTGGTGGACCGGCCCGAGACCGTGGTGGAAATCGATCGGGACAAGGCGGCACTGATGGGGGTCAGCATGCAGCAGCTCAGCGCCGATCTCTCCGCCGCCATGGCCGGGGCCGAGGTCAACCGCTTCTCCTACGATGGCCGCTCCTACAAGGTCATTGGCCAGATCGAGCGGGGCGCCCGGCTCAACCCCGATCAGCTCAACGCGCTCTATACCCGCTCGGCCAGCGGTGAACTGGTGCCCCTGGAGACGCTGATCACCCTGAGGGAGCGCACCATGCCCCGCTCGCTCTTCCATGCCCAGCAGCTCAGCTCCAACACCCTGATCGGCGTGCCTCGCCCCAATGTGAGCCAGGGCGAGGCGCTGGAGGTGCTGGAGGAGATCGCCGCCGAGGTCATGCCCGCCGGCTACCAGGTGGACTACCGGGGCGCCTCCCGCCAGTTCAAGCAGGAGGGCGCGGCGCTGCTGATGACCTTTGCCTTCGCGCTGATCATCATCTACCTGGTGCTGGCCGCGCTGTTCGAGTCCTTCCGCGACCCGCTGATCATCCTGGTCACCGTGCCCATGTCCATCTGTGGCGCCCTGCTGTTCCTGAACCTGTTCGGCATCACCAACGGCATGGGGCTGACCCACTTCCCGGGCATGACGCTGAACATCTATACCCAGGTGGGCCTGGTCACCCTCATCGGGGTCATTTCCAAGCACGGCATCCTCATCGTCGACGTGGCCAACAACCTGCAGCTGGAGCGGGGGCTGGACCGGCGCACCGCGGTGGAGGAGGCCGCCTCGATCCGGCTGCGCCCCATCCTGATGACCACGGCAGCCCTGGTGGTGGCCATGGTGCCCCTGCTGCTGGCCACGGGGCCGGGCTCGGCGGCGCGCTTCTCCATCGGCATGATCATCGCCTCGGGAATGACCGTGGGCACCCTGTTTACCCTCTATGTCGTGCCCGCGGTCTATAGCACCATCGGTGCCGACCACCGCGGGCGTGGGGAGACAGCCGCCCCGGCCGCTCCGGAGCCCGGCTGAACCGCGCGAGGGCCAGGGGAACAGAGTGAACCAGAGGAATCGGCTCGACGCCCTGCTGCAGCAACGCCTCGGCGCGGTGCCGGAGATCGGTGACGACCTGTCGGGGCTGGCGGAGCTGCTGCGCGCCCTGGCTCTGGCCCTGCCCTTTGACAACCGGGCCCTGCTGTCCGGCGAGGCCGAGCCGCTGGTGCGAGAGCATGTGACCGAGCGCTTGCTGAGCGGTGGCCAGGGCGGGCTGTGCTATGAGCTGAACCCCCTGCTGTACTGGCTGCTGGCGGATCGGGGCCTGGCGGTCTGCCTGGTGCGGGGCACGGTCTACGACGCCGAGCGGGGGGATTGGGGGCGCACCCATCGCACCCATGTCGCCGTGCTGCTGGAGCATGGCGGCGAGCGCTGGCTGCTGGATACCGGCTTCGGTACCCATCTGCCCCTGCGGCCCGTCCCCCTGAGCGGTGCGCCAGTGCAGTCGAGCACTGGCAGGTTTCGCGTGCGCGCCCAGGCCACCCCCCATGGCGACCAGGTGCTGGATCTGTGGCTCCACCATCGCGATGCGGCCTGGCGCCCCGGCTATGCCTTTGACTCCCGGCGCCCGGTGGTCGACCTGACCGCCGAGCTGACGGAGATCTTCCAGACCATCCGCCACAGCCCCCACTCCCCCTTCAACCAGGGCCCGCTCATCAGTCGACTGACCGAGGACGGACCGCTGACCCTGACGGCTTCCTCGCTGACCCGGTGGCGAGGCCGGCGGGTGGAAACCACTCCGGTGACCAGCGAGAGCCAGTATCGGGAGCTGGCCCGGACCCTGTTCGGCTGACCATGGCCAGTGCGCGGAAGAGACCCGTCGTCGACGAAACCGACCCGGCTCTGGAGCTGCTGCTCGAGGACATGGCTGACTGGCCGGACCACAGCCTGTGGGTGGCCGGTGAGGAGGCCCATCAGGCCCGCCTGCCCAGGCCCCTGTCGGTGCTGACCTGCCGCGCCGATGTGGCGAATCACCTCGCCGAACAGGGCGCTTCCTGCACCCTCAATCCCCTGGATTTCAGCCCCTGGCCCCTGGCCAGCCTCGCCGTTGCCGGCTATCGCATCGGCAAGGAAAAGGCCGCGGTCTACCATGTGGTGAATGCCCTGCTGCAGCGGTTGCAACCCGAGGGCAGGCTGGTGCTGACGGGTCATCGCCAGGAGGGCATGAAGAGCCTGGTGGATCGGCTGGCCGCCGCTGAGGGCCTCGACCTCGGGCTGAGCCGCCACGGCAAGGGGCTGCTGCGGGCAGAGGTCCGGCGCCGGTCGGAAATGGTTGCCCCGGTGCTGGCCGACCGGGGCCATGGCGTGCTTCGCGAGCTGGAGCTGGAGCCGGGACTGACCCTGTTTACCGCTCCGGGAATCTTCGGCTGGGACAAGGTGGATGCCGGCTCCCGCCTGCTGGTGGAGACCCTGGAGCAGCAGGGCGAGGAGCTGTGGCCCAGGCCGCCGCAGCGGGTGCTGGACCTGGGCTGCGGCTACGGCTACCTCACCGTGCGGGCCGGGCGCCACTGGCCCGGGGTCGAGCTGGTGGCCACCGACAGCCACGCCGGGGCGGTGCAGGCCTGTGCCGCCAATCTGGTGCGCCAGGGGCTGAATGGCCAGGCGCTGCTGGCCGACTGTGCCGCGGGCGTGGCGGGACGGTTTGATGCGGTGCTCTGCAACCCGCCCTTTCATCGGGGCTTCGACATGGTGGGCCACCTGGGCCAGCGCTTTCTGCAGCGGAGCCGGGAATTGCTGACCGAGGAGGGCCGGGCGCTGTTTGTGGTCAATCAGTTTCTCCCCCTGGAGCGCCTGGCCCGCCCCCTGTTCGGGCAGTGCCGGGAGCTGGCCAGAAACCGGGGCTTCAAGGTGCTGGCGCTGCAGCCATGAGGGGGATCGACAGCCCGACCGTGGCGGCAGCCGAGGCGCGCCTCCAGACCCTGAGCGAACTGCTGGACCGGTACCGACCGCTGTGGCAGGAGCGCTCCTTCCACCGGCTGCAGCCCGAGTGGGGCCGGCAGTGGCCCGAGCTGCTGGCGGCCCTCGATGCCCTGCCCCTGGCCACCGCCGAGGCCCTGCAGCAGCGCCCCGGGGCGGCGGCCCGCTGGCTGCAGCCTTGGCTGGCCGAGGCGGCGACCCTGCACTCCCTGTGCCGCCTGCCAGCGGCAGCCGGGACGCGGCCCCTGGCGGAGCGTCTGGCCCGCGACATGCCCGGGCGCAAGCGCCGCCAAGTCGAGGCCTTTGCCGGGGCGCTGGAGGACCGGGGCCGGCCGCTGCTGGAGTGGTGCGCCGGCAAGGGGCACCTGAGCCGGGGGCTGAGTGCCGGCCTGGGCAGGCGGTCGGTGATTGGACTGGAGCAGCAGCAGGAGCTGGTGGACGAGGGCAACCGGCTGGCGCACCGGGATGGCCTGCCGGTGCAGCTGCACCGCTGCGATGTGCTGGGGGAGGAAGCGGCGCGCTGGCTGGAGCCGGCGCAGCAGGTGGTGGCCCTCCATGCCTGTGGCGATCTCCATCGCCGCCTGCTGGTGCTGGGCAGCGCTCATGAAGTGGCTGCCCTGGCCTGGTCGCCCTGCTGCTATCACCGCACTACACAGTCGCGCTATCGACCCCTTTCACGGGCGGCCGCCAGAGTGGATCTCGGGCTGAGCCGGGATGCTCTGCGGACGGCGGTGCAGGAGACCGTGACCGCAGGCCGGGGCCAGCGGCAGCGGCGGCGACGCCTGCAGCAGTGGCGGCTGGGCTTTGACCTGCTCCAGCGCGAGCTGCGCGGCGTGGATGACTACCTGCCGGTGCCCAGCCTGCCGGCCCGGCTGGCCGATACCAGCTTCCGCCACTTCTGCCAGCATGTGGCGGCGCTGAACTCCCTGCCCCTGCCCCCTGGCATTGACTGGGAGCAGTATCGGCGCGGGGGGGAGCGACGGTTTGCCCAGGTCACCGCGCGGGATCTGGTGCGCATGCTGTTTCGCCGGCCCCTGGAGCTGTGGTTGCTGCTGGACCAGCAGTTGTTCATGGCCGAACAGGGCTATGCGACGACGATGGCGAGCTTCTGTTCCCGCTCGCTGACCCCTCGAAACGTACTGCTCCAGGCCTGGCGCCCCGGCCCGGGGGAGAGCCTCTGAAGCCCGGCTCGACCCGCCTGCGCCAGCTCGGCTGGCAGCCGGCGGGCGGCGGGGGTAGGCTGGCTCCACGGACAGTGACCGGAGAGAGCGGGGATGGGAGTACGCATGGTCAGCCACGTTGCCCACGAGGCGCTGCAGCGGGAGTTGGCGGCGCTGCCGGGGGTGCACTGCATTCAGTTGGATCCGGATCAGCCCCCGCCGCCGGGACTGAGAGCGGAGATACTGGTGACCACTTCCATGCATGGTTCCCGGGTGGCCCAGTGGATGGATCCGGCCATCGGCATCGACTGGGTCCACGTCTTCGGCACCGGCGTCGATGGCTTCGACATCGCGGCGGTCGGCAGCCGGGAGCTGACCTGCTCCCGGGGCGCCACAGCCGTGCCGATGGCGGAGTGGGTCATGGCGATGCTGCTGGCCTGCGTCAAGCAGCTGCCCGAGAGCTGGTGCAGCGAGCCGCCCAGTCGGTGGCGCCATGCCAGGCTGCACAGCCTTGCGGGGCAGACTCTGGCCCTGGTGGGGCTGGGCAGCATCGGTCAGGCCGTGGCCCGGCGGGCCCGGGCCTTCGACATGGAGGTCCGAGCACTGGTGAGGCGGCCCCGGCCCGAGGGCGTGGAGGGTGTGGAGCTGGTGGCCGACGTGGATGCCCTGGTGGCCGGGGCCGATCACGTGGTGCTGGCCGCTCCGGCCACGGCTGCCACCCACCATCTCATCAATACTCGAACCCTGGCGAAGATGAAGCCCGGTGCCCATCTGGTCAACGTGGCCCGGGCCCGGCTCATCGACGAGCAGGCTCTGCGTCGGGCCCTCGATGAGGGCCACCTGTCCCGGGCCAGCCTCGATGTCGCAGAGCCGGAGCCGCTGCCGGCGGGACACTGGCTTTACCATCATCCCCGAGTCCGCTTCAGCCCCCATGTTTCCTGGAGTGACCCGGCGGTGATGGCGGAGATGAGCCGGCGCCTGGTGGACAATCTCCGGCACTGGCTGGCCGGCCGACCCCTGGAGCATCGGGTGGACAAGCAGGCGGGTTACTGACTCTGGACCCGGCTCTGCAGCGGTGCTTGAATGGGCGGGTCAGGCGTCGAGATCAGGGAGGGGACATGCCGAATACAGCGGGGACCTCGGGGGCGGGCGCAGCGGTCACGGCGCGCTTCCCCTTTCCAGCCTTTCCCAACGGCTGGTTTGCCGTGGCGGTGGCGGATGAGCTGCCGCCCGGCGCAGTGCTGGGTCGCCATCGACTGGGCCGCGAGCTGGTGCTGTGGCGCAGTGACGAGGGGCAGGTGGCCGTCGCCGATGCCTACTGCCCCCACCTCGGCGCCCACCTGGCGGATGGCCGGGTGGTGGGCAGCGAGCTGCAGTGCCCCTTTCACCACTGGCGCTATGACCAGGCCGGGCACTGCACCTTTGCCCTGCGCGCTCGCCGCATTCCCGAGCGGGCCCGGCTGCGAAGCTATCCCACCATGGAGCGCAACGGGTTGATCTTCATCTGGAAGCACGACCAGGGCGCGGCGCCGGACTACCTCATCGATCTCCTGCCGGAAGTGGAGCAGGGACAGTATCGGCTGGTGCGCCAGCACTGCTGGATGGTGCGCAGCCACCCCCAGGAAATGATGGAGAACTCCGTCGATCTCACCCACTTCGAGGCCCTGCACCGCTGGCGGGCTCGAAGCATCGACTGGCAGAGCGAGGGCCCGCGCTACCATCTGCGCATCGCAGTGGACAGCGAGGGGAGCGGCTATCAATCGGCGGCGGCGGAGCATGCCGATGACGTGGTGAGCACCAATGTCGGCCCGGGTTTCAGCTATACCCGCTTCAGCGGTTCACTGCGGGCCCTGTCGCTGAATGTGATGACGCCGACGGTGGCGGGTGAGGTGTGGAACCCCCAGCTGTTCTGGGCGGATCCGAGCCTGCCCGAGGCCATGGTGGAGTCCTGGGCCCAAGGGTTTCTGGACGATTATGCCGACGACATCCCCATCTGGGAGCGCAAGCGGTACCGCAGCCGTCCCGCGCTGTCCGACGCCGACGGCCCCTTTGCCCGCTATCGGCGCTGGTATGGTCAGTTCTATCGCGGAGTGACGGGCTGGGCGGGCTCAGTGGGCGATGCGGATGATGAAGCGGGCCCCCCCCAGGGTTGACTCGCTGATGCTCAGCTGGCCCTCGTACTGCTTCAGAATGTCCTGGACGACGGCCAGGCCAATGCCCTGACCGGGGTGGCGGCGGTCGGCGCGCACGCCCCGCTGCAGGACGGCGGCCCGGCGCTCGAGGGGAATGCCCGGCCCGTCGTCCTCCACCTCGATGATGAGGCTGCCCGGACCGTTGCGGATCCCCGGCCGGCTCAGGCCGCGAATGGCAACCCGCTGTACGCAGAGCCGAAAGGCGTTGTCCAGCACATTGCCGAAAATTTCCATGAAGGCCTGGCGATTGCCTCGGAACACCAGCTCCGGCGGCACATCGATGGTGCAGTGCACCGGCTTGTCCCGATACACCTTGTGCAGGCTGGCCACCAGCTTCTTCAGGGTGCGCTGCACCGGCACCCGGTCCTTGGCCAGGACGCTCTGGCCGGGGACGCCGCGCTGCAGCTGGAAGGAGATGATCTGGTTCATCTCGTGCACCTGCTCCTCCAGGGCGCGCAGGGCATCCCGGTCGTGGCGGGAAGTCTTGCGCAGCCTGAGCAGGGTGTTGTGGAAATTGGCCAGGGGCGTCTTCAGGCTGTGGGCCAGGTCGGACATCAGGCCACGATAGCGCTGCTGCTGTACTCGCTCGGTGCTGAGCAGCCGATTGAGGCTGCGGGTCAGGCGAATGATTTCGCTGGGGTAGTGCTCGGACAGCAGCTCGCGGCTGCCGGTCTCGACCTGCTGCAGTTCGCTGCGCAGCGCCCGCAGGGGGCCGAAGCTCCAGCGCAGGGCCACGCCCAGAAACAGCAGCAGCACGGCGCAGGAAGCAGACACCCACAGCACCAGCTGGCGGCGGAACTGGGCCATGAGCAGGTGGTATTCCTCGGCGCTGTCCATGGTGATGAAGCTGTAGCCCCGGGCGCCGGGGGCATCGCCGAGGGTCAGGTCCAGATCGTAGACAAAGTATTCCTCGCCGCGGTAGCTGGTGCGGGAGAAGTCCAGGGTGTCGTGGCGGTAGGTGGGGTCGTAGTCGGGCAGTCGGTCGGCACTGGAGCGAGACTGCCACAGCAGTTCCCCCTCCGAGCTGTAGATCATGCCGATCAGGTCCGAGTCGGCCAGGTTGAAGCGCTCGTTGGCCAGCTGTTCGGGCATGATCAGCCGGCCGTTTTCCTCATGGGCGGCGGTGATCAGCGTGTTGGCATCGGCGGCCAGCCGGCGCATGATGGCATGCTGCTGGGTGGTGCTGAAGGACTCCAGCAGGGCCAGGGTGAACACCGTCAGAAACACCGCCAGCGTGACGCTGGCTGCCAGCAGGGTGCGCAGCTGAATCGAGCGGGGCAGGCGGATCAACCGGGGGCTCTCCAGGCCGGGAGCAGCCCCGCGGACTCCCCAGGGGAGCCCGCGGGGTGGTTCAGGTCATCAGAAGCGGTAGTTCACACCGACATAGGCCAGGCGGCTCTGCTTGAGCCGGGCATCGCCCTGGCCGCCCAGATCGCGGTCGCGAACGCGGACGCTGTCATTGTGGACCAGGAAGCGAATGCCCCCTTCGAGCTGGAAGTTGTTGGGCAGCTCCTGCAGCAGGCCGGCCTGGACGCCCCCGGCAAAGCCGTAGGTGGTGTCCTTGCGCAGACCGGTGGGGTTGAGCTCCATGCGGGTCAGCCCGGCGCTCAGGCCGCCGAACAGGCTGGTGGTCTCGCCGATGGCGACCCGGGCATCCCAGGACAGCAGCAGGTTTTCCTGGCGGAGATACCAGCCGTGGCGATCGTTGGAGACGTTGTCATAGCTCAGGTAGAAGCGCCCCGGACCGAAGTCGCTGTCCTGGTCCAGCTCCAGGCCGGCCCGGGCCATGAGGGTGCGCTTGCCCCGGAGGATGCGGTCGAACTTCACCTCGCCGTGGTTGGCCTTCAGCGTGGCCGAGCGGTTGAAGTCCGCGGTGGTCTGACCCCAGGCGCCACCGACGAAATAACCATTGGTGTCGGCCATGGCGCTGGCGGAGAGGAGAAGGGCGGCGGCAAAAGTGCCGTGTTTGACAAGGTTCATGGTCATGCTCCAGAAGCGTGCTGAGAGAAACGTGCAATGGTACGGAAATACGCGGTTTTGCTCCACGCCGGCGACGCCTGGCCCAGCGGCTAGCGACACAGGCGGTTGAAGAGATAGCCCTGGCTGCGAATGGTCTCGATGGGTGCTTCGCCACAGCTGCTTTCCAGCTTGCGCCGCAATCTTCCCACCAGGACTTCGATGGTGTTGGGCGCGCGCTCGACGCTGTCGTCGTAGAGCTGGGCCATGAGCCGCTCCTTCGAAACCACCTGCTGGTAGTGGCGCATCAGGTATTCGAGGATCTGGTACTCATAGGCGGTCAGCGGGATCAGCTCTTCGTCGGCAAAGGCCTGCTTGCGGTTCAGCTCCAGCCGCAGCGTCCCCGCCTCGATGGTGGGCTTGGCAAAGCCCGACGATCGCCGCAGCAGCGCATTGAGCCGGGCTTCCAGCTCCTCGAACTGAAAGGGCTTGACGACGTAGTCGTCCGCCCCGACCTGCAGCCCCTCCACCTTGTCCTCCCAGTTGCCCCGGGCGGTGAGGATGAGGATGGGGTAGTCAAAGCCCTGTTGCCTCATGCGACGAATGCACTCGATGCCATCCATGCCGGGCAGCCCCAGGTCGATGATGGCGATGTCCTGGGGGAATTCACTGGCGTAGTAGAGCCCCTCCTCCGCATTGGCCGCCTCGGTGACACGGTGCATGCAGGCCTCCAGCTGCTCCCTCAGGTGATGGCGCAGCAGGGCATTGTCTTCTACCACGAGCACTCGCATCGAGGCCTCCGGTGCAGCTTGTGCGGACGGGACACTGGCCGCGGCGCGGTCAACGCCCCGGCCAGATCCTACCACAGCCCGCCGCTGGCGGCGGGCGGGAGGGGACTCAGAAGCGATAGTTGAGTCCGATGTAGGCCAGCCTGGTGCTCTTCAGCTCGGCCGAGCCCACCTTGCCGACGCCGTGTTCCCGGGCCTTCACCTTGGCGTTGTGAATGGTGTAGCGGAACCCGCCTTCCAGCTGCAGGTTGGCCGGCAGATCCTGGAGGATGCCCGCCTGCAGGCCGGCGGCATAGCCATAGCCGGTGTCGCGGCGCAGGCCGGAGGACTCTAGAGCAATCTTGGTGAGGCCGGCGGTGCCGCCCCCGAACAGCCGGGTGGTCTCCCCCAGCGGCAGGAAGGCGTCATAGGAAAGGATGAGGTTTTCCTGGCGGACCTTCCAGTCGTGCTTGTACTTGTCGGACACGTTGTCATAGGTGGCGTAGAGCCGGCCCTCGCCCAGCCAGCTGCCACCGCGGACACTCCAGGTGTCGCTGTGGTCGATGATCTTGTCGAACCGGGCTTCGGGTGCGTAGTTCTTCAGGGTCGTGGA
>Ga0209487_1000709_pt1 | contig 29504 bp, 25 predicted proteins | sample Poulit2012_FD_187524 | JGI IMG/M metagenome (GOLD analysis project Ga0209487, IMG submission 187524) | Agricultural soil microbial communities from Georgia to study Nitrogen management - Poultry litter 2012 (SPAdes) (version 2) | ecosystem: Environmental > Terrestrial > Soil > Agricultural land...
ACAAGTCCCCGGTCGCTCAATACTTTGACCTGGTAGGTCAACCGTGACGGAGAAAACACAATCGCGTCAGCAAGCTGTCCCATCCGCATATGCCCTTCGGGCGCTTCGGATAGCAACAGCAACATGTTGTATTCACTCAGCGTCAATCCCACTTGCTGTTTGAGTCGCTTTTCTAAACGATCCAATAAACGGGCGGTCGTTTCAAAATACATTCGAAAAGCAGGGCCTAGCGGCTGCTGCAATTGACTATGGGTGAGGTCCGTTAAGGAGCTGGTCAAAGGGAATCACCTCTAATTCTTTTGGCTCAGATGCAACACTTCGCGGTCGTGGGTCAAGTCGAGCCACAACATCGGCGAAATCTTCGCCAGCATGCGCAATCCGTCGGGTTAAATACGCTTGATTTGATTCTGGATCCTTCCTCTCAGAAGAACCTTCTACCGAGCCCCAATCCTCTGTGGCGGCATAGACACCGGTGGGCATGACCCGCATCCGTAGATACGAAAATAACGGGCGCATCGCAGTATCGATGACCAGTGAGTGACGCGGGCTACCACCGGTCGAGCCTAACTGCACCGGTACCCCGGTCAAAGCATCGTTGTCGATCAGGTCCCAGAAGGATTTGAATAATCCAGAATACGAGGCTTTGAACACCGGTGATACTGCAATAATCCCGTCGGCCTGCTCAACCTCGTTGACTATTGCGGACAGCCGTTCAGACCTGCTAAATGTCACCATCGCATCAGCAATATCCGTCGCCACAGCCCGCAACTCAAAATGCTGCAGCTCTGGACGATAGCCGCGTTGTGACAGACTATTTGCCGTCTGTTCGCCTAACTGTTTAGCTAAAAGAGACGTCGAACTCGGGTCACTGAGTCCAGCAGCGATCACTGCAATATGACGAGTATCCGGAGTGAACGGATCCGTCGATTCGAATGCTGTTTCCATGATAGTTTCACACTTCCCGGTACATCATCATACTTGGTTCCACCACGGATTACTGTGCCTGGTCCGATTCGGCATTTTGGCGATCCACCGAAGCCTGGGAGCCTTCTCCACCCCCGGCGATGGGAGCCTTCCCAGCGGCTTTTCGTGCCAACAGAAATTCGTGAGTGGGCGCTGACGGGACATGGTCAGGACGGCCCTTGGAAAATTCTTTCCGTAACACCGGAAGTACTTTCTCCCCAAACAAATCAATTTGTTCCAAAACCGTTTTGGTTGGTAGGCCGGCGTGATCAAGTAAAAACATTTGCCGCTGGTAATCGCCAACCCAGTCTCGGAATTCCAATGTTCGCTCAATGACCTGCTCCGGAGACCCGACGGTCAGGGGAGTCATCTTGGTGAAATCTTCCATGGATGGTCCGTGACCATATACTGGAGCGTTATCGAAGTACGGGCGGAACTCATTCCACGCATCTTGTGAATTCTCGCGCATAAATGTCTGGCCACCTAGGGCGACATAGGCTTGATCGGCTTTCCCGTGCCCATAGTATTCGTATCGTTGACGGTATAGCTGCACCATTTGAATAACGTGTTCTTTATTCCAGAAAATATTATTGTGGAAGAAGCCGTCACCGTAGTACGCGGCTTGTTCAGCGATCTCCGGTGACCGGATCGAGCCATGCCAAACAAACGGTGGAACATCGTCTAATGGGCGTGGGGTGGCCGTAAATTGTTGCAGTGGTGTACGAAAACGACCTTCCCAATCAACGTCGACTTCACGCCAGAGGCGATACAGCAGATTGTAGTGTTCTACCGCCAGAGGGATACCTTGCCGAATATCCTTTCCATACCACGGATAAACCGGCCCGGTGTTGCCACGACCCATAGCTAAATCGATGCGCCCGTCAGCCAAATGCTGCAGATACGCATAATCTTCAGCCAGGCGTACCGGGTCCATCGTCGTAATCAGCGTGGTAGCCGTAGACAAGATCAACTTTTCGGTCTGCGCTGCCAGGTAAGCCAGTAGTACAGGTGGGTTGCCTGGAGCTACGAACGGCGGATTATGGTGCTGTCCGGTAGCAAAGACCTCAAACCCTGCCTGCTCAGCATGCTGAGCAATCTTCACCGTATCTTTTATGCGCTGGTGTTCGGATGGTGTTTGGCCCGTATGAGGATCGGGGGTGATATCACCGATAGTAAATACGCCGAATTGCATAAGCTGATCTCCTCAAAGTCTTTTAAAGCTGAATTACTTCGAGTCTAACGACAATACAAAAGTATTTCAAATCTGAACTACTTTGTTTGGGTTGTGAGCAGGGAGCCTTGTGTCCGGCAAAGACGCGGTGCACATGCTCTCGATGAACTCGGGAGGTCCGCTGAAGGATTACCATCGGTACTGGATAGACTCGACAGTATGCACAATACTTTGTCGAAATCAGTTGTCGTGGGCGCCGCTATCGTCGATGACGCGCTACGGCCAACTCGTATGTTGGCTGCGCGACGCAAGGCCCCTAAATCCTTAGCAGGCTACTGGGAGTTCCCAGGTGGCAAGTTAGAAGACAACGAGACCGCTACCTCAGGACTGCTGCGTGAAATTCACGAAGAATTAGGCGTGGAGATTGACATCTTGGAGCTTATTTCTGCTCCGACAGAAGCCGGATGGCTGCTAGATAACGGCATGCGCATGCACGTTTACACGGCGATTATCACCGGGGGAGAACCTCAACCGTTGGTCGAGCACGATCGCTTAGAGTGGGCTGCTTTGAATGCAGCCGACCTGCACGCGCTGGAATGGATTCCCGCTGACCGTCCCATCATTGACGCGATCTTGACGCAACTGGTCGGGGACACAGCTTAGGCCCAGCATGCCGCTCCCCGTGTGGGGCTGGATCTCGTTGGAAGAGTCCCGCACACGCTGCAGCAGGCAAACGGCCGATCTACCTGTCCAACTTTTCCGCACGGTTCACGAGGGTTTGTGCATGCGCAATGAGTGGCCCATCTACCATGGATCCCCGGAACTGGAAGACACCACCATGATGCTTGGTTTCGGCTAAGAGAGCCCGAGCATATTCAATTTGGTCATCGGTTGGTGTATAGGCATCTCGGATGACCTCAACCTGTGCTGGATGGATACATGCTTTAGCAGTCCAGCCGGTTGCCACCGCATCCTGGGCTTCCGCAATGAACTGCCGGGTTGGTGACAGATCGGTGTGGATCGTGTCGATACTGGCTTTGCCGGCCGCAGCAGCGGCCAACAATACTTGGGCACGGGCAAATCGCGGAGCATCGCGATACGTCCCGTTGTCATCTCGTGAAGCTGATCCGCCGGTGGAAACCATGAGGTCTTCCGATCCCCACATGAGTGCTCCGACAGCCGGATGCTTGGCAATAGCATAAGATTCGATGATCCCGGCAGCCGTCTCACACAGGGCAAGCAACGAAATCCCCGGTAACGCCGCAGCAACCTGTTCAATGTCAGCGGCACTTTCTACCTTTGGGACCATCACATACTGGACTTGAGTGCCGCGCAGAAGTGCGATGTCATCAGAGAAATCTGGGTCATCGACCGGATTAATCCGGATGACGGTTCGTGCAGCAGCATCAGCCGAAATTTCCGTGAGATGATCGCCTAGAGCTGTGCGTGCTGTTTGCCGATCCTGTGGTGCAACGGCGTCTTCTAAATCAATGATGATCGCATCCGAACGTTCATAGGCTTTGGCATAGCGGTCTGGGCGGTCGGCAGGCACAAATAATAAGGCTGGGCCAAGATCAAATGCGGTCATGCGGTGGCCTTTCGATGCTGGGCTTCGGACTCCCATAACAGTGTGGAGCGGATACATTCGGCGACAACATCATCATGTTGGTTTCGCCCGATATGTCGCAATTCGATAATCCCTTGACCGGGGCGGGACGAAGATAAGCGTTTATCGAGAACTTCGGTTTCGGAATACAAGGTGTCACCGTGGTAGAGCGGCTTAGGAAAGTTGACCGTCTCAAAGCCAAGGTTCGCGACAATGGTGCCTTGGGTGAGTTGGGCTACTGATGCGCCCACGATTGTCGAAAGTGTGAACATGGAATTGACCAGAGGCTGCCCGAATTCTTGTTGGGCGGACCAGTGCGCGTCGAGATGCAAAGATTGGGTGTTCATAGTTAACGTGGTGAACACGACATTATCGCTCTCGGTCACCGTGCGACCAGGGGCATGTTGGTAGATTGCTCCGACTTCGATTTCGTCGTAGTACAGGCCGCGTTGTTTGATGATCTTTGGGTTGTCAGGCATATAGCTCCTAGAGTCCTAGCGAACGAGCGATCAGCATGAGCTGTACTTCGGTGGTGCCTTCACCAATCTCCAGGATTTTGGAGTCCCGGTAGTGGCGGGCGACGAGGGTTTCGTTCATAAAACCGTATCCTCCAAAGATCTGGGTGGCATCACGAGCATTGTCCATGGCAGCCTCAGACGCCACCATTTTGGCTATGGCGGCATCCGTCTTGAACGGCTGCCCAGCAATCAGCTTTCTGGCGGCCGTATAGTATGCGGTGCGCGCAGTGTAGGCGCGGGCCTGCATACGAGCGATCTTAAACGAGATGCCTTGGTTTTCTCCGATAGCACGGCCAAAGGTTTTCCGGGTTTTTGCATAGGACACCGCTTCATCCACGCAGCCTTGCGCTGCACCGGTGGCTAACGCGGCGATCGCCACACGTCCCTCATCCAAAATGCCTAGGAAATTGGCATATCCACGACCGCGTTCTCCCAAAAGGTTCTGTTCAGGTACGACAACATCATTCAGAGTTAACGGGTGGGTATCGGACGCGTTCCAACCGACTTTGTCATAGGCTGGTTCGGCCGTGAAACCGGGGGTTTCACTCGGCACAATAATAGTCGAAATCTCATCGTCACCGGTTACAGCGGTGACAGTAACCATGGACGTGATATCGGTACCAGAGTTCGTAATGAATTCTTTATTCCCGTTGATTGTCCACGAGCCGTTGTTGAGCGTGGCTCGGGTCTGAGTTCCGCCCGCATCTGAACCGGCTCCTGGTTCAGTGAGACCAAACCCAGCCAGGGTCTTGGCCTCGGCCAAATCGGGCAGCCACTGTTGTTTCTGGTCTTCTGAACCAAACTTCAACAGCGGCATCATCCCTAACGACACACCCGCTTCCAGGGTGATGGCCACCGATTGATCAACTTTTGCCAGTTCTTCCAGTGCTAAGCACAGAGTGAAGTAGTCGCCACCCTGGCCACCGTATTCTTCGGGAATGGGCAGCCCAAAGAGCCCCATCTCGCCCATTTGCGAGATCACTTCGTAGGGAAAAGTTTTATCACGGTCATGCTGCGCGGAGACCGGAGCGACAACTTGCTGCGCAAATTCTCGGACCCCTTCTACCAGCGCCAGTTGTTCTTCGTCCAGGAGGTGATGAATAGACATGGTGAACCTTTCGTTGCGGAAGCAACATTAATTGTCGCTGTCGTCGGTGTGCTCACCGGTAACAGTCAAAATAGTTTGGTCAAGTTGTACCTGTTGGCCATCGGCTACGTGAATGCTAACGGTGCCATCCAGGGGCGCTTTGAGTTGATGTTCCATCTTCATAGCTTCTAAGGTCACCACTGGATCACCAGCGGCAACTAGGCTGCCATCCGCCACATGGACCACGGTAACGGTACCGGGCAATGGTGCCCGCACCTGCGGATCGACGCCGCGAACTTGGGCTTCCATGGTGGCCAGGGCATCCAGCACTTGTGCCCGATGATCCAATACGACCACCACACCGGTGAACGAGCTTGAGGCGAGCCACACACGGGTGCCTTCGGGGGCAGGAGCCTGGGCAACGACGGTCACCGGGTCCGCCCCGGTGTCATCTTGGTAGATGAACTGGTGTGGCTTATCTGTTGGACTCAGCTGCGCTGCGCTATCCAAAGTCACATCAAAACTGAGGTCGTCCTGGGACGCGTCATCAACCCGATAGGTCACGGGTGCTGTGCCTTGCAGTCTGAAACCGTCCTGGCGCCAGGCTGCCGAAGGCGCCGCGGCTTGCTGGTGGATAAAACGTGCCGCGATTTGCGCATGCCGCTGGTCTGGGGCGTGAAAAACCATATGTGGTAGGCGCGATTCGACTAGTGTCGTGTCGATATCACCGCGAGCCACATCCGCATCCCGAATGAGATGTTGCAGATATTCCACATTGGTATAGACCCCCAGAACCACCGTTTCTTCGAGGGCTTGGTCCAACCGCGCCAGGGCTTGGGCGCGGTCCGCACCGGTCGCAATGACTTTTGCAACCATAGGATCAAAATCCGTGCCGATCACTGCCCCGGTGCGCAGTCCGGAATCGACGCGCACACCGGCGCCGGTGGGTTCTGCCACATGCAGCACGGTGCCGGTCGAGGGCATAAAGTCAGCGGCCGGGTTTTCCGCGTAGACTCGCGCCTCAATGGAGTGGCCTGTAAAGCAGATTTCCTCCTGACGCAGTGAGAGGGGCAGGCCAGCGGCAATGCGGATCTGTTCTTCGACCAAATCCATGCCGGTGATTGCTTCCGTGACAGGATGCTCCACCTGCAGACGGGTGTTCATTTCCATGAAGTAGAACTTGTCGGGTTCGGCATCTGCAACCAAAAACTCCACGGTGCCGGCGCCAACATAATTCACAGATTTTGCTGTATCGACGGCCGCTTGGCCGATCCGCTGCCTGGTGTTCTCGTTGAGCAATACAGAGGGGGCTTCTTCGATAATTTTTTGGTGACGACGCTGCAGCGAGCATTCGCGTTCTCCCAGGTGGATCACATTGCCGTGGGCATCCGCCAGGATTTGCACTTCAATATGCCGGGGTGCTCGGATGAGCTGTTCGATGAGCAACGTGTCGTCGCCAAAGGCCGTCCTGGCCACCCTGCGGGCGGCTTTTAACTGGTCGGCCAACTCAGCATGGGTTTCAACAGCGTGCATGCCTTTCCCACCCCCGCCGGCCGATGGTTTAATCAGCATTGGAAAGGGCATGTCTCGAGTTGCCTCCACCAGCTGTGCATCCGTGAGGTTGGCGTCAGACACCCCTTCAACCATGGGGACACCGGCTTGGCCGACATGATTTTTTGACCGAATTTTATCGCCCATGATTTCTAGGGCATGTTCGTTTGGGCCAATAAATGTGATACCAGCGCGATGACAGGCACGAGCCAACTCAACATTTTCGGAGATGAAACCGTACCCGGGGTGAATAGCCTGGGCTCCGGTATCCAGCGCAGCCTGTACGACCGCTTGGGGGTCAAGATAGGATGCGGCTGATGTGGCCCCGAGCCGAACAGCTTGGTCGGCATAGCGCACATGCGCGGCGTCACGGTCCGCATCCGAATAGATTGCCACCGACCGGATGCCCAGCTTGTGCAGGGTTTTGGCAATACGGATTGCAATTTCGCCGCGATTGGCGATAAGAATTTTAGAAAACAGTTGCACAGCAGTCACATCCGGAAAAGACCAAATTGGGGATCGGGCAGTGGAGTACGAGCACACACATCAAGGGCCATAGCTAGGACTCGGCGGGTGTCTTGTGGATCGATAATGCCGTCATCCCACAGACGGGCAGTCGAATAATAAGCAGAGCCTTGATCGTTGTACTGATCCAGGATCGGTTGTTTAAACTCAGCTTCTGCTTCAGCGGACCAGTCTTCGCCGGCCGACTCATACTGGTCACGTTTCACCGTGGCCAAGACACCGGCTGCTTGCTCGGGGCCCATGACAGAGATGCGCGCATTTGGCCACATAAACAGGAAACGTGGCGAGTAGGCGCGTCCACACATGGAATAGTTTCCTGCACCGAAAGAGCCACCAATGACGACGGTAAGCTTGGGAACGCGAGTGGTGGACACTGCAGTCACCATTTTTGCGCCATTTTTTGCGATACCGCCGGCTTCATAGTCTCTGCCGACCATGAAGCCTGAAATGTTTTGCAGGAACAGCAGCGGTATGCCGCGTTGGTCTGCCAGCTCAATAAAATGCGCCCCTTTTAGGGACGATTCTGAAAACAAAATACCGTTGTTGGCGATGATACCCACCAGGTGGCCATCGATCCGTGCAAAGCCGGTGACCAATGTGGCACCGTAGTTTTCTTTAAACTCATGGAAAGTGCCGGCGTCAATGATACGTGCAATAACTTCGCGCACATCATATGAGGTGTGCTGGTCCGTGGGGATAATGCCGGATAATTCCGCCGGATCATACGCCGGTTCTAAGGCTTCAAGCTTGTCCCAGACACGATCTGGGGTCTGCGGCAATGTCGTGACGATATTGCGCACAATCTGGAGGGCATGGTCGTCATTTTCTGCGATATGGTCCGCCACACCAGACGTTGACGTGTGTACCTCGGCGCCACCGAGTTCTTCGGAAGTGACAACTTCACCGGTTGCCGCCTTCACTAACGGCGGCCCACCTAGAAAGATGGTGCCTTGATTTCGGACAATAACCGATTCATCACTCATCGCGGGCACGTAGGCGCCTCCGGCGGTAGATGATCCTAGCACCGCTGCAATTTGGGGGATACCGCGGGAAGACAGTTGCGATTGGTTATAAAAAATTCGGCCGAAATGGTCACGGTCGGGGAACACTTCGTCCTGGCGAGGTAGGAACGCGCCGCCGGAATCCACCAGGTAAAGACAGGGCAACCGATTTTCAAGAGCAATCTCTTGCGCTCGCAGATGTTTTTTCACCGTGATGGGATAGTACGTGCCGCCTTTGACCGTGGAGTCATTGCACACGATCATCACATAGCGTCCTTCGACCCGTCCGATCCCGGCGATGAGTCCGGCTGCCGGAGCATCATCGTTGTACATTCCGAAAGCGGCGAGCGCACCAATTTCTAAAAATGGTGACCCCGGGTCTAATAGGCGACGAACTCGTTCGCGGGGGAGCAGTCGACCCCGGTCAAGGTGCCGCTGACGTGATCGTTCCGAGCCGCCTTTAGCTACCTCAGCCACATGGTCGCGCAGCTGTTGGCGCAGTTGGCTGTGGTAGGCAAAGTTGGTCTGATATTGCTCCGAGTTGGCATCAACCTGCGTGATCAGCTCTTGCATTATTCTCCTGACAGGATGGACGCAGCCAAAATTTCAGTTTATGGTGGATAACTGAAACTTAGACTAGTGATGGAGAATGATTTTGTCTAGTGCCCAGACGACTTCGCCCGGTGGGGTGACCAAGACACAACGACAGTTGGAAAAAGAAAAACGTCGTGAACAGTTGTTGGCGGCTGCCGGACGGCTGTTTGCTGAACGAGGATTTGCTTCGGTATCGCTGGATGAAATCGGGGCCGAAGTCGGGGTCACCGGTCAGGCGATATATCGACACTTTGAATCCAAACAAGACATGCTTGGGGTGCTCATCGGTCAAGCGAGTCAGTATCTGTTGGATCGTGGCAGGGAAATTGAAGCGCGAAAGACGCCAACTTTTGATCGCCTGCAGCAGCTCGTGGAGCTGCAAACGGAATTTGCGCTGCACTCGTCAGATATTATTCGCGTACAGGATCGAGATCTTGCGGCAGTTGAAGACCGCCATCAGCGTGAGATACGCCGGACCCAGCGCGAGTTTATCGACATTTGGGTTCGTGCTATCCAAGAGATCCATCCGCAGGAGACAGCCGACCAGCGGTTGGTTCGGGCCCATGCCTTATTTGGTCTCATCAACTCGACGGGCCACTCCTTTAGGGGGTTGGCTAAACGTAAGCAGACCGGTAATTTTCTGCTGTATCTCAAAAAAATGCTGTTGCAGATGGCGATGGACGCGATCTACGCAGCACCTCGAGAGCAGACCGAGTCACCTTAGGTGTGGTGAGGCGTGTCACAGTTTGCTAGGTTATTGAACAAGTCTATGAACAACCCAGGAAGATGGCTATGACAGAACACCTGACGTACTCTCACGCCGTTGGCCCAACGGATATTCCACTGCTAGAAGAGACGATCTCGACTAACCTAGCGAACACGGCATCCGCGTTTCCCCACAATCTTGCCCTGATCGACGCCGAAGCGGGCCGCCAGTGGACCTACGAACAGTTTCATCAACAGGTGCGGAACTTCGCGACGGGCCTGCATCGTGCAGGCGTCGTCACCGGTGAACGGGTAGGCATCTGGGCATTAAACCGGTGGGAATGGGCAATGACCCAATATGCGACCGCTGAACTGGGTGCCATCATGGTCAATATCAACCCTTCCTACCGGCAGCACGAACTGAATTATGTCCTAGAACAAGCCGGCATCACCACTCTAATTGCTTCTGAAGAAGTGCCGACCGCCAACTACCCGCGGATGATAGCCCGAGCACAGCAAGAGCTTGGGGTGTTGGAGCGCATCATCATGATGAACTCCGAGTCGTGGGATGACGTTTTTGATGTATCAGCGGACGATCAGGCGCTGGACGCCATTCAGGCAACGCTCAAAAATACTGACCCCATAAATATCCAGTACACCTCCGGGACCACGGGTTTTCCAAAGGGCGCGACGCTTTCGCACCGCAACATCCTCAACAACGGGTATTTCGTTGGCGAAATCAACCAATACACGGACCAGGACCGCATTTGTATTCCGGTGCCGTATTACCATTGCTTTGGCATGGTCATGGGGAACCTTGCGGCAACCACGCACGGGGCCACCATGGTCATCCCGGGGCCCACCTTCAAGCCCGAACAAACCTTGGCCGCCGTAGAAAAATACCAGTGCACCGCCCTCTACGGGGTGCCAACCATGTTCATTGCAGAACTTGCCCTAGAAAATCTGGCGGACTTCGACCTCTCGACACTCCGCACCGGAATTATGGCGGGCTCACCGTGTCCCGACGAGGTTATGCGAAACGTAATTGACACCATGCACATGGATGAAGTCACCATTTGCTATGGCATGACCGAAACGTCACCTGTGTCTATGCAAACCCGACCGGACGACGATCTCCACTTACGGGTTTCCACGGTCGGACGGCCAAATCCGCACGCCGAAATCAAAATCATTGACCCCGCTACCGGTGAAACTCTACCCATCCACACCGATGGTGAACTGTGCACTCGCGGCTATCTGGTCATGAAAGGCTACTGGAACCAACCTGAAAAAACCGCCGAGGTACTCGACGACGACGGTTGGTTACGCACCGGTGACGTGGCGCGCATGGACGAAAACGGCTATGTCCAGGTCACCGGACGCATGAAAGACATGGTCATCCGTGGTGGCGAGAACATTTATCCGCGCGAGATTGAAGAATTCCTCTATACCCACCCAGATATTTTGGACGCACAAGTCATTGGCGTGCCCGATGAACGCTACGGTGAAGAACTCATGGTCTGGGTTCAGCTGCGCAAAGGTGCGCCAAAACTTACGGCACAAGCGTTGCGTGAGTTCTCGGAAGACTCGCTGGCAAAATATAAGATACCGCGTTACGTACATGTCGTTGACGAATTTCCGACCACCGTCACCGGAAAAGTCCGGAAAGTCGAGATGCGTTCCACCGCCGTACAGCTCCTGGACCAAGGCGGCATCATTGATGATTATCGCGCCGCCAGTGTGTAGTACACAGGCAATAGTTCCAGCCGAAGGACTTCACGTCTTAGACTAGTGGGGGTCGAAACCTGATGGTTCGACCCCCAACTTTGTGAACTCTTGGTTTTATAACTAAAGGCGTGTACCCCATATGACGGATACTTCAAACCTCCCACCGGAGGTTTCACCGGCCGATGATGCGGCCGTACAACAAGCGGTAGAGTCCGCCATCGCAGACTTTGAAGCTGCCACAAATCTTGACGAACTCAAGACGGCCCGCCTCGCCCACACCGGTGACAACGCGCCACTGACCCTGGCCAATCGACTCATCGGCACCTTGGATAAGGCGCAGAAAGCCGATGCCGGCAAACGTATGGGCCAGGCTCGCGGAAAAATGAGCAAGGCGCTCGCCGCCCGCGAAGAAACACTGCAAGCCGAACATGAGGCCCGGATGCTGCTTGAGGAAACCGTGGATGTCACAACCGCTGTGCGGCGTCATCGTCACGGGGCTCGCCACCCGCTTGAACTGCTCCAAGAGCGTGCCGCAGATATTTTTGTTGGTATGGGATGGGAAATTGCGGAAGGTCCCGAGTTGGAATCCGAATGGTACAACTTTGACGCCCTAAACTTCGAGCCCGATCACCCGGCCCGTGAAATGCAGGACACCTTCTTTGTCGAGCCCGCCGACGGCCACCTCATCCTGCGCACCCACACGTCACCCGTACAGATTCGCTCGCTGCTGGAACGCGGCGCACCAACCTATGTTTTAGCCCCGGGAAAGACTTTCCGCACCGATGAACTGGATGCTACCCATACGCCGGTATTTCACCAGTTCGAAGGCCTTGCGGTAGATAAAGGTCTGACCATGGCGGATCTGCGTGGCACCCTGGAATACTTTGCAACCTCCATGTTTGGTTCAGAGGCACGCATCCGTTTACGCCCAAACTTTTTCCCATTCACCGAGCCATCAGCCGAACTGGATGTTTGGTACCCCAACGCCAAGGGCGGCCCGCAGTGGGTCGAATGGGGCGGTTGTGGCATGGTACACCCACAGGTCCTCCGTGCCGCCGGCATTGACCCCAACGTGTATTCCGGGTTTGCGTTCGGTATGGGTGTGGAACGCACCCTCATGTTCCGCAACGGTGTCACCGATATGCACGACATGATTGAGGGCGACGTGCGTTTCTCAACGCAATTTGGAATGGAGATTTAGTCACAGCATGCGTATCCCACTGTCTTGGTTGCGTGAATACACCCAACTGCCAGCAACCGCCACCGCCGAAGATCTCATGGCGGAGCTAGTAAAAGTTGGTTTAGAAGAAGAAGACGTCCACCGGTTTGAACTCACCGGCCCCATCGTGGTCGGCAAAGTGTTAGAAAAAACACCGGAAGAACACTCCAATGGCAAAACCATCAACTGGTGTCGCGTCCAAGTAGTACCCGATGGCCAAACCCAAAAACTGGCAGGCAAAGGTATCGACCCGTCCGGTGTCCAGGGTGTGGTGTGCGGTGCCCACAACTTTGAAGTCGGTGACAAAGTCATTGTCACCCTACCCGGAGCTGAGCTGCCGGGCGGTTTCAAAATTTCGGCGCGTAAAACCTACGGCCACACATCTGCAGGCATGATCGCCTCCGAATCCGAGCTCGGGTTGGGCGATGGACACGACGGCATCGTCGTCCTATCAGAATGGGGGCTGGACCCAGAGCTCGGCACCGATGTGCTCGAACTGCTGGATCTCAATGATGAAGCCGCAGAAATTAATGTCACACCAGACCGCGGGTACGTATTATCCATGCGCGGGGTGGCGCGAGAATACGGCCACGCCACCGGGACCGACTTCACCGACCCGGCAGCTGCCATCACACCGCCGACCGCGAATACAACCGGTTGGCCCGTTCGGATCAACGATGACGCTCCGATACATAACCAAGCTGGTGCCACACGGTTCGTCGCGCGCCGTGTCAACGGCATCGACCCGACAGCACCAACCCCCAGCTGGATGGTCTCTCGATTGCGGCTAGCGGGTATTCGTCCGCTGACCCTGCCCGTCGACATCTCCAACTACGTGATGTTAGAACTAGGCCAACCCCTCCACTTCTATGATGCCGAAAAGCTGACCGGGGACATCACCGTGCGCCGTGCCCACCAAGGGGAAACCTTGGAAACACTGGACGGCAAAACCCGAAAACTACACGTTGAAGATCTACTGATCACCGATGCCTCCGGTGCCATCGGGATGGCCGGGGTCATGGGTGGGTTGGCCACCGAAGTTACCGACACCACCACCGCAATCCTGATCGAAGCCGCCATTTTCGATCCGGTGTCCATCTCTCGGACGCAACGTCGTCATCACCTCCCATCCGAGGCCTCCAAACGAAATACCCGCGGTGTCGACTGGCACATCGCCGATGTGGCAGCCCAGCGTGCCGCGGATCTCCTAGTTGCATTGGCCGGCGGTACCATCGACGAAGGTGTCACCGATGTGGGAGAACCTCCCGCAACAACCACGATTCGACTGCGCGCAGACCGCCCAGCCAACGTGGTCGGCTATGAGTACACCGAAGACCAGATCAATCAGGTACTCATCGACCTTGGCGCCCACGTCTCACAGCAACGAGACGATACAGACGGCACCACCATCTTTGTTGTGACCCCGCCATCGTGGCGCAAGGACCTGGAAATCCCCGAAGACCTTGTGGAAGAAGTCGCACGCCTTGTTGGGTACTCCCACATTCCAGCGACACTGCCCGTACCGCCTCCGGGCCGCGGGCTGACCGTGGAGCAGCGGATGCGTCGCCAGGTGTCCAACGCCCTAGCCGGAGCAGGACTGGTAGAAACCCTGTCCTACCCGTTTGTTTCCGAAGCCCAAAATAACGCATTCGGCATCGCTGACACCGCCGCGAGCGAAACACAGCGAATGGTCAAACTTGCGAACCCAATTTCAGCTGAATTTGGGTGGCTGCGGACGACCGTGCTGCCGGGCCTACTAGAAACCCTGCGCCGCAACGTGTCTCGTGGATTCCGCGATATCGCGCTGTATGAATCTGGCAAGGTCTTTCTGCCCGGTGAACGAACCGGTTCACTTGATATCCCGCCGTTGGGTGTTCGCCCCTCCGACGAGGTTTTAGCCGACATTGATGCCGGCATCCCGCACCAACCACACCGGATTGCCGCCGTCTTTGCCGGTGCTGACTCTGCTCCTGGCCCCGGGCATACCCCGCGCACCTATGACTGGCAGGACCCGATCAGCATCGCTCAAGACATCGCTGAAGTCGTTGGGGTGCAACTGACCATCCGCCAAGGCTCACATCACGGATTCCATCCGGGGCGGGCCGCAGAACTGGTAATCGACGGGACCGTGATTGGTTATGCCGGAGAGCTCCTGCCAAAACTCGTCGAAGCCTGGGACCTGCCAACACGCACCTGCGCGCTGGAAATGGATTTAGACTTGCTCATTGCTGCGGCACCCAGTGTGATCGAAGCCCAGCCGGTGGCCAGCTATCCAGCAACCTTCCAAGATGTTGCACTGGTGGTCGAGGATACGGTCGTAGCCGGTGAGGTCGAGCAGACACTACGGAATGCGGCAGGAAACCTGCTGGAGCACATTGGATTATTCGATGTGTATACCGGTTCAGGTATTGCCGACGGCAAAAAATCGTTGGCCTTCAATCTCCGATTCCGCGCCGCTGACCGCACGCTGACCGCAGATGAGGCTTCTGAAGCCCGCCTGGCAGCTATTGCCGCTGCCGAAGCAGCACACGGGGCGGTGCTGCGATGACACAACCGTGGGAATTGCATGACCCAGTACCCGAAAACCGGCAGGATCAGTCACGACGACGCCGACGCCAATTCGCGGTGTCTGCCATCGCCCTACTGGTGGTAATCGGCATGGTCGGCACCACCGTTATCTCATTGTTCTAAAACCTCGCACAAAATACTGCACCCGATGTGACCATACCGTTGATCGCATCGGGTGCAGTCGGTTAAGGATTGCAAAGATACTAGGGGATGAGGACCGTTTTGCCTGTGGTCGCCCGCGATTCCAGGGCACGATGCGCATCTGCAGCATCCGCCAGCTCAAAGCGTTGATCAACACTGAGTTTGATGGCACCTTCGGCCAACCAGCCAAAGATTTCACCGGCACGCCACGACACCTCATCACCGGTCAGAGTGTAATACGCCAAGCTCGGCCGGGTCGTGAATAACGCACCCCCGGAATTGAGTCGTTGTAAATCAAACGGTGGGACTGGACCTGACGCAGCGCCAAATAGGACCAGCATGCCGCGGACCCGGACCGATTCTAATGAGGTATCAAAAGTATCGGCCCCCACCGCATCATAAGCCACATCCACACCGACACCGGCGGTTACCTCGCGCAATTTGTCACCAAAATTGTCGTACTCAAACACCTCATCGGCGCCGGCCTGCAGAGCAATATTGCGCTTTTCTTCCGTCGACACCACCGTGTACACATTGGCACCGAGATGTTTACACATCTGCGTTAGCAACTGTCCAACACCCCCGGCGCCAGCCGTCAAGAACACATTATCGCCAGGCGATACTTCGTAAGTCGAACGACACAGATAGTGTGCGGTCATCCCTTGTAACGGGATAGCTGCGGCCTCAACCAGATCGATCGTATCGGGGACCGGCAAGAGCTTATCAGCGGGCGCAACGAAAAATTCAGCATAGGTTGCCGACCCAGATGCGGTCGCAACACGATCGCCCACCGCAATCGTATCCACATTTTCGCCCACCGCGACTACGGTGCCTGAAGCTTCCGACCCTGGAATAAATGGATACTCGACATCGTACAGACCAGAACGTTGATATGTTTCAATAAAATTCAGTCCCGCGGCAGCGGTTTCGACCAACACTTGGTCGGCTGCCAGTGTTGGGAGCGGTACCTCACGCCATTCAAAGTTTTCTGGGCCGCCGGCCTGTGTGACCACGGCGGCATGCATCATTTCGGGAAGTTCTACAGGAATTTGAGTCATACTTGCTACGGTACAGTCCTGCAAGAAGTGTCGCCAGACCTGCACTCCTGCATAATTATTACAGGCGCTGCATATTTTAGTGTTAGGGTGGATTCATGACTTTTCGTGTAGCTGTTTCTGGAGCCAGTGGCTATGCAGGTGGCGAGGTTCTACGACTATTGACCTCCCACCCGCAGGTCGAAATTGGTTCAATCACCGCCCATTCCAATGCCGGTCAAACGCTTGGTAGCCTGCAACCACACTTGCATGCCCTAGCAGATCGTGTGCTCGAGCCCACCGACGTTGATGTGTTGCGTGGCCACGATGTCGTGTTTCTGGCGCTGCCACACGGTGCCTCCGCCGATATTGCTGCCCAACTGTCGAAGGATACGTTGGTCATCGATGCGGGTGCCGACCATCGACTGGATGACGCCGCCATGTGGGAGAAATTTTATGGTTCGCCACACGCCGGAACGTGGCCCTATGGACTCCCGGAACTGCCCGGTAAACGCGAAAAACTGATAAACGCCAAGCGCATCGCCGTACCCGGCTGCTATCCGACCGGCTCGCTGTTGGGCCTGGCCCCGGGCTTCAAAGCCGGTGTGTTGCAGGCCGACGACGTCGTCATTGTGGCTGCCTCGGGCACCTCTGGTGCAGGTAAATCCCTGAAACCGCATTTATTGGGCTCCGAAACCATGGGCAGTATGAGCCCATATGGTGTCGGTGGTATGCATCGTCATACCCCCGAAGTTATCCAGGGTCTGTCCAGTGTTGCGGGAGAAGACGTCAGTATCTCGTTTACCCCCACCCTGGCACCCATGCCGCGGGGTATCTTGACCACTGCCACCGCAAAATACATGCCAGGCGCCACCGTCGAAGAAATTCGTGCCGCCTGGGAAACCGCATACCAGGATGAACCATTCGTACACCTGCTGCCAGAAGGTCAGTGGCCCAGCACCAAGTCCGTGCTGGGATCGAATCATGCGGTCATGCAACTGGCCGTCGACGAAGCCGCCGGACGTGTGATCGTGCTTATAGCCATTGATAATCTGACCAAGGGAACCGCCGGGGGAGCCGTGCAATCGATGAATATTGCCCTTGGTCTGCCAGAAGAAACCGGTCTAACGGTGCAAGGAGTGGCCCCGTGAGTGTAACTCAACCAGCAGGTTTTATCGCATCCGGCGTCGCAGCCGGGATCAAAGCATCCAACGATTTGGACCTGGCCCTGATTGTGAATACTGGCCCACGTTTTAATGCCGCGGGAGTCTTTACCAGCAACCGTATTTCTGCGGCACCGGTGCGCTGGTCCCAAACTATTGTGGAAAACGGGGAAGCCAAAGCCGTGATCCTCAACTCGGGTGGTGCTAATGCCTGCACCGGTACACCGGGGGACCAGGATGCCGCAGCGATGGCGGACCACACGGCCAAAGCATTAGATATCGCAGCCAATGATGTGCTGGTGTGCTCCACTGGGCTGATCGGTGAACGCTTACCCATGGACAACCTGCTGCCCGGGATCAGCCTGGCAGCCGAGGCACTGAGCACCACAGGTTCCGATTCCGCAGCAAAAGCCATTATGACCACGGACACCGTCCACAAGACCGCGCAAGCCAATGGTCCGGGATACTCGGTGGGCGGCCTGGCTAAAGGAGCCGGCATGATGGCTCCGGGGATGGCTACCATGCTGGCCGTGGTGACCACTGACGCGGTCATCGACTCGGCCCTAGCACAAGAGCTGCTAACCGAAGCCGTACGTACCACCTTTAACCGCGCAGATTCCGACGGCTGCATGTCCACCAATGACACCGTTCTTCTGCTGGCATCGGGGGCTTCCGAAATTACGCCGCAAAAGTCAGAACTGCAAGAGCTGCTTCGTGAGGTCTGTGCCTCGTTGGCACGCCAAATCATCGGTGATGCAGAAGGCTCCACCCGTGACATTGCAGTGACCGTCCACGGCGCCGCCACCGAAGCCGACGGCGAAGAAGTCGCACGTACTGTAACGCGATCGAACCTATTCAAAACCGCAATGTTCGGCAAAGACCCGAACTGGGGTCGTATTATTTCCGCGGTCGGCACCACTCAAGCCCTATTTGATCCGCGAACCATCGATGTTGCCGTCAACGATGTCATGGTATGCCGTAACGCCGGTATCGGTGAAGACCGCAACCTGGTCACGTTTGATGATCGCGAAGTCACCGTCGATATTTACCTCAAAGCTGGCGAACACAACGTCACAGTATGGACCAATGACCTGTCGTACGACTACGTGCGCGAAAACGCCGAATACTCCTCATAGAAAAGCCATATGACAATAGCACCGCGAGATATGTCCAAGGCTGCCGAAAAGGCGGCCGTCCTCATTGAAGCCCTACCGTGGATCCAAAAATTTGCTGGTTCGACCATGGTTATCAAATACGGCGGCAACGCCATGATCTCCGATGAATTGCGACAAGCCTTCGTCGAAGACATGGTTTTCCTCCACCACTGCGGCATCCACCCGGTTGTCGTCCACGGTGGCGGCCCACAAATCAACGCCATGCTCGATAAACTCGACATCGAATCGGAATTCCGTGGCGGGCTGCGAGTCACCACCGAAGAAACCATGGAAGTGGTCCGCATGGTACTCACCGGAAAAGTCGGGCGCCAACTGGTAGGTCTCATCAACTCCCACGGGACATATGCCGTAGGCATGTCGGGTGAAGATGCCGACTTATTTGAAGCACATCGCACCCAGCACGTGATTGACGGACAACGCATCGATCTGGGACTGGTCGGTGACGTCGTCAACGTGAATGCCGGTGCCATTACCGACCTGATCGAAAATGGACGTATTCCCGTGGTCTCATCGGTCGCGCCAGAATGCGATCCGGTCACCGGCCAACCTACCGGACAGGTGCTCAACGTCAATGCCGACACGGCTGCCGCTGAACTCGCCGGTGCCTTAGGCGCAGCAAAACTTGTGGTCCTGACCGATGTAGAAGGCCTTTATGGCAACTGGCCAGACCCGTCATCGCTGATCACCTCGATAAGCACAGACCAGCTCCGCAGCATGCTGGACTCGCTGGAATCTGGCATGATCCCCAAAATGCGTGCCTGCCTTTCGGCTGTTGACTCGGGCGTACCGCAGGCCCACATCGTGGATGGTCGTCAACCGCACTCCATGCTGCTAGAAATCTTCACCACTGCCGGCGTCGGCACCCAAGTTACCCCCTAGGAGTACGCAATGTCACAGAACCTCCTGGACCGTTACCAACGGACCATGACCAATACGTTTGGCACCCCGGCTCGCGCCCTGGTGAAAGGTGAAGGCGTCTACGTATGGGATGCCGACGGCAAACGCTACACAGATTTTCTAGCAGGCATCGCTGTCAATGCTCTTGGACACGCCCACCCAGCAGTGGTCGAAGCGCTCTCCGAACAAGCCAAGACGCTGGGACATATTTCTAATCTTTTCACCTCCCCGCCCCAAGTAGCATTAGCAGAACGCCTGCTCCAATTAGCTGGTGCCGATGATGACGGCGCGGTATTCTTTGCAAACTCGGGAGCAGAAGCAAATGAAGCCGCCTTTAAACTGGCTCGCCGCCACAGTCATGCCGCAGGCGGTACCCGTACCAAGGTCATCGCACTCGAAAATGCATTCCACGGAAGAACCATGGGGGCCCTGGCCCTGACATGGAAGCCCCAATACCGCGAACCGTTTGAACCGTTACCCGGCGGTGTGGTTTTTGTGCCAGCCGGCGACATTGACGCGATCCGAACCGAAATGGACGACACCGTGGCAGCAGTCATGATCGAGCCCGTACAGGGTGAGGCCGGAGTCCGAGACTTTCCTACTGGATATCTCCAACAAGTACGTGAACTGTGTGACGAACATGGCGCACTGCTCATTTTTGACGAAATTCAATCGGGCATCGGCCGCACCGGCACGTGGTTTGGATTTCAAAACTCACACATCACCGGAAGCCAAGAACCCCTGGTACCCGATGCGATGACCTTAGCTAAAGGCCTCGGGGGCGGCATGCCGATCGGCGCCCTCGTCACCTTCGGCAAAACCGTCTCGAACCTGTTCACCGCAGGTCAACACGGCACCACCTTTGGTGGCAACCCACTAGCAACCGCTACCTCGCTGGCCGTACTGGACACCATCGAGCGAACTCACGTATTAGAAAATGTGGTCGAAGTGGGCAACTATCTCGCTGAACAATTACGGGCTCTACCCATGGTAAAAACGGTACGAGCCTATGGTCTATGGCAGGGCATAGAACTGGATACAGCAGCCCTGACCAGCCAAGGAGAACTGCTTCCCACAGCTGGTCTCGCGCCAAAAGTAGTGGAAAAAGCCATGAAATATGGGTACATCATCAACGCCACAGACCCGACAACGCTACGGTTGGCACCACCATTGATTATCAGTAAGAAACAGATTGATCCTTTGATCAAAGACCTGCCAAAAATTGTTGCTGAAACCATTGCAGAAGTGAACTAGTCGACCGGACTGAAGGAGCGGCATTATGCCAACAACACCACGTCATTTTCTGGTCGACACCGACCTGACCCCTGCAGAACAAGCGGAAATTTTAGATCTTGCGCAGATCATGAAGACGCACCGTTTTGATTACAAGCCGCTGACGGGTCCACAGACCGGAATCGTTATGTTCGATAAAACATCGACCAGAACTAGGGTATCTTTTGCAACTGGGCTGTCTGAGCTGGGTGGCAACCCGTTGATCATTAACCCCGGCGAATCCCAACTGGGCCACAAAGAATCTATTTACGATTCTGCAAAGGTTTTTGAACGTATGGTGTCAGTGGTTATTTGGCGAACCTTCGCACAATCAGGTCTTGAAGAACTAGCAGAACATTCTGCCGTGCCTGTCATTAATGCTCTGACAGACGATTACCACCCCTGTCAGGTCCTGGCAGATTTGCAGACCGTCCGCGAAGCTAAGGGCACTACCCAAGGTGTAACTATGACGTATCTTGGTGATGCTGCGAACAACATGGCAAATTCGTATCTGCTTGGTGGGGCAACCGCCGGGATGCACGTGCGGGTTGCTGGTCCAGAAGGCTATTTACCGGATACAAAAATTGTGGACGCTGCCAAACAGCGTGCGCAAGAAGCCGGTGGGTCGGTCATGGTGACCACAGATGCGGATACAGCGCTGGCAGATGCTGATGTCGTGGTGACAGATACGTGGATTTCCATGGGGCAAGAAGACGAAGCCGAAATGCGGCTCAAACTTTTTAAAGAGTACTCGGTTGACACGGCTGCGATGAGTAAGGCCGCTGAGGACGCCATCTTCTTGCACTGTTTGCCGGCGTACCGTGGCTATGAAGTGGACTCTGACGTTATTGACGGACCTCAGTCGAGAGTTTTTGATGAGGCAGAAAACCGTCTGCACGCACAAAAAGCGCTGATTGCGTGGCTGCTTTATGCTTCTGGTTTAGCCGAAATCCCAGAAGCATTGATCCTACCGCAGGCCGAAGCATCTCGGACAAAAGCACTATAGCCATGACCACCCCGCTGACCAAGGCCGCGCGACAACACGAAATAAGGACTGTACTGGGCGCCAAAACGATCCGGTCGCAAGCCGAGTTAGCTCAGGCACTGGCAAAACGCGGCGTGTCGGTGACACAAGGTACATTGTCACGAGATTTAGTGGATATCGGGGCCACTCGTGTGCGGAACGAAGCGGGCCAAATGGTATACCACGTCCCTTTCGAAGGCACGGACGTCACCGCAGGTCAGACGTCTGAAGCTTCCGAAGCGCGACTGTCGTCGTTGTGTAAAGAACTCCTCCTGGCTGCGGAAGGATCTGCAAACATCGCGGTTCTGCGGACCCCACCGGGCGCAGCACAGTTCTTGGCTGCTGCTATTGATCAAGCACGGCTCACTACGGTTTTAGGAACGATTGCCGGGGACGACTCTATTATGGTGGTCTCGCGTGCAGCCGATGGTGGACACTCTGTAGCCACAGATTTCATAGGTTACGCTGAGCAGGAGCCAAAGGCATAGTTCTACACAAAGAAATCGCTCGAAATGGGAGACATTTCGAGCGATTTTTTGTCTTAAGTCTTTTTGAAGAATATGGCTCTAGAATGACCAGTCGAGGTCTGCGATCTCATCCTCAGCTGGCGCTTCAAACAGTTCAACCTCGTTCAGGTCTGAAAACGCATGTGTTGCCGTCCCTGCCTCAGATGTGGCGTCCACCTGCACTAATTCAGAGGATTCTTGAAGAAAATAGAACGCCACAGTTTCGGCGCCGGTATACAGGTTCGAATTGCCTTCCGCAGTGGCTGGAATAATGTATTTATAGACTTCCTGGCCGTCCAATTCGGTTTCTTCGACTTCTACCGTGTCGAGTTCTTCTTCTGAAAGCCCCTCAATAAGCGAAAATGTTGTTTCAATGGTCGAATCAAATCCGTCATTGAAGTCGATGAGATCCTCGATCTCAGACTCGGGAGCTTCAATCCATTTGCCATTGGTGTCCAGACTCGCGAAAAAATCGTCGTCGGCTTCATCATCCAGTCCCATTTTTATATATGACGATGACTCATCAACAACCAGCACTTCCAAATCAAGCCCTTGATTTGCGAGGGCGATGTGAAAATTGGCTTCGTCCGTTTGCCCTGATAATTCCGCGGACGAAACCTCTTCGTCATGGACTTCATCGGGGTCGCTCATGTTGTATGTAAAAGAAGTTGCCTCTTCCATGGACTGTTTCGCTGTCTCAGAAATGTCTGTCAGATCTGGGGGCCCACCGCCACAGGAAGCGAGTGTCCAAGCTGCTATAACACCGAGTCCGGTCGCGGCGAACCACCGTGTTGGCCGAGTCATTGTTTTTGTCAAAATTACTCCTCAGTTTCAGGTTTTTCAGGCAGTTAGCTGTCTATGAGACAGCTGATTATTCTTGCTCTTTCGGAGGTCCGCCTGGGTGCTCGTTTTCGTAAGCTGCCAAAAACTTGCCCATTTGCTCCAGCCCCATTGCTGCGATCGTTGCTCGAGCTGATTGCGGGCCAAGATCGGGATCTGCGCCTGCATGCAATAGAGTTCGGGATAGCTCTTCATTTTGCATGAAAATCGCACAGGTCAATGCTGATTGACCACGATTATTGAGCGCATTAACATCAGCATTACGTTCAATGAGTGCGTCTACGACAGTAGCTTGCTCTCGGTAGGCCGCCAAAATCAAGAACGTATCGCCATTGTGATTTGCAAGATCTACGGGTATGCCCTGATCAATGGCAGAGGATAGTGCAAGTACCTTTCCTTCGCGGGCATAATCGAATAACGAATTAAGGAACTCAATTTGCTCATCGGTTAGGTCGGGCGGTTCTTGAGGCTGATTTTCGGTCATATTAGGTAGTTTAGACAATTTTTAGCACCGTACGGGCCGAATGCTCCCCGGTTCTGTAAATGCGGAGCCTCTGGTTTGGTCTTGAAACCGAAGTTGGTTAGCCGGTTAGGCACTACAGTATGCTGTATTCACTTTGTGAGCAGTCATCGGTCATCGGCGTACTCACGCGGTTGGAGGTTGACGCATAGCTGGTTTTCCCTAAAACGATCAATCTTGCCGCTTTTCGTGTTGTTGACGGTAGCAGGGCTTCGACAAGTCCGTTTTGTTGGTAGTTTTGAAACTAAGGATTACAGCATAGAAGAGGTTGCAACACATGGTGGACGCTCAATCGCATGGCACCAACGAAGGCTCACTTTGGGGCGGTCGTTTCTCTGATGGCCCGGCCGATTCCCTGGCGGCACTGAGTAAATCTACGGACTTTGACTGGCGACTTGCCAAGTACGACATTGCGGGATCAAGAGCACACGCACGTGTGTTGCATCGTTCCGGTCTGCTAACCGATGATGAACTCGCTGACATGTTGGCCGCCTTAGACCAGCTTGCGCAAGACGTGGCACATGGTACCTATACGGCTGCCGAATCTGATGAAGACGTCCACGGCTCATTGGAACGCGGGCTGCTGGAGCGTGCCGGTGAACAACTGGGCGGCAAACTGCGTGCTGGCCGATCTCGAAACGACCAAATTGCCACTATGGGACGAATGTTCCTACGCGACCACGCACGGATAGTCTCGACACAGCTACTGGACGTTATTGATGCACTTGTCGAACAGGCTGAAGCACACCCGTATGCACCAATGCCAGGACGCACCCACTTGCAACACGCACAGCCGGTGTTGCTGTCCCATCATCTATTAGCGCACGGATGGGCCTTCCTTCGAGATCTGCAACGATTCGTGGATTGGGATCGTCGTGCTGCAGTAAGTCCCTACGGTTCGGGTGCTTTAGCCGGCTCGTCGTTGGGCCTCAACCCAGTCTCAGTCGCCCACGACCTCGGATTTGATTCGGCAGTGTACAACTCCATCGATGGGACAGCATCTCGAGACGTCTTTGCTGAGTTTGCCTGGATCGCCTCAATGATTGGAGTCAATCTCTCCCGGATCTCTGAAGAAATCATTTTCTGGGCAACCAAAGAGGTCGACTTCGTGACGTTGCATGATGCATATTCGACTGGTTCCTCGATCATGCCACAGAAGAAAAACCCGGACATCGCTGAACTAGCACGAGGTAAATCTGGCCGCTTACTCGGGGACTTTACCGGTTTGATGACCACTCTTAAAGCATTGCCGCTCGCATATAACCGTGATCTACAAGAAGACAAAGAACCAGTCTTTGATGCAACGGATACCTTGGAACTACTACTGCCAGCATTTGCTGGCCAGATCGCTACGCTGACTTTTAACACCGACCGGATGGCCGAACTTGCTCCGGTAGGTTTTGCGTTGGCTACCGATATTGCCGAGTGGCTGGTACGGGAAGGGGTCCCATTCCGAGTCGCGCATGAACTTGCTGGTGAAGCTGTTCAAGTTGCAGAGTCGCGCGGTGTTGAACTCTGGGATCTTACCGATGAGGAATACGCGAACATCTCTGAATATCTAACTCCAAAAGTTCGGGATGTACTGTCCACGGAGGGTTCGCTTCGTTCACGTTCCTCACAAGGTGGAACCGGACCGGACGCTGTAGAAGAGCAGTTAGCCGAATTTAAGCGGCAGTTGGCTGAAATCCGTGAGTTTGTCGCTACAAACCCTACCGGTCTTCGCTAACAGACCATTACACTAGAGGGCCGATGTTAGCTGAGTGCTGGCAGATATTGTTAGCTGTAAAGGAGCCTTGGTGACCGACCAAGAAGGGTCAACCGAAACTATCTCGTGGTACCAGCAACAGCTGGCGGCCGAACGAGACTATACGGCAAAACTGTACCGCCGTCTTGATGAGCTGCGCGATGAGAAACAACAACAGCTCGTCCGAATTCAAGCTCAAGGACTCCAGGGTTCCTATCAGAACCAGTCCGAACGTGATTCATTTGCCAGTCTGTACCAAGACCGCATCAACCAACTCAACGCTGTCGATGATCGGCTCGTGTTTGGTCGCCTTGATACAGACAGTGATGTACAACGCTATATCGGGCGTATTGGGCTCTCGGATGATGACCGGACCAGACTGCTAGTGGACTGGCGAGCTCCGGAGGCCGCGCCGTTTTATCAAGCCACCGCAGCTAACCCGCAAGGAGTGGCTCGGCGCCGACATATTATGATGACCGGCCGTGACGTTGAATCTTTTGAAGATGACGTCTTGGAAACCACTGATACTGGCGAAGCATCCACCGCCCTTTTATCTGCGGTGACCGCCCCTCGGACCGGCTTGATGGGCGATATCGTTGCCACAATCCAACGTGAACAAGATGAAATTATTCGTGATCAAATGCGCGGTGTGCTTGTGGTCCAAGGGGGACCTGGAACGGGCAAAACTGCGGTTGCCCTACATCGGGCAGCGTACTTGCTATACACCTATCGGGAGCGCTTAGCCAAAACAGGAGTGCTGCTCGTTGGGCCCTCCGAAGCGTTCATGAATTACATTGACCAGGTTCTACCTTCGCTTGGTGAGAGCGGGGTCGTGATGAGCTCGTTAGGAAACGTGTACCCCGGTATCGAAGCGGTTGCTGAACGGGACCCTGCGGTAGCCGAACTCAAAGGTAGCGCAGCCATGCAGGAGCTCATCGCCAATGCGGTGAGCTTACGGCAGCGATCCATCCCGGAAACCACATGGGTACACGTGGACGGAATTCAACTGCGGATTCGTCCAATCCAAATTCGCCGTGCCATCGGCCATGCCCGGGCTTCCGAGAAACCACACAACCAAGCGCGTGAAGTGTTTGTGGATCATATGGTTCGTACGCTATACGACCAAATGCGTGATATTGTCAGCCCAAAACGTGAAGATGGTCTGGTCAATAAGGCGGATCGTTCATACTTGCACCAAGAAATTCGTCAGTCATCTGAAGTGCGACGTCTACTGAACATGTGTTGGATGCCGCTGACACCGACCGGCCTGGTCGACAAATTGTTCTCAGAACCAAAATACTTGGTAGACGCAGCCCCCATGCTCACCGCGCAGCAGATCCGAACATTACTTCGGAACTCTGGTAGCCCCTTTACCGAGGCTGATGTGCCACTCATCGATGAAGCCGCAGTTGTACTGGGAGAGTTGGCACCGGATACGGCAGAAGCCTCACAGAAGCTGAACCAACGCAATCTTGACACGGCAGAAGCGGCCTTGGAAAACATGCACTACACACTCGAAGATATTGGTGTAGACGGGGTTGTTTCTGCTGAGATGTTGGCAGCTGCCCAAGAACCGGAAACAACTTGGGGCTCAGTTGCGGACCGTGCTCGAAGCGATCGAACTTGGACATACGGTCACGTTATTGTCGACGAGGCCCAAGAACTGTCATATATGCAGTGGCGAATGCTGTTTCGTCGATCACCGCTACGGTCCTTCACTATCGTGGGCGACCTCGCTCAAGCCTCAGGTGCAGATGCCAACACCGACTGGGCCTCCGTACTACAGCCGTTTGCCGAAGACTCATGGCGCCTGAACGAACTGACGGTGAATTACCGGACGCCGGAACGAATTACAAAAGCTGCTTCGAATGTAGCAACCTTTGCCGGTCGGCCCGTGACCACCCCAAAAGCTCTACGTGAAGGCGACTACGAGCCAGAGGTCATTCGTATCGCTACGTCAAACCGAGACCAAGCACTGCTCACTGCCCTAAATAAACAACTGCAACGTGTTCCGGAAGGTCTGATCGGAATCATTGCGGTGGGCCAAGACTATGCCCAGGCCCGGGGTCTACTTGAAGAACACTATCCCGGTCGCGTATGGACCGGCACGGGCCGACGTCGCAACCGAGATCTTGCCTTGGTCACAGCACGCCAGGCAAAAGGCTTGGAATATGATGCGGTTGTGATCCTTGAGCCACAGGCACTGGTCGATGCAGCAGGAGGTTCTGTTGGTGATCTCTATGTTGCTATGACGCGTGCGACGCAAGCGCTCACTCTGATCACCACCGCGGCCGAAGAGGAACTACCCGCAGGGTTACGCGGCATATAGCCTGAGCATGTTAACACCCCGAGAAGAAACTGGTAATTTAAACACCGTGAATAATGAAGAGTTTTTGAGTCGACAAGCCAATGATCCTTCTTTCGAGAATATCTGGCAGGAATTACAGTGGCGCGGCCTGATCCAAGTGTCCACTGATGAAGCCAAATTGGAAGAAGCGCTAGCCGGTGATCCCATAAATTACTATTGCGGCTTCGATCCAACAGCCGCATCACTCCATCTTGGACATCTCGTCCAATTATTGATGCTGCGTCGGCTCCAATTGGCAGGACATCATCCGGTCGCGTTGGTAGGTGGCGCAACAGGACTGATCGGAGATCCGCGCCAAACCTCGGAACGAAACCTCAGCGACCGCCAAACGGTTGAACGCTGGGTGGAGTCACTTCGCCAGCAGATTCAACACTATCTGTCGTTTGAGGGTGACAATGGTGCCACCATGGTCAATAACTTGGACTGGACTCGTGACCTTTCCGCTCTCGACTTTCTGCGAGATATTGGAAAGCACTATCGCGTCGGCACCATGATCAGAAAAGAAATCGTAGCTTCCCGTCTGGAATCTGATGAAGGCATTTCCTATACCGAGTTTTCGTACCAGGTTCTCCAAGGTATGGATTTCATGGAACTGTATCGTCGCCATAACGTGACGCTCCAGACCGGAGGCTCCGATCAGTGGGGGAACCTCACTTCAGGGACAGAGCTGGTGCGCAAAGTAGAGGGCGAACACGTTCATGCCATGGGAACGCCCCTGATCACCAATGCCGACGGGACTAAGTTCGGCAAATCCGAAGGCAACGCAATCTGGCTGAACCCGGATTTATGCTCGCCATATACCTTCTACCAATTCTGGGTCAATACAGCAGATGCGGATGTTGTCGAACGTCTGAAAGTATTCACCTTCCTCACCCGAGAGGAAATCGGCGAATACGCAGACAAAGTCACCAATGAACCATTTCGACGCGAAGCACAGCGTCGTTTGGCCTGGGAAGTAACCTCACTCGTTCATGGCGAGGAGCAAACCCAACGAGTCATCGATGCTTCCGCGGCGTTATTTGGTCGAGGCGAACTCAATGGTATCGATGAAGCGACGCTGGCAGCAGCCGGTGCAGAACTTAATTCAGCACAACTGAAAGATCTCGAAACACCGGTGAACATTGTCGAGCTACTCGTTGCAAGTGGTCTCGAACCATCAAAATCTTCAGCACGGCGAACCGTTAACGACGGCGGTGCATACCTGAACAACCAGAAGATAGTAGATCCAGAACAACAGTTCACGACTGCTGATGCGCTGTATGAAAAGTACTTCATTGTCCGTCGCGGACGCCGCAACCTTGGATTCATCAGCTTTGATCAAGACGGCTGAGATCTAAGTCTCAGAAATCAGGCGTCGCCCTATAAAATCATAAAAGAACCCCCCAAAATCGGCGGATTCATGCGGAACTAGCTTCTAGTTATGCATCGAGTCCGCCGATTTTGTCTTTCCCAGTGAGGTGTGTATAGTTATCTCTCGTGCCCAGGGCGGACCGGTGACGGGATGCGGTGGGACATGGATGTTTTTCAGTAATTTTATAGAACGATTCGTGGTGTTGGTTTCGGGTTGGCGTGGCTGGTGCGTTG
>Ga0209487_1000710_pt1 | contig 29457 bp, 28 predicted proteins | sample Poulit2012_FD_187524 | JGI IMG/M metagenome (GOLD analysis project Ga0209487, IMG submission 187524) | Agricultural soil microbial communities from Georgia to study Nitrogen management - Poultry litter 2012 (SPAdes) (version 2) | ecosystem: Environmental > Terrestrial > Soil > Agricultural land...
CCGGCCGTATGAAAATAAGTTTGATCCCGTGGATGAACGGGCTTTGCCGGAGGCGGATGATTATGACAGAAGTATCCATAAAACGGATCGGGTACTGGCACAGGTTATAGAAACGCTGGAAGGCCAGGATCGGCCCTATTTGATGTTTTTTACTTCAGACCATGGTGAAATTGTGGGACGCGGTCATGGCATGAAATACGGCAATGGGGATCAGTACCGTATTCCCTACCTCATGAAATCCAGCACGCCTGATGACCGCATATGTCAGTATGCGGAAGGCTTACGCAATGATAACGGCTACATCAGTGGGCTGAGTAACCGCTTTGTGCTGTTAAGCCTATTGGGTTACGACCTTGATGAGCAGTTTGTACAACAAGAAGTGGATCACGACCGCGTGCTGCACCCGGATGGCAAGGTCTATCCGTGGCCAGATATTCCCGAAGAAAAATAGCTAGGCAATAATTTCCTGGTAGGCGGCAGGATCTGTGGCCGTTTCAGTATTTAATACGAGTACCCGGCTTTGAGCGTCCAGGCCCATGGCTGTTTGCAAATCGTTGTGTCCCAGGGTGGCCAGCACGCCACCGAGCCCCGCCGCTCCGGATACCCCTGCCACAATGTGGGGGTCGCTGCCCGAGGGCCGCGCCAACAGGCGCACCGCTTGTTTAATCCAGTCGTCATCGATGGCCAAATAGCTTTGAACGCCTTCATATAACACGTTGATCACGGCCGCAGCAGGCTCGCCGCAGGCCAGCCCCGCCGAAAGGGTATCGAAGGGGCCTTTGACGGCTTGGGGGGTGCCACCCGCCAGGGCACTGGCTTGCAAACAGGCCGCGGATAGCGGTTCCACTACCGCAAAGTGGATTGCCGCTGTGGGCCAGGCGCGATATAAGCAGGTCAACATGGCAGTGGCAATGCCGCCCACGCCAGCCTGCACAAACACATGGGTGGGTGCTTGTGGCAATTCCTGGGCAATTTCCTTGGCGATCACGCTGTAGCCCGCCATGACTTGGCGGGGAATGGCTTCATAGCCTTCCCAACTGGTGTCTGACACCACCTGCCAACCGCGTTGTTGGGCCACGGTGGCGCATTCGCGCACGGCATCATCATAGTTGCCGGGCACACGAATAATTTCTGCCCCATATTGGGCAATGGCTTGTTCACGGGCGGGACTGACCTGTTCATGCAGAAAGATCACGCAACGCAGTCCCGCGTTTTTAGCGCCCCAGGCGACCGAGCGCCCATGATTGCCCTCGGTTGCACACGTCACGGTAATGTCGGGTCCTTGTTCTTGGGCAATGCGCGCCACGGCGTAGGCACCACCCAAGGCTTTAAAGCTTCCCAGTCCAAAGCGTGGGCCTTCATCCTTGCAGATTAATTCAGCAATGCCCAGTTGGTGGGCCAGACTGGGTAAATGATGTAACGGCGTTGCGTCGTATTGCGGCCATTGGGTAATGGTTTCCTGGGCCTGATCACACTGCGCGGGGGGCAGGGCACGGGCGTGCAAATCTGCAAAGTCGGGCCCGGGATGTTGACGGGTTACCAGGGCGTTCAAGGTAGGAGTTTGAAGGTGGAAGGGGCGTTTAATCATACTCATTTAATTACTTTTTCCTGCATTAATGCTTGAATTTCTGTCGTCGTTAAGCCCAGCGTTTCTACCAGGATTTCTTGTGTGTCTTGTGCCAGCTCTGGCGGGGTATGGCGCGTTGGCAAACGATCGCCATTAATCCGGTAGGGCGCGGCAAGGCAGTATGCGGGCGTGTTTTGATCGCTGCTATAAGACACCACCATGCCAGCATGTTGGCTGCGTTGGGATTGCAAGGCCTCGTTCATGCCCAACACTTCTCCACAAGGAATTTTTAACTCGTGCAAGCGGGTCAGTAAGGTTTGTCGGGGTTGCTGTTTTATGGCCGCTTTAATAGTAGGCATCAACTTGTCGCGGTGGGTAGAGCGTAGCTGATTGGTGGCAAAGTCTGGGTCCTGGGCCAGGTCGGGACGTTGAATGACCTCTGCGCAGAAGCGCTTGAATTGGGCATTATTTCCCACGGCAATGGCAAGGGGGCCATCTTTTGCCTCAAAAACTCCATAAGGAACCACGGTGGGGTGTTCGTTTCCCACTTTATCAGGATCTTGGCCCAGTTGCAGGGCTTCAAGGCCGTAGTAGGACTGCACGGTAATGCCGCTATCAAACAAGCACATTTCTATGTGGCAGCCGTCGTGTGTGCGTTGTCGATTGAAAAGGGCAGCCAAAATGGCCTGGGCTGCCGACATGCCGGTAAACATGTCTACCACGGCAACGCCAAATTTTAAGGGGCCTTGGCCGGCTTCACCATTGAGGGCCATTAGCCCGGTTTCGCCTTGCACCACCAAATCGTAGCCCGGGCGTGACGCTTCCGGGCCATCGGCGCTGTAACCCGTAATGGAACAGTAAATAATGTCGGGTTTAATGGCTTTTATTGCGGCATAATCCAAGCCTAAGCGTTCTATACCTCCGTGGCGGAAATTGTGCACCACCACATCGCATTGCTTGGCAAGCGCCAGGGTAAGGTCGCGGCCTTTGTCGGTTTTCAGGTCGATGGCGAGGGAGCGTTTATTGCGGTTGGCACTGTTGTAATAGGTGGTGCTGGTACTGCCCGTGGATTGGCCCCAATCCCGGGTATCGTCGCCACGCTCTGGATGCTCTACCTTGATAATATCGGCGCCAAGATCACCGAGGGCCTGGGTGGCAAAGGGTCCGGCCATTACGCGGGACAAATCCAACACCTTGATACCTTGTAGCGGGAGGGAGGGGGTTGTGGGCTTATTCATGGTGGTCCTCAGGCGGTTGGGTAGCGCCAAAGTTTGCTGGGCGTTTTTCAAGAAATGCCGCAATGCCCTCAGCGCCTTCTGCACTGCCCAGAGCTTGCACCATGCTATCGGCTTCTTGGTCCAGTTGTTCTTCTAAGCTCGCGTGATAGGCGTGTTCGCAAAGTTGCTTAATGCGGGCCATGGCCTGGTTGGGGCCTTGGCTAAGTGTTGTTGCCAATTCTTGGGCCGTTGCGATGACGTTTGCTCCTGGCACGATGCGGTTAATGGCCCCAAGTTGGTACAGCCGCTCGGCGCCAATCATGGTGCCCGTCAGACAAAGCTCCATTAGCAGCGCTTTGGGAAGTTGGGTGCCAAGAGTTCCCGTTACGCCCCCATCTGGAGTTAAGCCCACTTTAACGTAGGCGACGGAAAATTTGGCTGCTTCGTCCACCACTAATAGGTCGCAAGCAAAGGCGATTGATACCCCGGCACCCGCTGCCCCGCCTTCTACCGCGGCAATCAAAGGTTTGGGATAGGCACGAAACAAGCGAATTAAATCGTGTAAGTCTTCCAGAAAACGGCGATCCTTCTTGGGGGGAAGTTGGCGACGTTCTTGTAGATTAGATAAATCGCCGCCCGCGCAGAAATAACCCTGTGCCCCCGTAATGATTACCGCACCAATGGCAGGATTGTGGCGGGCTTCCTCCAGGGCGTTGGTGAGTTGCTCATACAGGCCTGGAAAAATGGCATTGCGCTTGCTGGGGTTGTGAAGGGTTAGGGTTAATATGCCATCTTGTACGTGGCTGTGGACTGCAGGATCCATCGCGGACATAAGCGCCTCCTCTGTTTGCGCGTGTTTCTTATCACTATAATGAAATTTACACTAGACATCATCTTCCCACCACCATACAAAAAACGGGTGGGATCCTTGGTCCAAACTGGTGGAAGAAAAGACGGAGGGTCGAGTAAAAGTACACGTTCACCAAGGCAGCTCGCTGGGTAAGTCCACCACGGTATATCAAGATGTGCGCGGTGGCGTTATGTGTCATGGTGGCCATGATGCTCTTTATCTTCTTTACGGTGGTGAACCGGCAGTTCTTTCGGCCTGTAATAGGAGATATTGAGCTGGTGCAACTGGGTATGGTGGTTTTGATCATGCTGGGAAAAGAGGCGGGTATGGCCGTCGCCTCGGGCTCCAGTCTGGCCAATACCGCTACCATTGGGGGCGGATCTCATCTGGTTTGGTGTGATTATCGTTTTGATTATGGAGATGGGCATGCTCACGCCGCCCGTGGGGATGAACTGTTTTGTATTGGCGGGCGCGGTAAATGAGTTAAGCTTGGGGGATATCTTCAAGGGAGCAGCGATGTTTGTTCCGTCAATCATTCTTGTGATTTTTATTTTGTATTTTTTCCCGGATATTGCCTTGTTTCTCCCTCGGAACATGTATGGATAGCAATGGAGACCTATATGAGTGTGGATCAGGAGTCTTTTCAATTATTGCTGGACAGCGTCAAGCGTTTTGTCACCCAGCGCCTTGTGCCATTAGAAGACCAGGTGGAAGACACCAACGAGGTGCCAGAAGCGGTGGTGGAAGAAATGAAAACCATGGGCCTGTTTGGCATTTCCATTCCCGAGGCGTACGGCGGCTTTGGCTTGTCGTTAAGCCAGGAATGCCAGGTGAGCTATGAGTTTTGTCAGACCGCGCTGGCCTTTCGTTCCACCTTTGGTACCAATGTGGGCATTGGCTCTCAAGGCATATTAATTGACGGTACGGAGGAACAAAAGCAGGAATACCTGCCCAAGGTGGCTACCGGCGAGATGATTATGTCTTTTGCCCTGACCGAGCCGGATGCAGGATCCGATGCCGCGTCATTAAAAACGCGGGCACGCCTGGACGGCGATCATTATGTCATTAGTGGTACCAAGCGCTTTATTACCAATGCACCGCGGGCCAGTGCGTTTACCTTGATGGCGCGCACCAGCGATGAGGCGCGCGATAATATTTCAGCGTTTATTGTGCCGGCCGATATCGAGGGCATTACGCTGGGCAAAATTGATGAAAAAATGGGCCAGCGTGGCACCCAAACCTGTGACGTTATTCTTGACAATGCGCGTGTGCCGGCCGCCAATATTATTGGGGGCGTGCCGGGGGTGGGCTTTAAAACCGCCATGAAAGTGTTGGATCGCGGTCGCGTGCATTTGGCGGCAGTAGCTTGCGGCCTGGCGCAGCGCATTCTGGATGAATCCGTGGCGTATGCGCGTGAGCGCAAGCAGTTTGGCCGGCCGATTGGGGAGTTCCAGTTAATTCAGGCAATGTTGGCCGACAGCCAGGCCGAGTTGCTGGCAGCCTGGGCGCTGGTGCAGGAAACGGCCCGCTTATATGACGCACACCATACCCCCGGCAAGAAAGACCCGGATCTCAGCTTGCGCGCATCCAGTGCCAAAATGTTTGCCACTGAAATGCTGGGCCGCGTGGCTGATCGCGGGGTGCAAATTCATGGGGGCTCAGGCTATATGCGTGAATCCAAGGTTGAGCGTTTTTATCGTGATGCCCGGTTGCTGCGGCTCTACGAGGGCACCACGCAAATTCAGCAGCTCATTATTGGGCGCACGCTGGTACAAGGCTAAGCCATGGATGATTTACTAAGCGGCAAGACAGCCATTGTTACGGGGGCTGGCGGCGGTATTGGTAAAGGCATTGCCCTGCTTCTGGCCAAGCGCGGTGCGCGCGTGTTGGTGAACGACATTGGCCGCACCGATACGGGTGGCAGTGCGGCCGCGCAAGTCGTGGAAGAAATCCGCCACGCGGGTGGGCAGGCCGTGGCCAATGAGGCGTCGGTGGCAGAGGCTGGCCGGGAGCTCGTGCAACAAGCGCTGGATGAATTTGGGGGTCTCGATATCGTGGTCAACAATGCCGGCAATTTACGGGATCGCTTGTTTCATAAAATGCGCCAGGATGAATGGGAAGCAGTACTGGATGTGCACTTACAGGGCAGCTTTCAGGTGAGCAATGAAGCCGCCAAGCATTTCCGGGAACAGAACGCCGGTGCCTACATACATATGACTTCCACGTCGGGCCTCATCGGTAACCTGGGCCAGGCCAATTATGCGGCGGCCAAGCTGGGCATTGTGGGCTTATCGCGCGCCATCGCCATCGATATGGCACGTTTCAAGGTGCGCTCCAACTGTATCGCCCCCTTTGCCTGGAGCCAGATGACCAGCTCCATCCCGGTGGACTCGCCTGAGGCGCAAGCGCGGGTTGCCAAGTTAAAACAAATGAAGGCCGAAAAAATTGCGCCCCTGGTGGCTTATCTGGCAAGTGATCAGGCACAACACATTAGTGGGCAAATCTTCAGTGTGCGGGCCAATGAAATCATGGTGTTTAGCCAGCCGCGGCCCCTGCGCTCGGTGCATTGCCTGGAAGGCTGGACGCCGGAAAGCATTGCCAATGTAGCCATGCCGGCACTACGCCATTCATTTACGCCACTTCAGCGCTCGGCTGAGGTCATTGATTGGGATCCGCTCTAATGGCCTTTGATTATCATCACCTCAAAAACTGGAAGTTTGATCCACTGCCTGTAGATTACGGTATCAACGACACAATCCTATATGCGCTGGGAATTGGCCTGGGTATGGACCCACTGGATCGTCAGCAACTGCGCTTTGTCTATGAAAAAGACCTACTGGCGATGCCCAGCATGGCGGTGGTATTGGGATATCCGGGCTTCTGGATGAAAAACCCCGATACGGGCGTTGACTGGGTGCGTGTACTGCATGGCGAACAACGCTTGGAATTATTGCAACCCCTCCCGGCTAAAGCACAGCTAACAGGGCACAATCGGGTGGCGCGCATTACCGATAAAGGGCCGGATAAAGGTGCGTTAGTGGTTACTGAACGGGAACTTATCGATGCCCATACGCAGCAGCCGTATGCCCGTTTGCAAAGCGTGACGTTTTGTCGCGGCGATGGTGGGCTGGATCAATCCGATGCGCCGTTGCCGCCCTTGCCCCCTGTGCCCAACCGTGCGCCAGATTTGCATTGCGAGTTGGCAAGCTTGCCGCAAGCCGCATTGCTATATCGTTTAAATGGCGACGACAACCCCTTGCATGCTGACCCGGACGTGGCCCAACAAGCGGGCTTTGAGCGCCCCATACTTCACGGTTTGTGCACCTATGGCATGGCGTGCCACGCCTTGATCAAGACGTGTGCTGATTACGATCCCCACCGTTTGCAACGCCTGGATTTGCGTTTTAGTGCCCCGGTCTATCCGGGAGAAACGCTGGTGTTTGATGTGTGGCAGCTGCAGGATAGGGGGCAGTTTGCGTTTCAAGCACGGGTGCCCAGCCGAGAAAATATCATTGTATTAAGCTATGGGGTGGCGGCATTTCATGCAGATACCCCCTCGCCCGCGGCGTAACTTTTAGCAGGAGAACTTCCTCATGGACGTTGATGATCCCGACCTAACCCCCCCTGAAAACCTTGGCCCCGAGCAGCATTACCATCAGCTGCTGGCCAAAGGGATTTTTGCGCTGCAGCATTGTACAGCTTGCGCGCAGGCCATCTTTTATCCCCGCATGGTATGTCCCCATTGCGGTGGTACTGACCTGGTGTGGCGCAAAGCGCAAGGGCAGGGAACCGTATATTCCACTACCGTCGTCCGGCGTCGCCCCGATAAAGGCGGCGACAGCAACGTTGTGCTGGTGGATTTGGAAGAAGGGGTGCGGCTAATGAGTCGGGTTGAAGACATTGCGCCCGAGAAGGTCGCCATTGGCATGCGTGTGCAAAGCCAGGTACGTGATGTGGCAGGAACGCCCATCCTTGTATTCACGCCTATCAAGGAGGCTGTATGATGCAAGCGCTACGAGGAAAAACCGCCATTGCAGGTGTTGGTCAGGCGGGCCTGGGGTTGGCCGATGGTTTTACAGAAATGGAAATTCTGGTGCAGGCTGCCACGCGGGCGGTCGCCGACGCTGGCCTTACCATGAAAGACATTGATGGTATTGCTACCGCCAGTGTGAATTCCACCATGTGGTCAATGTCGGTGATTGAGCATTTGGGCATACGCCCCACCTATATTGATGGCACCATGGTGGGGGGATCCAGTTTTGTGGCGCATTTGCTGGCCGCCGCGCAAGCCTTGCACAGTGGGCAATGTAACGCTGTGCTGGTGTGTTATGGCAGCACCCAGCGTACCGCCACCATGGATAGGGCCGCCAGCGGCGCCGCCCGCCAGCAGCTGGATCCGCAACCGTTTGAGGCGCCTTACCAACCCCTGAGTCCCATTTCCTCCTATGCCTTAGCGGCAGCCCGCCATATGGCAGAATTTGGCACGACACGCGCACAGCTGGCCGAGGTGGCCGTGGCGGCCAGGCGCTGGGCGCAGCTAAACCCCGAGGCCTACCGGCGTGACCCGCTAACATTGGAAGAAGTGTTGGAATCTCGCATGATTTCAGACCCCCTGACGGTGCTGGACTGCTGTCTGGTGACAGATGGCGCGGGGGCTTATGTGTTGGTGCGCGCTGACCGCGCCAAGGATTTGCCGCAACCGCCCGTTTACCTGTTGGGCAATGCCACGGCGGTTTGGCATCGACAGATTTCGGAGATGCCCGACCTAACGGTAACGGCCGCCACGCAATCCTCGCGGCTGGCCTACGAAATGGCCGGTGTGGGGCCGCAAGACATCGATGTGGTGGAGCTTTATGATGCCTTTACCATTAACACCATTTTGTTTTTAGAAGATTTGGGGTTTTGCGCCAAGGGCGAAGGCGGCGCGTTTGTTGACAATGGTGGCATTGCCCCTGGTGGGCGGTTGCCCGTTAATACCAATGGTGGTGGCCTGTCGTGTGTGCATCCCGGCATGTATGGCATGTTTATTACCATTGAAGCTGTGCGCCAGCTGCGCCAAGCCACGGGTGAACGCCAAGTAAAAGATGCCGAACTGGCCTTGGTGCATGGCAATGGCGGGACGCTATCGAGCCAATCCACTGCGATATTTGGGACCCAAGCGACGGTGTAATGGTTGCACCGGGAATGCAACACGGGTGCCTGCTTGGCACCCGTTTTTTATGGCTGTCAGCCACCGTTTGCTTGAGAAATGGTTGTGCTTAAATGGTAGCCCCTTGCCATAATAAAATGGCCCCAAGCACGATGCCGCTTAATAAAAACACCGGAAAGGTATATTTAAAAATCGTTCGCACGTGTAAGCCGGCAATGGCCAACAAAGGCAAGGCAAAAAATGGCTGTAACAGGTTGGTCCATGTATCCCCATAGGAGATTCCCATTAAGACTGCTGCCGGATTGGCACCGATTTGTGCCGCGGCCTCCAGAAAGATAGGCCCTTGCAGCGCCAGTTGACCGCCCGCGCTGGGTACGGCAAAGTTTACAATTCCCCCGGCAATAAAAGCAACAAAGGGCAAGGTATCTACGCTGGAGATGGAAATGAAGAATTCACTCAAGACGACCACCAGGCCGGTGCTACTTAATACCCCGAGAATGCCCGCATAAAGCGGGAATTGGATAAGCACATCGCCCACCGCCCCCGCGGCATTTTTGATTAAATGCATGAGCTCAACCGGGGAGCCCACCAAATATAAGATGGCATTGAGCATGATCCAGTTCACAATGTCCAGGCTTAGTTCAAAGCCGTTGTGAACGAAATGGATCACCAGGTAGGCCGTTAAAAACAGGGCAAGAATAAGGGTTAAGCCGCGCTTTTTCTCAATGCGGTCGGCGGGGGTACGAATCTCGGTATCAAACGCATTTTCTGCGGTGACATCTTCCATCGTGTCGGCGATTTCATCTTCTTGTTGGCGCGGGCGAATGAGCACCAAAAGCCCTGGAATTAACACCAGCAGTAACACCAGGGCCACCAGGTTGTAAGACGTAAACACCGTTTCGGTCAGGGCTACGGTATGGCCCAAGATGTCGTGAATAAACGACCCCGAGGTGGCGGAGGTAAGCGGAATAGTGCCGTTATACGCCAACCCGGCAAAGATAAAGCCGGAATAGGCACCCGCAATCAGTAGCGGAAAGTCTACCTTTACACCGTTTTGTTTCAATGCTCGGGCAACCCCGGTTGCCAACACGGCGCCAACGATTAGCCCCAACGCCCATTGCACCATCGTGGCCAAGCTTGAAAACACTGTCACTAAAACATAGGCTTGGGGCGCAGTTTTTGGTAAGCTTGACACGGCAAGTAACATGCGCTGCGCGCGTTGCGTGTGTGCCAGTGCATGGCCAAATAAAATGGCCAAGGCAATCTGGGTCATAAACGCCAGCAGCCCCGTCAGGCCCTCACCCCAGGCTTCCACAATTGTCACGGCACCCGCATCGGTTAACAGGAGCGCCAAAACCATGACAATAATTGTTAGTAAAATCGCAATAACAAAGGGTCCGGGTGTCCACCGTTCAAACACCGTTGTTAGCGTGCCGGCAATCCCTCCCTTGGAGACCTTGCTGTTTTCAGAACTCATTGCATTTCCTTTTATATTCAAGTGATCAAAGGCACATTGACGTGATCACAATTTAACTAACCATACACTAAATTTCATGAGAGAAAACATGACCACCAAGTTCACCTTGATTGCTGCGGCTCTGTGGGCGGTTTGTATGAGTCCCGCGTTGGCGAAAAGTGCTGATAACCCGGCTTGTGCCCGAAAAGCTGCCGCTATTGAAACCCAGCTTAAATACGCAGAAGTGGGCGGCAACAAACATCGTGCCAGAGGGTTGGAGCGTGCGTTGCACGCCACCCGCAAGAATTGTACGGACGCCGGGCTGATCCAGGACCGTCAACATGATATTGCTGAACAAGAGAAAAAGCTGCAGAAAATTCGCCAAGACCTGAAAGAAAAAGAACGGGAAGGGCGTTTTGATAAGGTGCGGAAGTTGGAGCGCAAACTCAAGCGGGAACGCAAGGAGTTGGAGGTGTTAAAACAGGAGTTGGTGGAGTTGGAACAAGGTGAAGTGGAGGGATAATGGAAATTAAACGAAACTATGCGACCTTCCGACAACAGATGGTTTTATGAGATTGGATGCTGTGATTCAGTTGTTGAGACTGCTTACGTCATGTAGATACCACCATTAACATCGATGATTGCGCCATTAATGTAGGCGGCAGCATTGCTCGCAAGAAAAACAGCAACATTTCCTATATCCGATGGCTCACCAAATCGTTTGAGTGGAATATCATCAAGGGTACTTTTCAATAGCTGTTGGTTAGCATTGTCAGTCATTGGGGAACTGATACGCCCGGGTGCTATGGCATTTACGGTTATACCGTACTTTCCATAATCACCAGCAAGTGCTCTCGTGAGTCCTGTAAGAGCTGTCTTGGATGAATGATAGTCAATACCAACCGTTGATACATAGGTGCGAGCAGCCCGGGAGCTTATATTAATAATGCGTCCAAAACGTCTTTCCATCATAACTGGCAAAAATTCTCGGCATAATATGAAAGGGGCACGCAGGTTTACATTATGAACTAGTTCCCATTGCTTAGTACTCATATTATGTGGTGTGGTCGCTAAGCCATCAGCTCCTTTAACAGAAATACCGGCGCAATTTATAACTACGAAGTGTTTGCGTTCGCTTGTATCGATGCATGAGCGTGCTGCTTTAATTAACTCATGCTCTTTAGCCACATCGGCGACAAATGCGTAAGTTGGCTTGCCATAATTTTTCTTGATTTCTTGTGCCACATGAACAACGTTTGGATTATTGTCCAATAAATATACATGATGGCCGAAGTGCGAAAAACAATGTCCGATTGCGGAACCAATCCCACCAGCACCTCCCGTTATAAAGACTGTCTGAGTGCTTGTTTCCATGATTGTTTTTCGCCCTTTTTTGTTTAACCGTCGAATTGTGCGGTTAGATCTTTGTAAGATATGCTATCGGAGACCTTGACATCTATAACAGTAGGAAGTTCGGATAACAAGGCTTCTCTGAGAGCTGTAGAGAACTCATCTGGGGTATCAGCGGAGGAACCATTGCAACCTAAACTACGTGCAATAGCTGCGTGATCAAAATTGGCAAACTGAGCACCAAATGGGCCTCTTATGTGTGTTGACCAACCGAGCATTTGATTGTTGAAAATAACAACGATGATCGGGAGTTGGGCTTCGATCGCAGTCATTAATCCATTCATTGACATTGCAAATCCACCATCTCCACACACAGCGATAACAGGCCGGTGCATATTAAGGAGTTTTGCACCCATTGCCGCTGGTATTGCATACCCCATAGGACCGGCTCCGGCAGCCTGCAAAAACCCATTAGGTTGAAGTGATTGGTAGAAACGCATCATAAATATACGATTCTCGCCAGCATCGCTGGTTACTATCGCGTCTTCCGGTAGTGTTCTTTGTAATTCTGCTATTAATCGTTGTGGCAACATTGGAAGGCTTTCATCTCGCGTTTTTTTGCTAAGGTGACAAGGATAGTGTTTGCGCAACTTTTTGTTCCTTGCTAAACCATTCCCATCATATGATTCACTTGCTATAGTTAATTGATCTAGTGCGATATTAGCTTGGGATATTATTGTGTGCGTGGCAGGATAACTCCATGCAGCATTTTTCGGCTCTATGTCCACTTGGATTATTTTCTGACGTGTAGGATCTATCAGTGCACGAGTTTCATACGCAGTGTCTGATGCGGAAAGTTTTGTACCTATTGCTAGGATCACATCTGCTGTATGTACTGCAGCATTGGCTGCAGGGCTACCATAGGTGCCGTATAGTCCTAGGCTCAGTGCATTATTTTCGGGGAAGACCCCTTTGCCTGAGGGCGATGTGACCACTGGGATATTAAGGGTATTCGCTAGATTATAGAGCTCAGTAAAAGCTTGGTTAATTCGTACTCCATTGCCGGCAATAATAATAGGTCGCTTTGCTTGTTTTAATGTATTAGATGCTGCCTTAACCGCTTCGTTATCAATAGCTTTTGAATTGGTTGGTATGTAAGCTTGTGTGTTATACAAATAGGGTTGTTCTCTCGGTGAAACTGTACCTGAGATGGCGGCTTGGCTATAGATAACAGCAACTGGGCCTGGCTGCCCTGCTAGCGCATGTTTTATTGCGAGCTGTGTGGCATGAACTGCCGCAGCTGGGTGATGGGCTTCGAATACTTGTTTAGTTACTGCGCTAAATGCCATCCGAGCATCCCAACTGCCGTAGTCACCACATCCGCTTTGATATGGGGCATGTAATGATAAATTTGGTGTGTCACTAAAGTCAGTTAGCAGTAACATGGGCGAGCTTGAAAGTTTTGCTTCAATAGTTCCGAGCAAGCCATTCCCCAATACCCACGGTCCTTGCCCTATAATTACTCCCGGCTTACCCGTTAGGCGCCCATAAACCTCGGCCATTACACTAGCTAACGATTCTTCACGTACCAAAATTGTTCTAATGGAGTCTTGAAATTCTTCGAGGGCAGACCAGATATGGCCAGCATGACCGCCAGCTATTCCAAATACGGTATCTATGTTTGCTTGTTTAAGCACTTGCACTACAGCCGACGCTGCAGCGCATGGGTTTGAAATTAGCGAATGATTGTCCATAGTCTTGGCACTCTTGAATCCGGAAGTGATAGATTTTAATTATCTTATTAAGACGCGATAGTATGCAATTAGTATTTTTCTATATCTTTTATGAAAATTTTATATAGAGCCGCCGAGCGCGTTTTCATAAAAAATGATAATAATGATATTTAAAATAATCTAAGGGTGTATTTGGCTTTATTCCTATAAAATACATATCAAAATAATTTTATAGGAGGTAGTAGCATGATATCTATTAGTACCAACCTTGTTCGGCTAAGTCGCATCGTAGTTGGCGCGACGGCGTTAATTGCAAGTACTGTGGTATGGGCCGATTTCCCTGATCGTCCGATTACTATGGTTGTAAATTTTGGTCCAGGAGGAGTTACTGATCTAATGGCAAGGGCCCTTGCTTCTGGTATGGAAGAAAACTTGGGTCAGTCAGTTGTTGTGGAGAACCGGCCCGGCGCTTTAGGGACGATTGGTCCTGCCCATGTCGCAAGGCAAAAAGCTGATGGTTATACTTTAGCAATTGTGTCCGCTTCTGTAATTACCACAACACCTCATTTGATGGATGTATCTGTCCAGCCTGAGGATCTAATTCAGGTCGCAGGGTTTGGTAAAAATCGATATGCTATTGTTGTCAATACAGAATCAGAAAGCCAGACGATTGATGATTTAATTGATTCGGCAAAGAAGGGAGAGTCGGTTTTCTTCGGATCCCCATCCACCCCAAATAGTCTTATATTTTTTGATCTGGGTCGTAAAACAGGTGCTGATTTTGAGTTGATTTCTTATAAGTCGGGGCCTGATGCCTCACTTGCACTACTCAGTGGTGATGTTGCGGCTATAGCTGCAAATCCACCTGATGTGTTAAGTCATTTACGGGCGAATAAGTTACGCATGCTTGCCTCTGGAAGCGAAGAACGTTGGCCGGAATACCCAGAAATACCTACTTTAAAAGAGGCTGGATATGATGTATCTGTTGAGGCATGGGCTAGTGTGGCGGTCCCCGCTGGAACGCCACAAGAGATTGTTGACCAGCTTGAGCGTAGTATAAAGTCTGCACTAGATAAAAATGAGGTGCAAGAAAAAATCCGACAGGTTGGCGCAGATCCGCAATTTATGTCGGGTATGGCTTACACTGAATATCTGACTGAGGAAAGGAAAAAGATTGGTGACATCATAGAAGATTCTGATATCCCAAGAATTAAATAACTATGAGTTTACAGAGTTAATGCGAGGTCTTGATCTTCAGCATATCCGAGCCTTTGTCGCCGTAGCCAAGGAGGGAAATCTTACGCGGGCTGCTGAGAAGTTGCATTTAACGCAGCCCGCTGTGAGCGTTCAGCTTAAAAATTTCCAAGAGGAGTTGAATCTTACCCTTTTAGTGCGGACATCCAAAGGGTTAAGTCTAACGTCCGATGGGGAGGAAATTTTACCTTTAGCGGAAAAAACATTGGCTAGCATTCATCAATTAAGAAAGCATGCTTCATTGATGCAAAAATGTTTGGGTGGAAGGATTGCGCTAGGAACGACAATGAGTCCCGAGATTACAAGACTTGGTTCCTTACTCCGGGAGCTCGTGACATCATACCCACGTTTAAGAGCTAGTCTTCATCATGGTATGACAGGCTATATTAAAAGTGAGCTTCTTAAAGAGAAGCTTGATGCCGGATACTATGTTGCGGCGGTAGGTGAGGAACTAACTCCTGATTTTTATTCAGAGCACTTAGCTGATTTTACACACTTCATAGTAGCACCAAAAGGTTGGCGTGCTCGGGTTGTGAATAAAGACTGGGAGGAACTTGCCCAGTTACCTTGGGTATGGTCACATCCGCAATCCGTGCATAGTCGAATTCTAACTGAACGGTTTAATAAGTATGGTGTGATTCCTAATGCTGTGGCTCACGCTGATGCTGAAGCTTCTATGTTGGATATGGTGCATAGTGGTATTGGGTTAGCCTTAGCTCGACAATCAGTAGCATTGCGTCACTCGGAAAAGTATGGTCTGGTTGTGTTGGATGCTTACCCTTTGAAGTCGTCTTTGTATTTTATTTGTTTATCTAAACGCCAGCATGAGCCGGCAATTTCCGCAGTTTTACAGGCTATTAGAGTGACCTTCCAGCGTTGATGGCTTTGTTGTTCCCCATGAGAATGCAGTAGCATTTGCTGATTAGTACTTCAATTAACACGCCGCAACGCATAATAACGAATTAACTGAACCAACTGGCTGGTAATTTCAGGATAGCGGCATACGGTGCGTTGCGCAATGCCTATTTCCCGAAATAAACTCCCTTCCGGGACAGGAAGCACCCGTACTTTCTCGCTATACGGAAGGTAGGCCGCAGTGATGGGGACCAGGGCCGCGCCTATGCCTTCTTCCACTGCCTGTATCAGGCTGCTCACCTCATCAAATTCCAGCGCATCGTCTACGGTTAGCTGTTCGCGTTGCAAGAATAAATCCAACGCTCGTCCGCCAAAGGAGACGCGGTCATAACGGATAAAGGGCAGTTCTTCCAGTGCCAATCGCCAATGGTTTCCCGCATAATCTGCTGGCACAATAACGGTATAGGGCTCGCGCACCAAGGTTGTCCATTGCACCTCTGGTGGGGGCAGAAAAGGGGGCTGCACCATTACCGCCAGGTCAATGTCGCCGGCGTCAATTTGTCCCAGTATGCTTAGCGATGCTCCGGGTAATACGCACACCGACATACCCGGGAATTTTCCCCGGAAACTGGCCAAGGCCTGCATAAGCCACGATTGTTGAGCAGAGGTAATGGCGCCTATGGTCATGGTGCCTTGGGTTTCGTTTGTGGTGGCCAGGTTACCAAGTTGGCCAAAGGCGGTCACGATGTCTTGTGCGCGTTGATGGATTTCTTGGCCGGCGGGGCTTAGCAAGGCGCGGCGTCCACTGCGATCAAATAAGCACAGCCCCAGATGGTCTTCTAGCCGTTTAATGTGGCCGCTTACCGCGCTTTGGCTTAGGCCTATGTGATCCCCAGCGCGGGCAAAACTCTGGTAATGGACCACGGCAAGAAAGGTACGTAATTCATTAATCATGAAGCATCACGAAATGCGATTGGTGTAATCATTATTTATCATTTTATTTTATCAGTCATTTCTGCCACACTGGGTGTATAAAACATTGTTGAAAGCAACTTGAGGGAATACGATGGATTTGCTCACAGAAAAGTTTCGTAAGCTGGGTACCGATAATGCGCCGGGGCAAGAAGTCCGGCAGCAGCTTGATGCGCAAGCCCTGGATCTTAAAGGCGAGAAGTTAACGGGCACACCGGTGGATTTTTCCCATGGCGATGTGGATGCGTTTACACCTATTCCGGGGTCGTTTGAGCTTTTCACCAAAGGCTTCGAGCAAGGCGGGGCGCAGGCCTATACCGAATATCGTGGCAGTCTGGAAATTCGTGAGGACTTGGCCAGAAAACTATCTGCGTTTACGGGCGCAAGCATTGCCGGTGATGAGGAGCTAATCATTACCTCAGGCACCCAGGGGGCGTTATTTTTAGCCGCTGCCAGCACAATTACACGGGGCACCAAGGTAGCCATTGTGCAGCCGGACTATTTCGCCAATCGTAAGCTGGTGGATTTCTTCGATGGCGAGCTCATGCCCATCCCCATGGACTATTTGGCCGCGGAGAATGGTGCGGGGATTGATCTAAACGTGCTGGAAGAGGCCTTTAAGGCCGGTGCCGAAGTGTTTCTTTTCTCTAACCCCAATAATCCGGCAGGGGTGGTTTACTCGCCGGGGGAAATTTCTGCCATTGCTGCCTTGGCGGCCAAGTATTCGGTCACACTTATTGTGGATCAGCTCTATTCGCGTCTGCTGTATGAGGGGCAGGGCTACACCCATACCTGTGCCAAGGACATCGGGGATGCCAAAATCATCACTATTATTGGCCCATCCAAAACGGAATCCATGAGTGGTTTTCGCGTTGGTGTGGCCTTTGGGTCAGCGGAATTGATTACCCGCATGGAGCAGTTACAAGCCATTGTGTCCTTGCGCTCGGCCGGCTATAACCAGGCGGTGCTGCGCGGTTGGTTTTCCGAGCCTGAGGGCTGGATGGCGGAGCGTATTCAACAACATCAGGCCATACGCGACGATATGATGGCAATCTTTCGTGGGGTGGAAGGCTTACACGTCCGTACGCCGCAAGCCGGCAGCTATTTGTTTCCTCAGCTGCCTGAGTTATCCATTTCCGGGCTCACCTTCGTACGGGCGTTGCGTCTGCAGGCCGACGTGATTGTGACACCCGGCACAGAATTTGGCCCGCATACCGAAAACAGCATTCGCTATAACTTTTCACAAGATCATGACGCAGCGGTGCAAGCCACCGAGCGCACGGTGGCGCTCATTGAACGCTATCGTCGCTAAAACCCTTCGCGCTAGCGGTAACGCGTTTTAATATCGTGTTGGGTGGCCTCGTACTGTTCGTCTAGCAGCATCATGGCGATGATGTTGACGACGCGAGGCCACATGGGTGTTAGTAGTGCCACGTCGGTTTCTTCGTTGCCCTCTATATATGACTTATTCCAGCCCTTTTGGCCGGAGGCATCAAGCCGATAGCCCTCAATGGGTGCTTTAAAATTACCTTGTTCCGTCAGTCCTCCCACGCCGCTGGAAGACCCGCTGGGGCGATCCCCCGGGTAATGCGGTAAAGACAGGGTATGGCCAATTTCATGGATAATATAGGCGGCAAATTCCTGGGTGGTATAGTTTGCAATATCGTCGCTTCTTGGCGGCGTTTGAGAAGGCACTTGCGCTGCGATGCTGCGCATTTGCGCGCCCAGGCTACTGGCATAGTCGTCAAGGGACAGCTCGGAAACAGCAGCCCCTTCCGCATCACCAGCGATGGTTCCATCGGGCAGCAGTATCAATAAAACACTGTTGCTGCGTGAGGCGTTGAAGCGTTCCCGTAATATTTTTCCCACAATACGCGTGTAAATATCCATTTTGGCGTAAAGGCGGTTATTCTCGCTCTGTTCGTTGGCTTGCGCGTAGCCCGTAGGGTCCTCAGCTTTCAATAGCGCATCGCTATAAGCAGGGACGCTGTTGCTATCGATGATCCGTAGGTGTGCATTACGGTAGGGATAGAATTGCGGCACGTAGGTGGCGGCTGCATCCAGGCCTTGCCGAATATAGGTGTCCTCCACCTGAGGCAGGGGGTCTTCCCAACGCCCTATGGCGGGAATAAGGGTGTAGATGGTGAGGTCACCGGGGTCATGATCCCAGTATTCTACGGGTTTTTCTTGCGTAATAATGGCGCTGGGCAGGGCGTGGGGAAAGGGGTCATGCGGGCAGGCCGTCAAGGTCAATTCATCCGGGTCGCTGTCCTGGGGCTCCCAGCCGAAGAAGTTTACCGTGTGGTGCGCCTGACTACGCTCGGGAACATGCAGCGGGCCGGGGGACATCATGACATGGGGATAGGTGCGCGATTGTGATACCAGGTTTGCCAATACGGTTGCTTCGCCCAAGCGTTCGGCATGTTTGCCGCCCTGCCTATACACCGTGGGGTGTTCGGGATCCATGTGCAACTCAAAGGCGTAATCTCTGGGCTGCCACAGATCCGCGATAGGCTGCAGCTCCCAGTCGGGATACAAGCGCGTTAATGTGGGCTTGCGGGTGACCAGGGCGGGATCACGGACGGGTTGGTAAACAAATAGCTCTAAGGCCTCTTCTTCTTGATCTAGCGCATCTTCTTGATCCAGCGGTGCTTGCCAGTCCAAATGCAAAAGGGTAGAAAAGTTGAATCCGCGGTCTTTTGGCAAGAAATCCTGTTCGTCACGTTCGCTGGCGTCCGCAGCCGCTGTTTGCGCCACCACGCCGTTACGCCCGCCCTGAATATCAACTTGATAGCGTACGCCACTGAGCAGCGCCGTGGCGGGGTGAAAGATATATTCCCGTGGGTCTATATACGGTTCAAGATGCGGTTCTGGATGGTGCGCCAGGCTTGTGATATTGGCTTCTTCGCAGGCAAGTTCTTCTGCCAGCGCAGCATAATTTGCGCCACTTAAGCGTTGTTTGGCGGTGTCACGCCAGGCACCCGGGTGGGGGGATTCCTCCCAGCCACCGTCAATTTCTATGGTGGCGCCATCTTCTGCCTGGGTAGTTACGCGGAAATTGTCGGACAGGCTTTGCGCATCTACCGGCTTGCTAAAAGTGAGGGTGATGGTAGGGTGCGTAGGGTTTACATTAGGGCGCTGTTCACCGGGGGTGTGGTCAATCAGCGCAAAGGCGTTGTCAAGCTCGCATGCCTCGGGGTCGTGCGCGTGCAAGTCGGCGCTGCATATCCAGCCACTGAGGGTGGCATCGCGAAACGTTGGCTCATCATTGATTGTGCGACCGATAAGGTACTCACTCACCTGCGCCAGGAAATGGATGCGGTAATACCCATCATTATCCAGGTAGGCCCGAATGCGACCGTGTTCAACCGCGGTATAGAGGTATTCTTCACGGGTGGTGCCGGGGCCAAAGGTACGAGAGGCCATGCCCTTGGGCGTGGCATGCCCGAGCGTGCGCTCATATTCAAACAAGTGGTTGGTGGTGGCACCAAAAGCGGTGCGATTCCCGCCGTCGTTTTTTGAGAAAGCTTGCCATTGGCCATCGGGCGTGCCTTCCGGAATAAGGTGAATGAGACTAAAATTCCAGCCACGTTGGTCAGTACCCAAGGTGGCGGATAGTTGCAGTGCCGGATCCTCCCCCAGCTTGGCCATATCGACCACGCTAAGTTTACCGGTACCCGAGACGGTCTCATTCCAGCTGCCCCAGGCCTCAAGTTCCCATACCACATCGGCTTCGTCCACTAACGGAAGTGCAAAACCCAACTTTTCCGTAACCGCTGCAGGCAAGGTGTTTAGCAGCTTCTTGCCCGCCGCATCTTCCATACTATCGTACAGACGGCCCATGGTGCCATCTGGCGGCATGACATCAAAGCTTGGAAGGTCCGCCAAATCCGGTGCTTCCTCAATATGAGAACGGGGAATTTCCAGGGTTTCCTGGGCCCATAACACCGGCGTGAAAAGACCAAGCAGGATAAGCAGCGCCAGGCGAAGAAGTGGCGTTGGGCTTGTCATGACGTCACCCGGAAGGCTGGGGTGTGGGCACAAGGGTGGTTTCAAATGTTCCGGTTACGGGCATGCACGTTGAGAGGTCTGGCCCTTGCGTGAGTTGATCACTTTTTAGACGGCACAGAGAGGCTTCAAAACTTCCGCTGGCTTCGCCGCCTTCCTCGTCAAGTTCCAGGGTATCGAAGGTGACCGTAGGTGCCGGATCGGTGCCTGCGGAAACATAGAACACCTCGGGCATGGCCTTGCCGGAATGTTCTTGATAGTAGGCAATATTGGCGGCCACGGGAGCATCGGGGACGGACACGGACTTCGCCTTGGGGTCCCGCTCAAGGTCAACGTGAATGCTTAAGACGTGTTCGGTGAGGATATTGCGACTGCCGGGATCATGGCCGGTAATGTTGAGCGTGATGGGTTCAGCTCCGCCACCGCCGCCAAAGAGTTGTTGCATGGTGTCGGCCATGGAACCATTTTTACCCATCATGTCTTGCATGGCGGGGCTGTTGCTAAACAGGGATTCCATGGCTTGCATTTGTTTTTGCTCTTCGGGGCCCATTTCCATGCCCAGGTTGCCCATGAGTTCGGACATCATCTGGCCCATGTCGGAAAGCTTGTTATCGGCAGCTTTATGATCCCAGCTGGCGCTGTGTATGGGCTCACCATCAATTTCCCCACTAATGGTTTTCCATTCGCGTTGCTCGCCATCGGAAGCCTGATCAGGCAAACTGACGTTATTAATAGGGTTTTATACGTTCCCCCGATAATAGGTCATTTTGTTACCACGTTCAAAGCGGGTTAACGCCTAATGGCGCCTCAGTAGCCGCGGCTGTGTTCTACACGACCCGAGACGGGCTTGCCGGCAATATAGGCTTGTACTTTTTCTACCGTTTGGGAAATGGTTAGCGGGCGCAGGCTGGCTGCTGACATATGCGGGGTAACGGTAATGGAAGGGTGGCGCCAAAAGGGGTGTTCAGAAGGCAGCGGCTCTTCGGGGAAAACATCCAGCGTGGCCTGTTGAATGTGGCCGCTTTCCAGCATGGCGAGCAGGTCACCTTCTACCAAGTGTTCACCGCGACCCATATTGATAATGCAGGCATTGGGGAGCAGTTGCTCAAAGGTTTTGCGGCCCAGGATGCCGTGGGTTTGTGGCGTCAAGGGCAGGGTGTTAACCAGCACGCGGGTGCGCGCCAGGAAATTGGGGAATTCCTCGTCACCCGCCCAGGTTTCCACTCCTTCTATGGTTTTAGGGCTGCGCGACCAACCAGCAACGGGGTAATCAAAGCCCGCCAAGGTGCGCGCCACACGGCTGCCCATCACGCCTAAGCCAAGCACCCCCACGGGCCAGGCATCGCGTTCGATGTCGGCCAGCCGTTCCCATTTCCGTTCTTGCTGCAACGCCATATAGCGATCAAAGTGACGCGAGGCGCGCACCAGCGCCCAAGTGGCATATTCGGCCATTTGTACGGCCATGCCGGCATCTTCTAGCCGGTAAATGGCAATGTCATCGCGCAAACCCGGACGCTGCAAAATAGCGTCCACGCCAGCGCCCAGATTGAACACGGCTTTCAGCTGCGGCTCGCGGGTAAAAAGCGCAGCTGGGGGGTTCCACACGATCGCGATTTCTACCCCCAGGCTGGGTTGGTCATCTTCCCAATTAATGATTTCATGCTCGGGCAAAGCGGCCTGTAAGGGCTTAATCCACGTTTCCGGATTGGGGTTGCTGGCAGAGGCGAAAAGAATCTTCATAGGTTGCGTACACTCCTGTTGCGGCAAAAAAGATGAGTCAAGTGAATGTTACGTGCCAATGCTTAACGGCGCATGAATTTTCCGTAGCATGGCAATCACACTGTTGGCGGTTACGCGTCCAGTTTTGGGATTATTACTGGGCACATTTTGTATGGTCATGGTAAGCAAGGCCGTGTCGGATACCACTTCCACCGTGTGGGTGTTATGGGCAATGGTGGGATCTGCCCATACTTCCAGGCTGGTGTCATCCGGGCCAATGCCTGCCAGCGACACGCTTACGGCAACATTCAGGTTGGCCGGAAAGCCCAGGGCAACTTCGCGCGCGGCGCCAGAATAAAGCTGTTTGGGTTCTTGCAAATTGCCAAGGTCGATATTGTTGCGTTCCACATAGGGGGCGCCCATAAAGCCTTGGGGGGGTTTGCGTGAAACCATTTTTACCGATTTTATCGTGCCTTCAGCGGTGGCGAGCAATGCATCCAGGCCAAGGATGGCACCCGAGGGGACGAGGATTTGACCGTGGTGCGCGCGGGCCAGCTCAATGAGCTCCGGCTGTAGTAGCAACGCGCTGCTGCTCAGGGTTATGACTTTTTTGCCGGCTTTTAAAAAAGGCGTGGCAATGGTGGGGAGCAGCTCAGCGGGCGCGCATTCAATCACAATATCGCAATGGGGCTCCAGTTGATCGAGCGTGGCAAAGTGCGGCAGGGGCTTGCCTTGCCAATCAAAGTCCGGCGGGGTGTCGGGATTACGTACCCCAACCGCGGCCAATGTTATGCCATCAATACCTTGGAGGATTTGCGTTGCCAGTGATTGGCCAATCGCCCCAAAGCCGGCAATTCCTATTTTTGTCTGTTGCATGTGCTGAAATCCTGGTTATCGAGGGTTGCAGAAAGAAGGCTTGTGCCTGTGGCTCATTCTAGGCAAGCGACCCCGGCCTCACAAACGATTTGTTATCAAGACTCCGATTAGAACAACTAATAGCTTTCCCGGGTTTGCGCTTCGTTAAGCACCCAGTCACGGAATTTCTGGATGGCCGCTGCTTTCCGGGAACCCGACCGTGTCAATAAATAGTAATCCGCGGCGCTTGCCACGGGTTGAATACCGGGGGGCAACAATACCACCAGCTCATTGCGACCCGGATAGTTCTCCAGCAGTATATCGGGAATCAAAGCAATGCCTTTGCCCTGCTGGGCAGCGCCCAGGGTAATATAAAAATGACCATATTCGGGGGCGGTGCCATCGGGCTGGTAATCTACCCCCAAGGCGTTAAGCCAGTCCAGCCAGGCATTGGCGCGGCTGGCGGTGTGTATCAGGGCCGCGGTCGCAAAATCCGCAGGGCTGTTTATTGGCGGTTGGGTGGCAAGCCATTGCCGTGAGGCCACGGGCACCATCACGTCGGGGAACAGGAAGTCCGCTTCAATATCGTTCCATTGCTCAAGTAAAATCAAATCGACGTTGGGGGCGTTTTTGGGGTAGCGTTTGCCGGGAAACTTGCCCACGCGTATGGCAAGGTCCAGTTGATCGGAATGCATGTTGGCCGTGCGAATGTCAGAGACAACGCGCACTTCAATATCGGGCTGCTGGGAGGTAAAAGAGGCCAATCGGGGCATCAGCCACAAGCTGGCAATGGTGGGAATGGTACTCACCGTTAGCGTTTGCAGGTGATCCGGCGCGGTGAGGTCAGCCACCGCTTTTTCCATGCCATCAAGCAAGGTGCGGCTGGCCCGGAAAAAGATTTGGCCGGCATCGGTTAATTCTATATGACGGGCATGGCGAATAAATAGCGGCGTTTCCAGGAAAGCTTCCAGCTTGCGGATTTGTAAGCTGATGGCGCCTTGCGTGACGTGCAGCTCTTCGGCGGCGCGCGTAAACGACAGGTGTCTGGCGACCGCTTCAAAGTAACGGGTGGCAAGTAAAGGGGGCAGGCGACGCGTCATCCTATTAGTTTATCTTATCCTACTGAATATATTAAATCGTTTGTGTGCAAGGGCCTTGCCTTATTAAGATTGACGGCAAGTAGCTGTCACATGGCTATACTATTTGACATGGGAGATTACCGTTTGGGGGGATGTCATTGAGCCGGCTGAAGTTCACAATAGGTAAGCTCTGGCCTGGCATCCCGTTTGGTTCATTTGTTATTAGGAGGAGAGGCTATCGATGTCGGTAGTCTCTTGGTGTGAGTTATGAAACGTTTATTTTGTGTAAGTGCCCTGGCACTATTATTGGGTTCGACAGCGGCAGCGCAGTCGGTAACCGCCAACTTTGGGCACGGTTTTCCATCCGGGTCGATTCACGATGATGCGGCTAATGAGTTTGCCGAGGTGGTTAAAGAGCGCAGTGATGGTGACATCGATATTAAAGTGTTCCATTCAGGCCAGTTAGGCAGTGCCCGTGAAATGTTTGAAGGCTTGCAGCTGGGAACCCAGGAAATTACTTGGGTACCCACGGCCAGGATCAGTGGCTTTGCGCCCCAGTTGCAGTTGTTTGATCTGCCGTTCCTGTTTAAGGATATGGATTTCCTGGAAGACATTGTCGACGGCAACATTGGTCAGCAGTTGCTGGATAGCTTGCAGGACCAACAAGTCACTGGCGTTGGCTTTTATATCGATGGTTTTAAAGCCATGACGGCCAACAAACCCTTGCGAGCGCTAGAGGATTTCAAAGGGGTGAAATTTCGCACCATGGAAAGTGAAATTGTGATGTCGTTTTACCGCGCCCTGGGAGCAGATCCGGTTCCCATGGATTACGCAGAAGTCTATAACGGCTTGCAAATGGGTACCATTGATGCCCAGGAAAACCCCATTGTGCTGATTCATGACATGAAATTCCATGAAGTGCAAAAGCACCTTACGGTTTCCGAGCATGCGGTATTGGCGGGGGTGCTGGTATATGGCACGGCATGGTTTGATGGCTTGACGCCCGAGCATCAGGAAATTTTAATGGATGCTGGCCGAGAGCTGGTGCAACGCCAACGGGTGCTGGCAAAAGAGGTGGAACAGAAGGATCTGGACACCATAGAAGCGTCTGGCACCGAAGTGTATAAGCTTAGTGCCGAAGAAAAAGCCCCCTTGCGTGAGGCCACCAAAGCGGTAAAAGACGAATACGCGGCCAAGCATGGGGATGAGTTCATCAAACAGATCGAGGCTGAGGCAGCGAAATGATGCAGCGCAGCAAGCGCAGGCAATGGGGACGCCGTTTGCAGGAGGCCTTTATTGGCCTCATGCTGCTGGCGATCACTGTTGTAATTTTTGCGAACGTGGTTTTACGCTATGCCTTTGGTGTCAGCCTGAGCTGGGCGGAGGAGTTCGCCCGCTATGGCGTGATTTGGCTTACGCTGGTTGGCGGGAGTGTGTGCATTTACCGTGGCCTGCATATTGCGGTTGACGTGTGGGGCGAGATGTTAAGCCAGCGCGTTAACCGCGTGTGGAACATGGGGGTGCATTTGCTTTGTGCGATTACGTGTGGCGTGTTCACCTGGTATGCCATGCAGCTGGTTATGAAGGCATTGCATACCAAGCAAAAAACCATTGCCTTGGGCTTGCCGATGTGGCTCATGTATGGCGCCATGGCCCTTGGCGGCGTGCTCATGTGTGTACAGTTTCTGGCCTTGTTGTGGACTGCGCCGGATGCGTCCCAAGATTCCAATCTGGAAGATGCGTATGGGCCGTCGGATGAGGGGTCGGGAACATGACGGGGTTTGCCCTCTCGCTGATGGGCCTTACGCTGCTGCGGGTGCCGTTATTTATTGTGTTTTTGCTGGCCTCGCTGGTGTATATATCCCAGTTTACAAGCGTGCCGGCCAATATAGTGATTCAGCGCACATTTTCAGGGCTGGATAAATTCCCGCTTATGGCGGTGCCGTTGTTTATTTTGGCGGCCAACGTCATGGGCCGGGGAGGAATGTCATCACGCATTATTGAGTTCGCCCGTGCGTTGGTGGGGCCACTGCCGGGTGGGTTGGCGCTTGCCACGGTGTTTGCCTGTATGCTGTTTGGTGCCGTATCGGGTTCCAGCCCCGCAACCGTGATTGCCATTGGGGGGATTATGTATCCCGCCTTAATTAATAATGGCTATGGGCGCAATTTCTCCGTGGGCCTGATTAGCGCCAGTGCGTCGTCTTCGGCCATTATTCCGCCCAGTATTGGCATGATTATTTATGGCACGGTGGCCAGCGTGTCCATAGGAAAACTGTTTATTGCGGGCATTGTGCCCGGCATTTTATATGGCCTGATGTTTATGCTGTATGCCCTGGTCTTGTACCTATGGCAAGGATCCGGGGGCAAAGACTATTACCAATGGCGCCGCATTGTCGATTCGTTTCGCCAAGCCATTTGGGCGCTGGGCGTTCCCGTGATTATTATTGGTGGCGTTTATGGCGGCATTATGACGCCTACCGAGTCCGCAGCCGTGGCGGCAGTCTATACGATTTTTGTGGTGATGGTCATTTACCGCGAAATCGACTACCGCGGGCTTTATGACATTGCCGTGGATTCGGCGGCCATCACCGCCCAAATCATGATATTGATTGGTGCAGCATCGGCCATGTCCTGGTTGTTAACGGTGGAGCGTGTCCCTGTGGAAATCAGTCAGTGGCTGACCGATACCCTAAGCTCCAAGGTGGGCTTGCTGCTCATGATTAACCTGATTCTGGTGGTCGCGGGGATGTTCCTGGACCCCACATCTGTTACGGTGATTTTTGCGCCGCTGCTGCTTCCCATTACCAACTCCCTGGGCGTGGATCCCATTCACTTGGGCATTATTATTCTGGTGAACGGTGCTCTAGGCATGTTCACGCCACCGTTTGGTTTTAACCTGTTTGTGGCGTCATCGTTGTTTAACACTACCATGGTGCAGCTCGCACGGGCTGTCATACCGTTTGTGATTCTATCGTTAGTGGTGATTATTATGGTGACGTTCGTGCCCGCGCTATCGCTGTGGTTGCCCGAGGTATTCAAGATGCCTTAGGCCTGCGTCATGAGGTGGGCAACCAGGGTTCGGGGGTGCGCAATTCAAAGTCGGTGATGACGTCAATTAACACCACCTCATTGGCAGCAAAAGCGTCCCGCAGGGTAGCTTCCAGGGCATCGGGTTGTTCCACCCGGTGGGCCTGGATGCCAAAGGCCTTGGCGATGGCCGCAAAATCCGTGGGTCCAAAGCAGGCAATTTCCCGGGGATCTCCGGGCAGTTCGCCTTGCGTGTTGCGGATGTTTTTCCACCCTTGGCCAAAGCCCGAGTTGTTGTTTACCACAACCACCAAGGGATAGCCCAGGCGTTTGGCGGTTTCCAGCTCGCTTAAGTGGTAGTACAGCCCGCCATCGCCAGTAAAACACAGCACCGGCCGGTCAGGGGCCGCACATTTTGCGCCAATGGCTGCCGGAAAGGCCCAACCAAGGGATCCGGCGGCGTGTAGATATTGCTGCTTGTCACCATCCAGCTGTAAATGGGTGGCGGTCCATGTGGCAGAAAACCCGGTGTCTGCCACCACAATGGCGTCTGCAGGCAAGGTGGTATTAATGGCATCCATCAACCGCGATACATGAATGGGGGTGGCGGTGCTGGTTTCATCTTGACGCAAATCGGATCGCCAGCGTTGTACCCGTTCCTGCGCCCATTGCAGGTATTCCGCGTCCGCGGGTTTCGCGTCGATGAGCGGCAGCAGCTGGGTGAGGGTGGCTTTGGGATCGCCGGCCAGGCCAAAGGTATCGGCATAGCTGCGTCCAAATTCAGCCGGGTCTACGTCAATTTGCATCACTTTCTGGTGCAAGCCCGGCACTTGCCAGGCGTCGGTCACGAGTTCGCCAGTGTCGCTGCCAATAAAAAATACCAAGTCGGCCTGATAAATGATTTCATTGGCGGGTGGGGCGGCGTAGCGTCCGGCAGCACCAATAAAGCCGGGATGATCGTAAGGCACCAATTCCAATGCCCCAAGTTCAGTGGCAATGGGTGCTTGCAGCTTTTCTGCCACGGCCAGCAGGGCTGGGCCTGCGCCCGATAGGGTAGCGCCGCGGCCGGCAACGATCACGATTTTGTTTGTGGTATTGAGCTGTTGTGCCGCGGCTTGTAGGCGTTCAGCATCTGGCGCCGTGCGGTGAAATGCCAGGCCATGTTGCAGTGCATCAATTGAGGCGACCGGCTGTGAGGTGTGATCGCGCTCCACCTGGTCTCCATAAATGCCCAGCATGTCCAGATGCACCGGGCCGGGGCGGCCGGTGGTCGCATCCCGACAGGCCTGACGCAATAGTCGGGGTAAATCATCGGCGGTATCTACCGCAGCTGAGCGTTTGGTCACGGCACTAAATAGCGGGGTGTGAGGAATTTCCTGGTAGGCATTGCGGTGCTGAAAGGTCGCCGGCTTGCGGCCGGTTAAGGCAATAACAGGGCTTTGGCCCAGCCACGCGTCTTGTAAGCCCGCGGCAAGATTTGCCGCCCCTACCGACTGCGCAAAGCAAAAGCCGGGTCGCCCGGAAATGCGGGCATAGCCATCGGCCATATAGGCAGCGGATTTTTCTGAATGGGCCAATACCCGTTTCACGGCATGTTCACCGGGAATCCCCATTTGTACCAAGGTGTTGCGTAGTACTGCATCAATGAAAAATACGTGGCTGACCTGGTTTTTTGCCAAGGTTTGGGCGAGCCACTGGGCGCCGTTCAAGGACTGCTTGTCAATATCCGTCATAATCACAAATAAAATTTCCTAGGGTTTAACCTAGGATGAAAATGTCTCACAATGTCTGTTAATTTAATGCGGCTGAGGTTCAGCACTCTTCTATAATACGCGATTGGACCGAATTGAATTAAGGAAGGCGGCCATGCCCCTAATAGTAAGTCTTGATGAATGTGAATCCGCATTGAATGCCATTGCGGCATATGCCAAAACCGGATTGGAAAACCCCGAGCAGCAGGAAGCCGCTCTGGAGTACATTAGCGTGGTATGCGACATGACTAAAGAGACGCTTAGCCACACCTTGCCGGACGGCACCAGCCAATTGGCCTTATTGTTATCCCTGGATACGGAGGCGGAGCGGCGCGGAATGGCGATTCACTTGCTGCGCTACCATTTGCTCACCCTGTTCACGCCGCGGTAATGCGGCGTTAATCCGCGTCCAATCCATACACCTGCCGGGCGGTTTCCGGCGAAATCAAGCCATCGGCCAGGTCCCGTTTCACCAAGGCCGGGTCTCTATCTTTGGGCGCGCCATAGCCACCACCGCCGGGGGATTGGGCAATTAAGCGAATGGGCGGGTATTCACGAAAACCAAATTTTGGCGCTGCCTCGGTGGTGCCATCGGCATATTGGATGTGCATTTCA
>Ga0209487_1000711_pt1 | contig 29456 bp, 19 predicted proteins | sample Poulit2012_FD_187524 | JGI IMG/M metagenome (GOLD analysis project Ga0209487, IMG submission 187524) | Agricultural soil microbial communities from Georgia to study Nitrogen management - Poultry litter 2012 (SPAdes) (version 2) | ecosystem: Environmental > Terrestrial > Soil > Agricultural land...
GAAGGTCACAGATATTTTGATCTGAATCGCTACGAATTGGATATCCAAAAAAGCGCTAACAGTACTGTTAACAGCTTTATGCCATTCAACGATTACAGAAGAGTATTCCCTATTCCTTTGAATGAAATGAATACGAATCCAGAAATGGTTCAAAATCCTAATTACCAATAACTTTTAAATAAGTTTAAACAATTAAGGCTGTCATATCATGTGACAGCCTTTTTTTATCAAATCATTTGTCCAAATAAACCATTTCATCTTTATGGTTTTTAAATTCTTTTTCATCGGATAATCCAACGCCCGTCTTTGTTTTCTCAACCAAATATCGAATCATCTCTTTCTTGGATTGTATATTTTCATCCATCAGTTTCTCGAAAACTTCACGACCGATTCTGTTGTTGTGCAAATCCATCAATTTATCAAAATCGTTATTTGGAAAACATTCTTCATGCAAATCGGTGACATATTTTGCCCAATCAATGGCCTTTTCTTGAGAAGTAATTTGTGTGCAATTCTTGGCGATCAATAAGTTCCATGCGGCATGCCTAAATGCATTCGCAATTCCTTGACCTCCGTGAGGTTCTTTGAAGTTGATTTCAGAATACATCACCGATTCTACAGTTGCCCAAATCGTTGGTAATAATAAAAGTGGCTTGGATAATAACCCTCTGAACATACGCCAACTCAACCCAGCCGAAAGCCTTTTGACTATTTTGAATGTTTTTCTCATAGTCATAAAAATAAAATAAAAAAGGTCAATTTTCATTAGAAAATTGACCTTAAATTAAGTTTCTATTGTATTAACCCAATTGTTGTACGATTTTATCCAGTCGATTGATTACTTCATCTTTACCTAAAATACTCATGATAACTGGTACATCTGGACCTTGTAAACTGCCTACTAAAGCCAATCGAACGGGCATCATAAGCTTTCCAAAACCGATTTCCTTGGCTTTTACAAAGCTTTGAAAGATTTCATGAATAGCTGCTGAAGAAAAATCTTCAAGTCCTTTTATTTCTTCTATAAATGAATTTAAAATTGAAGAAGAATCTTCCTTCCAAGCTTTTTTCACAGCCTTTTCGTCATAAGTTTCTGGCGAGAAATAAAAGAATTCAGCTTGTTCGAAAATTTCTCTGATGAAATTTGTTCTTTCTTTCATCAAATCGATGATTGTTAAATGAAATTCATCTGTTGCTTGTATCGATAAATTCTCCAACGTTTTTTTGTAAATCGGAAGAATTTCTTGTGCTGATTTTTTTTGAATGTATTGATGGTTGAACCAAATGGTTTTGTCAGGATTGAAACGAGCACCGGATTTGCTCACCTTTTCCATGCTAAACTCTTCTATCAATTCATCCAAAGAGAAAACTTCTTGTTCCGTTCCAGGGTTCCAACCCAATAATGCAAGCATATTGATCATAGCATCTGGTAAATAACCTTCTTCTCTATAACCTTTTGCAATTCCTTCTTCGCTTTTCCATTCCAATGGGAAAACCGGGAAACCATGTTTGTCACCATCTCTTTTGCTCAATTTACCTTTTCCAATTGGTTTTAATATCAATGGTAAATGAGCGAACTCAGGTGCTTCCCATCCAAAAGCATTGTACAATAATTGATGCAAAGCCAAAGATGGCAACCATTCTTCACCTCTGATGACGTGAGTGATTTTCATCAAATGATCATCCACAATATTGGCCAAATGATAGGTCGGCATACCATCAGATTTAAATAAAACTTTATCATCTAAAGTGTTTGAATCGATGGTGATTTTTCCTCGGATCAAATCATCTAATTCTATGTTTTTATTTTCTGGGATTTTAAATCGTATGACATAAGGAATCCCAGCATCTATTTTAGTTGAAATTTCTTCTTCTGATAAATTCAAAGAATTGTTTAATTCCATTCGATTATTCGGACCGTAGATAAATGTCTCTCCTTTGGTTTCATATGATTTTCTCAATTCATCCAATTCTTCCGCTGTATCGAACGAATAATACGCATGACCTGAATCGATCAGTTGCTGTGCATATTTTTTATAAATTTCTTTTCTTTCAGATTGTCTATAAGGACCATAATCTCCTCCAAAACCTACTCCTTCATCGGGTTCTATGCCCAACCATTTCAGAGATTCTATGATGTATTCTTCCGCACCTGGAACAAATCGATTTTGATCCGTATCTTCAATTCTCAATAAAAATTTTCCATCTTTATTTTTTGCAAATAAGTAGTTGTACAAAGCTGTACGAACTCCACCTATGTGTAATGGACCCGTTGGACTGGGTGCAAATCGAACTCTAACTTCAGACATTTGTTTAAATTTTATGCGAAGATAGGAACTTTGAAATTTGTACTTAAATTTATTTTATAAATATTAATAATTCTGATTTTGAATTGGTAAGCTTTTTGCAAATTGTACTTCGTCAAATTTTTGTAGGTTTACCTGCTCAATCGATAAATTCATTAGAATGAAACACATATTAGCACTTACTTTTTTGTTTTTAGCATTAAATTTTTCATTTGCTCAAAAAGTTCCAAATGAAGTAAAAACAGAGTTTGATCAAACTTCTTTGAGCCAAGTTATATTTGATTTGGAAGGAAATCAAACAACGGTTGGAGAAATTTTCGAACAATATAAAGGTAAAGTGATTTATTTGGATATTTGGGCGTCTTGGTGTCCGGATTGTATTACTGGCTTACCAGCTTTAAGAGAAGTTCAAGCTGAATTTCCTGAAGTGGTTTATTTGTTCTTTTCTTTGGATAGAATTGGAAAGGAAGATGCTTGGAAAAACGCAATTGATAAATTTAATATCGAAGGAATTCATTATTGGTTCAATACTGAATGGAAAAATGATTTTACAGAATACATACAGTTGAACTGGATTCCAAGATATATGATCATTGACCAAGAAGGGAAAATCGCTCATTATTACGCTGTGAAAGCGGACGACGAAACGATGATAAAGACTTTGAGAGAATTGGTTTCTAAAGGAAATTAATCTTCGATTTTTAACATCAATTCTTCCCATTCATTCATCAATTCATATAGTTTTGAATTGTACTCATCGTATAGCTTTTGGTCTTCGTCTGTGTGTGTAACTTCGAATCTTTTTTCAATGGTTTCAATTTGATTTTCGATGGCTGTAATTTCACTTTCGATTTTACCTAATCTGTTTTTTATACGTCTTTGTTCTTTTTGTTCTTCTTGAGAGAGTTGTCTTTTACTTTCTTTCTTAATTTCTACTTTTTCTTTTTCAACTTGAACGGCTTCAATTGCTCTAAAGTTTTCAGCTTTTCTTTCTTCCAAATATTCGCTGATTCCTCCCAAAAATTCTATGACTTTTCCATCTTTGAATTCAAAAACCTTGTTGACCAATCCATCTAAGAATTCTCTGTCGTGTGAAACTAAAATCAAAGTTCCATCAAAGTTTTTTAGAGCTTCCTTTAAAATTGCTTTGGATTGTATATCTAAATGGTTGGTAGGTTCGTCCATGACCAATACGTTGAATGGTTTTAAAAGCAATTTAGCAAGTGCCAAACGATTTCTTTCTCCTCCAGAAAGTACTGAAACCTTTTTTTCTACATCGTCTCCACCGAACAAAAAAGCTCCTAAAATGTCTCGTACGTTTTTTCGAGTTTCTTCTGTGGAAGCATATTCTGCCTCTTCTAAAACTGTCCAATCATCATGCATTATGTCGGCTTGATTTTGAGCGAAATATCCGACTTCAACATTATGACCCAATTTGATATTTCCAGTATGGTTTAGACCATCGACCATGGCTCGGGCCAAAGTGGTTTTCCCTTGTCCATTTTGTCCAACAAAAGCAATTTTTTCGCCTCGATTGACAAAAAACGAAACATTGTCAAATACTTGATGTTCTCCATAAGCTTTTCCAACGTTTTCTAATTCAAAAATGATTTTTCCAGGAACAACGGCTGAACTGAATTGAATGTTCATTTTATGTACATCTTCATTTTCGACTTCAATCACTTCCATTCGATCTAACTTTTTGATAAGTGATTGAGCAGTTGAAGCTTTTGAAGCTTTTGCTCTGAATTTTTCAATCAGCTGTTGGGTGTGTTTGATATATTGTTCTTGATTTTTTTGAGCTTGTTCCAATTTTTCTCTTCGCTCTTTTCTCAATTGAATGAATTTAGAGTAATTGGCTTTGTAATCATGGATTTGTTTATTGGAAATTTCTAAGGTTCGATTGGTCACATTGTCCAAAAATAAAACGTCATGCGAAACCAATACAACTGCACCTGGATAATCTTGTAAAAATTCTTCTAACCAAACGATAGAATCTATATCCAAATGGTTGGTTGGCTCGTCCAGCAAAAGTACATCGTGTTTTTGTAACAACAACTTAGCCAACTCAATTCGCATGCGCCAACCGCCAGAGAATTCTGTAGTTTGTCTATGAAAATCTTCGGCTTTGAATCCCAAACCCAAAAGGATTTTCTCCATCTCTGCATCTTTGGTATATCCACCGAGCAAATTGAATCTATCGGTCAGATGAGTAATATCTTCTATTAATTTAGCGTAAGCTTCACTTTCGTAATCTGTTCTTTCGCTCAACTGTTCATTGGTGAAATCGATTTGACTTTGCAATTGATTGAGTTGTTCAAAAGCTCTTCCAGCTTCCTCCCAAACCGTTCTGCCTTTTTCGAAATCTAAATCTTGGGTCAAATACCCAACACTTACTTCTCCTTCATACACAATATCACCTTCGTCGGCTTGTTGTTTTTTGGCCAAAATCTTTAGTAAAGTAGATTTTCCAGCTCCATTTTTTCCTGCCAAACCTACTCGATTTCCTTTGTTGATCCTAAAGGAGACATTGTCAAATAAATAATTACCTGCGAAGTGTACGCCTAAATTTTGAACTAATAACATTTTTCAAAAATACAAGCTTATTTGAGAATGTAAAAGTTAGCGCTCTTAGAATTATCCTTCGATATTGCTCAAAGTATGAACGTGTAAATTTTGAACCCAACGGTTTAACCTTTCTTCACTTGGAAGATTGATTTTCTTACGTATCCTATACATTCTATTTTGAACTGTACGTACGGAACAGAAAGTGATTTCTGCAATTTCTTTGGTGGTATAATTCAATTTCAACAATGCACAGAGCTTAATGTCGGCTGTGGTTAAATCTGGATATTCTGTGATCAATTGATTGTAGAATTCTGGATAAACTTCGATGAATCTCGATAGGAAGTTCGGTGAATTACTTTCGGCCAATTCTACTACCTCCTCAAATGCAAGGTTCAGTTTTTTCTTCAACCTTAGATTTTCTTCTCTTCCTTTGATTCGTTTTTTACGAAGTTTTTTGATGTAGAAATATGTAATTGAGAAAGCAGAAAAGATGAGCAACAAAGAAATGATCATAATCGACTTGTTGCTGGATTCTACTTTTTCTAATTGATTGACATTTTGTGTTTGAGCCAAAATCATCGGAACTTTGATATTTCCAATGTTTGCCAATTCTAAACTGTCTTTTTTCTCGACATATTTTCTTAAATAAAAATTCGATTGTTCTTCATTTCCTTTGCTTTCGTAAGCATCCGAAATAAATTTGAACAATTCAGGTTTCGAACGCTTCAACTTTTTATTCAAAGCAATAGAATTTTGGAAAAGCTGAATGGCTTTGTCGAATTCTCCTTTGGATTTTAAATGTTTAGCTTTGATTTCGTTAAGAATGGATTTAGAATGATCTGTATTTAATTTCTGAGCATAATATTCAGCAAAATTCAAATAAACTTCAGCCGAATCCAATTCAAATTTTTCGATATGCAAATCAGAAATACTCACAGAACTCGTAAATTTATTTTCGAAATTTATAACAGGTGAATTGTATGCTGATTTGTAATAATACAAAGCTGAGTCAACTTTATTTTGCAGTTGATAAATATCTCCTAAATTGATATAAACTCGGTCGATATAATTGATTCTTTCTTCGTCGTTTTTGAATTTAAAAGTATAAGTTAAAGCTTCTTTGTAGTGTTCTATGGCTTCATCGTACAAACCGATTGAATGTAGGTTTAAGCCTTCTCTGAAAGCGATTGAGTACAATATATCATAATTGTTTTTCGTGTAGGGCTCTTCTTTGGCTTTGATCAAATAATGTGTAGAAGAATCTAATTTAGATTGAATGAAGTAAATTCCAGAATAACCTAAATAAGCGCTGACCAATCCTTTGGAATAATTCGCTTGCTTAGATTTTTCAAGAACTTGGGTGTATATTTTAAATGCTTCTTTATAATTCTCATCAATGTACAATTGCTTCGCATCTTCAATTAAAGAATCAATATTTTCTTCAGAGTTTTGTTTAGTGTTGGCTGATAGAAAACCTGTAAAACTTGATTGATTGAAATTAAATACAAATGAATTTAAAATAAAGAACAATAAAAATGAAGTCTTCATCATTATCTTGCTACTAATTCACATTACTTTTCGCCTGTGAACTTGCAATCATCGTACCAATTCCAAAAAAGAAAGTTTAGGAATGGTTAAATTGATTTTCTAAAATATGATCGAATCTTCTAATATTTGCTTCTTTAGTTATCTCAATTCCGTTTTCTATAAAATCAAATAAGAATTCTGTCATTTGAGGTGTGAGTAAAGTTCCTCTCGTTCCCATTCCGTTGAGTATGAATACGTTTTTGTGGTCGGGATGATGGCCGAGCAATGGTCTTCTGTCGATAACTGTCGGTCGAATTCCAGCGGTATGTTCTAAAATTTCATATTCTCCATCATAAATTTCCTCCAAAAGTTCGGTCAAAATTTGTTTGCCTTTTTCAGTCGGTTGATGACTTAAATCATCTCTATCATAGGTGGAAGCAGTCAGACAAATGTTGTTTTCTATAGGTAAAAGGAAGTTTTTCGCTTTCCAAATTCCTTCAGGAATTGGTTTTTCTGTTTTGATTTTTAAGACTTCACCTTTTACGCCTATGACCGGGAGGTAGTTGAAATAAGGATTGGATTTTATACCATAACCTTCACAGAAAATTATGTTTTTTGCATTGAAATTTTTGTATTGAATAGAGTTTTCATCGATTTTTAAATCATCGTATTCAAATTTTTCATTGATGCATTGACCATTTTCCTCCAAATATTTTCTAAATGTTTCCAAGCAATTTTGTAGGTCGATTCTTCCCGTTTGTTTCACCTCGGCATAACCCAAAGGAGTTTTTATAGCATCGGATATAGGTTGATGAACAATTTCTTCTTTCATAAAAGCTTTTAGCTCCTCTCGTTTTGCTTTATCTTTCCAAGTTGAAATTTCATTATTGTTATTTAGAATTCTATAAGTTGGAATGTTAAAAATCAACTTTTGTTGGAGTAAATTTTCAAATTTTTCAAAATAAATTTTCATCCATTTCAACTGTTCTTCAGCATTCCAAATCAGTGCAAATCTTTTTAGGACCAAAGCGTTAAATACACCTACAGCTACTCTTGAAGCTTGATTTTGTTTTTGGTCAATGATGATAAAAGATTTGTTTTCTTGGATTAATTTTAGGGCGAAACAACTCCCTGCGACTCCTTGTCCTACGATGATATAATCTAAGCTTTTATCCATAATGCAAAGTTATTTTAAATAAATCCTTTATCTTTGAGGATTGTTGAAAATTTTTTAATTAACACGATTTAATAATGAAAAAAATTAGTTTTACATTCCTCTTGTTGTGCTCGGTCATAGTTTTCGGGCAAATGCAAGCGGTTTCACAAAAAGTTCAAGAGTTGAACATGAAAAGTCAGAAATTTACTGAGTACAATCTTTTTGAAAAAGAAGAATCAGTAGAAAGGTCTGCAAAATATTTAGCTTCGGCTTCAGATGTAACGGTTTTGAAGTTACAAGAAAGCGAACTTCAGCGTATATTTACTGAAGCACCTGATTTTATCACTATTGCAGTTCCTTATATGGAAGAGGCTTTATTGGTAGAGATGTATCAACAAGAAATTCTGTCAGATGATTTTCTTGCAACTGATGAGAATATGAATCCAATCAACTATACGCCTGGTAAGTACTATAGAGGTGTGGTGAAAGGAGATTATAATTCTTTGGTAGCGATTAGCTTCTTCGAAGATGAAGTGATGGGGGTGATTTCTACTTTAGAAAAAGGTAATGTTGTTTTAGGTAAATCGACAGATGGTCAGGATTATGTTTCTTATTCGGACGTAAATTTAATGGGTGAAAATCCATTTGTATGTGGATTTGATGATTTGGCAGAGAATCAAGCAGCTTTAGACAATATTAGTTTTGATCCAGCGGAAGCTATGTTTGCACCGGAAACTACTAATTGTGTGAGAATTTACTATGAATTGACTCGTTCGATTTGGAATTCAAGAGGTAGAGATTTTACAAATACTTTGAATTGGATTACAGGAGTTCATAACAACGTGGCTACTTTGTATAGCAATGACAACATCAATACTTCTATGTCTCAAGTTATGATTTGGACACATCAAGATCCATATTCAGGTTCTTACTCCAATCGACTGGGGCAATTCCAGGCGAGAGGAAATGATTTCAATGCTGATTTAGGACATTTACTTTCTATTCCTGCAACTACGAGTGTCGCTTATTTAGATTCTTTATGTGGAGGAATGAACCATGCGTATTCTGCAATTAATATTAACTATTATGAAGTTCCAACTTATTCTTGGACAATATCTACAATTGCTCACGAAATGGGTCACTCTATGGGGGCTCCTCATACCCACGCTTGTGCTTGGAATGGAAACAACACTGCAATTGATGGATGTGGTCCTGCAGGTGGAGCTAATGAAGGATGTAATGGTCCTATTCCACCAGAAGGAGGAACTATTATGAGTTATTGTCACTTGGTGAGCGTAGGAGTGAACTTAGCTTTAGGATTTGGAGTTCAACCTGGTCAACTAATCAGAAATACTGTAGATTCAAAACCTTGTTTAGGCACTGATTGTACTACCGTACCTGAAGTTTGTACTTTCTCAATCGAAGGAATTGAAACTTTAATGTTGGATAACAATACACTGCAAGTTTCTGTTGATGATAGTTATTCAGAAGCATGGAAATATCAAATTGTATCTTACGGTGAAAATATTGATGGATCAGCTTGGGTTGATGTAAGCAGTGATACTTTTGAAGTTTCAATTGCAGATTTGACAGATCACCAATACTACGAACTTTATGTAGTAAATGTTTGTGAAAGTGGAGATTTAGGTCAATCAGAAAAAGTTTTATTGCTACCAGGTGATTTCTGTGATGGAACTCCATTTACAGATACTGGAGGGCCAAATGGTAATTATGGCAACAACGAATATTTAGTTAAAACTTTTTATCCTTCATCTGATAACGCAAAAGTTAAGTTAGATATTCATAATGCGAGAATTCAACCAAATTCTGATTTCCTTTATATCCATAATGGAAATAGCCCAGACGCACCTTTGTTTGATGGAGGAACGATCTCTGTACCAAACGTCTCTAACTTGTCGTTCACTTCTACTGCAGCTGATGGATCGATTACTGTAGTTTTCATCTCTGATGAAGGTGGAACTTTCGCTGGTTGGAATGCAACTGTAAGCTGTGATTCTTTGGGTGTTGAAGATTTTGCTGATGCAAATGGAATTGCAATTTATCCAAACCCAGCTTCTGATTTTGTAAACATCAGTTCAACTAACGGAAAAATTGATTCAGTAAAAGTAACTGACGCAAGCGGTAAAGTTGTATTGTCTAACAATGTTGATAAAGTTAGTGGAGAAATCAATATCCAACATTTGCCAAGCGGAGTTTATATCTTTAACATCAATGTTGATGGTAAAGTAGTTTCTAAGAAAATTATCAAAAGATAATTCTTAAATAATTATAATTTTAAAAAGCCTTCTCAGGTTCTCTTGAGAAGGCTTTTTGCTTTTTATAAATATATTCATCTGATTTCAACAATCAATTTCTAATAGAATTGCTAAACTTTTAAAATTATATATAATATTGGTTTCATCTTTGTAATTTTGTATCATTCGGTTAAAAAAATATACGATTGGAAGTTTCACAGACCATTTCATTTGATGCTAAGCAATACAATAAGTTTTCGAGTTTGATATTTGAATACTTAACTCAGGATAAAAATGTTGATGAATTTTATGAACTCTTTCCAAACGAAAGTTCATTGATTCAACAAGCCGAGAAAAAACTCAAACATTTTCAACATAGAAAAATTACTCATCAGGTGCTCTCAAATCAAATGAGTAAACTTGCTTTGACCGATAAACAAAAAGAGAATCTAAAGAAGTTCGAATCTGATAATACGGTTACTATTACTACCGGCCATCAATTGAATTTATTCACCGGTCCTCTTTATTTCTTTTATAAAATTCTTCAAACCATTAAATGTTGCGAATACATGCAAAAATTGCATCCTGAAATTAACTTTGTTCCGATTTTTTGGATGGCAACTGAAGACCATGACTTCGAAGAAATCAATCATTTCTACTTTAAGAATAAAAAATATATTTGGAACAGAGAATTTGGTGATGCTGTTGGGCGTATGGATTTAAAGGGAATTGATAAGGTGTTTGAACAATTTCAAAACGATTTGAATACTTCCAAAAATTCTCAACAGCTGAGAGATTTAATCAACAAATCTTATTTATCTTCAGATAATTTGAGTGAAGCCACTCAGAAACTTGTTCAGGAACTCTTTGGTAAATTTGGTCTTTTGATGTTGGATGCTGATGATGTTGAGTTGAAAAAGTTGATGATTCCAGCCTTTGAAACGGATCTTATCGATCATAAAGCTTTTGAAATCGTTTCGAATTCTAATGAAAAATTAATCGAAAAAAATCACAATGTTCAAGTCAATCCAAGAGAAATCAATCTATTTTACTTAAACAATGGTTTAAGAGAACGAATCATCGAAGAAAATCAAGAATTTAAACTCTTGGATTCCAACAAATCTTTTAGTCGAAATGAAATCTTAGATGAACTAAAAAATCATCCTGAAAGATTCAGTCCTAATGTGATTTTAAGACCTTTGTATCAAGAAACTATTTTGCCGAACATCGCATATATCGGTGGAAGTGGTGAAATGGCTTATTGGCTACAATTGAAAGATTTTTTCAAATCACAAAATGTTTTGTTTCCCGTTTTGATCGTTAGAAATTCAATGTTGATTCTTTCTGAAAAGCAAAATTCAAAATTGGAAAGATTGGGAATCAATCATCGAGATTTATTTTTATCAAAACAAGAATTAATCAATCAATTCATACAAAATAATTTAGGAGTTGAAATTGATTTTGAGCGATATGAAATTCAGTTGAATCAAATTTTCGATGAATTAGAAGAATTTTCTACTCAAACCGATGTTACTTTTTCTAAAATGGTCAATGCCCAACGGACAAAGCAATTGAAAGGATTCGAAAAGATGAAAAAGCGATTGATCAAAGCTGAAAAACGAAAACAATCAGACAAAGTTGAAAGATTGTCAGAATTGTATGATGAGGTTTATCCTCATTCGAATTTACAAGAGAGAATTGTAAATTTTTCTGAGCTTTATTTAGAATATGGCAATGAATTGATCGAAAAAATGTATGCTGAAATTCAGCCTATTAACTTTCAATTCACAATTAAAATATTAGCATAATTGAAAAGAATTGTACTTTTGTTCAATATAAAATATATACGGATGAAAAAAGCTGTTGCCCTACTGTTGTTTATTTTGTTGGCGAGTTTTGCATTTGCTCAACAAAGATCTCATACAGTTCAACCCAAAGAAACCATTTATGGAATCTCTAAACAATACAATGTATCACAAGATGAATTGAAACGTGCGAATCCTTTTTTGAACGAAAGAGGTTTGCAAATTGGCGATGTACTCGTGATTCCTGGAGGTGCTGAAACTTCGAATGCTGACGGCCGTATCAAACAAGTCGTTACTACTGAAGAACCGCAAACTTTCACTGAAGTCATAGTCCCTACCGAAGATGCAAACTTTATTTATATCAAAATTAAACCCCAACAAACCATTTATTCATTGACCCGTGAATATGATATCGCAGAAAGTGCATTGAAAAGTTTAAATCCACAATTGACCGACGGACTAAAGGCTGGGGATATCATTCGTATTCCAAAAAAATCACAAGACCAAAAAGAAGAAATCACTCCAGAAGGAATGTATAAAGTCCAAAGAGGAGATACTGTATATTCGTTGGCACAGAGGTTTAACGTAAGTACGGACCAGTTTTACATAGCAAATCCATCGGTTCAAATCGAAGGGCTGGTCGTGGATTCTTATGTCAATATTCCAAAACGTGAAAAAACCACTGGTGTTTTTCAAGATGGATTTATAGAGCACAAAGTAAAACAAGGCGAGACGATTTATTCGATTACTAAGCTTTATAAAGTTTCTTTTTCAGAAATATTAAATTTAAATCCACATCTGACAGAAGGTCTGAAAGCTGGAATGACTTTGAGAATTCCTTTGGAAGATGGAGCGAACATAATTATTTCTGATAAAATTAAACGTATCAATGATAGAGAAATCAATATTGGATTGATTTTACCATTTCATTTAGATGCGACTACCAATAAGCCAAAAGAAAGTGAAATCGCAACTGATATTTTTATCGGAGCTAAAGTCGCATTAGACTCTTTGGCAAGAAAAGGAAAAAAATTGAATTTGACAGTTTTGGATTCTAAAAATGACGCAAGTGAAATCGAAACCTTGATGACTGAACATAATTTCTCAAAGTTCGACGCCATAGTCGGGCCTTTGTTTGCTTCGAATTTTAGATCGCTCGCGGAAAGATTGGAAGGTTCAGGAATTGCTTTGGTATCGCCTTTGAGCAATGCTGAAGATTTGACGAATTATGAGAATACAGTGATTGCGACGCCTTCAGATGAAGCGATTGCTGATGCAGTAATCCAAAAAATTAAAGAAGAATATAGAGGACAGTCGATTCAAATTCTAACTGATGAACGCCATTTGAATTTGGCTGAATATGTTTCATCGAACTTGCAAAGAAATTTGAGAGGAGCGCAAATATCGATTACTCAAGATGCCAATAAACTCCATCAACCTTCGGAAACTGTGAACGAAACTCTTTCTGACGGAACTGTAGTCGAAATGGAATATTTCACTCCTATCATTACTATTTTAGTTTCAGGAAATAATTCTTTGGGACAAGCTTATGTCAATCGCATCAAAACCATGGATGCAGAAAATTTGAGAGCTTATGGAGTTAAGTTTGTTTCGGCTTATGATATCTACAATCCAAAAAACAAAGAAAATATAGATGCGCTGAAAAACATAGATTTCACTTTTGGAACGATTAGAATTGTTAATGTTTATGGCGATAGTGAAAGAAATACTTTGAATAAATTCATGGATGTTTATTGCTTGATGCCAAATGAATATCAACAAATCGGTTTCGATATAATTTATGATTTAGGTGAAAGAATGAATGTTTCAGGTGATGTTTTAAATGCTTTGAATACTGAGCAAACTCGTTTGTCAACTAAATTCCAATATGAAAAAGTTGGAAAAGGATATGTCAATCAATCGGTTAGAACTTTGAGAATATTTGTAGCCGATGACGAATCACCTGATTCGGAACCTATTGCTCATTAAAAATAAAAAAGGTAGAATTTTCTACCTTTTTTTTATCTAAAATCTTGCTTGGATTTGTATGCTTCCACTATGAATGACTTTTGTATCCATTGACTTTCTACCATCGTAAGTGATGTTGATACTCAAAAATGAGTTTAGTTGTCTTTGAATCAATAATTGCCAAACATAATTATTTCCTGATTTCAAACCTTCCATCATTTGATTGCCTACAACCGATTGTTGATTGCCGGAGAAGTCGTTTTTGATGAAATTGAAGTTGGCCAAAATCGAAGATTTTACAGAATCATTCCATTGCAATTCCGCTCCGAAATTCGATTGTTTTAACTTTTCTATACCGGTTAAATTATTTTTGTTTTGAAAGGTGTAATTCAACGCAGCAACGAATTTAGTTTCGATTTGATAAGAAATTTCAGGTTTGAATCTCCAAGTTTCCAAAGTAAACCTTCGACTCTCAAACATATCAGATCCACTGACGATTTTATTGGTTTCAATTTCATTTGATAAATTAAAATTATCCCAAGCTTTATATTTAGTGGTCAAAACATGTGATTGAGAATCTCTGAATTCAGCTCCAGTAAATACATAAGTCTGAACTTCCTGGTCGGCGAAAGTATAAGAAGACGACCATTTGTACTGCGCTCCATGATTGAAATGAAAACTGCTTCTAAAACTTTTATTTTTTCCTAACAATAAATCAGAATTTTCAAATGGATTCCAATTCAAAGTGTTTCCTTCTTTTAAATAAGAATTTGAACTTTGAAGCGAGGATTGAATCATCCATCTTTTCAGAAAATCATTTTCGGTTTGTAAAAGCTCTTTTAAACGCATTCTCATTGAGAAGTTAAATGCATTTTTATTGGTATTTACATAATTGATCGTATTGGTGTAAACCCTTATATAATTGGCTTCATCTTGGTATTGAGCAACTTCAAATTCATCCAATTGTTCGATTCCATCTCCGTTATAATCCGTCCATTTATAAATTCCTGTTCCATCGGTTACCTTCACATATTCAAATTCACGCTGCGGCTCAACTCCACTTCCTAATTCATAATAGGCGTTTAAAATCAAACCATTTCTGAAAAAACTTTTATTCCAACGTAAATTTCCGCTGATATAATCTTCTTTTTCTTCTTCCTCATAATCAACCGAACGATAATGAAATCCGAGTTCTAATCGATGTTCCGCTTGATTGATTAACCTCGATTGAAGTATAAATCCATTGGATTTACTGATTCTCTGAAGATTTCCCATTCTCACCGAATCATCTCTTCGATTATAATAGGACAATTCTGCGAAAATCTTTGCTGTGTCACCTACACCGATCATTCCGCGAATTTCATCCCAACGGAACGATAAATTTGACAAGGAATTTCCAAGCTCAAAATTTTCATGATCTTCGATTTCGTTATTTTCACCGCTGTATTGTGCGCCTATCCAAATGGCTTCGCTCAACTTTCTTTTGGCAATTGTTCTATATCTTAAAAACTTTGTTTTATCAGCATCGAACTGTGGATTTAATAAATTATCTTGGGTGGAATTTAAATATGAAAAATTTCCTTCAGCATAGTTTTTATCGGTTTGATAAATTAAATTCAAATCGTTTTTTATACCTACATATTGATCTTTGTTTTCTAAATAATGTAAGTTGTAATTGAATTTCAATGAATCTCTGAAACTACTTTCCAAGCCTAATTTGATATAGGTTTGATCGGTTTGTAGAAATTCGTTTTCTAAATTAAAATCCCTACTAAATTCAATTGACCTCAATCTTTCTATAGATCTGAAGTTGCTTTGAATGAAAGAAGTTTCGAATTGTGGAGTAATTTTCCATCGTTTCAATTCGTAAGTTTTTCTTCCAAAAATTCTTCCAGCAAAACCAATATTATCTTCATTGTCTTTGTTCGAAAATAAATTCAAATCTTCATTGCTCATCGCCAAATCAATTCCAATTTCACCATTGTTCCTTAGTTTATAAGCTGAGTTGATAGTATAAAGTTGCAGTCGTTTTGGTGGAACTAACTTTCGGATGGGCTCATAATTTCCTTGTGGAATTCCATTGATAGGAGGAACATATTCAAATATTTTCCCATTCACTTCAACATTGGATTGTATGTAATTTCCTTGATTATTTCCCATATAGGTGAAGCTGACTTGATAGAGTTCATCATCAGGATTACTTGAAAATTCAAAAATTTCTACTCCGTCAAACAAAGTTTTTCTGTACAAATTTTTATCCGGATCATAAGCGGTAGGAATAGCAGTAGTGTTGTACATTTCGTCTGTATTATTTCCAGCTTCAGCCAAAATTTGTTTGTCTTCGTCGCTTAGATCATCGTTAAGCGGATTATTTTTCGAATCTCCATTCGAATAAAAATGTCCTGCTATTCTAAAACGTTCGGATTCGTGTTCAATTCCTCCATACAACAAAAATTGAGAGTAAGTTCTGTTGGCATACAGATATTCGACCGTGATTCTATCATTTTCTGTAATGAGTCGATTGGTTGTAAATGTTAATTCTCCAGTGTTATAATTGATGATATAATCTCTGTCTTCTCCTCTTGTCAATTGAATCCCATCGATATAAACTTTTTCACTTCCAGAAACGATGATGATATAGAGTTCATTGTTGTTTCCAGACAATCGATAAGGTCCTTGATTTCCATTTTGCCCGTTGAATTTTTTCGTAGCAAACTCACCACGTGTTGTACTTCCTGCTAAATGTATTCTTGTTTTGGAATCGTTGGCGTGTGTCAATTCAGTTTCCACTTGAACGCCGGTAACTTTTTGACTGAAATTTCCAAAGAAATTATTTTCTTGAAGTAAATCGACATGTCCCGCTCGAATTTTAGAATTTTTATTGAATAATTCAATATATATTTTGTCAAACTCTTTTAATTGTTGTGTATAACCATCGGCTTGAATGGGAACGTTGTTGTCTGATATGACAGCATTTATTCCGATTTCCTCGCTCAATTGTCCTGTCAGCTGTAAATCCAAAGAGGATTGAACGGAAGCATTTTGGCTATTTCCAAAACGTATGCCTCTCACCAAAGAACCTCTACTGTTTAAACCATCAAAAGGATTTCTGATTTCTCTTTTTTGTCTTGTGTAAGAATAATATCGATGTTCTTCAAAGGGTGTTCGAATCAGGGTGGTATCTTTAGAAAAAATAGATTCTTTATAAAGTTTAGGATGTACGAAATAACCAATCTTTAAACTATCGCCCAACAAACTTTCATCAAATACAATCCTACCTTTTGCGAAATCTATATTGTAAAGAAGATCAGGAATTTCCTCATTATTAAGGTTTGTAATTTTAAATTTCTCAGGAAGAATTGCTTGGTGACTAAGATTTAGAGTATCGGATTCGATCAAAATAGTATCCTGTTTGAAATTTTCATTGTCCCAAATAGGAACTTGGGCATTGACTGAGAACAGCAAAGCCATGAAAAAGAGTATCGATATTTTGATTCGAAAGTGCAAATTGTAGATTTCTACTACAAATAACGTAAATTTTGTATTTGTGGTGTGAATGTAAAATTTATTTCAGAGTGAAAATGATGGACATTTTATAATTGTTGAGATAATTTTTACATACAACCATCAATCAACAAAAAACCGTCTCAGAGAATGAGACGGTTTTTATTTGATTTTAAATTTTAATTACCATTGAAACAGTGGTCTGTCGCTCATTATTTCACGAACTTTCTCACCGATTGCTTCTTGTTTAGCATCGTCATCTTTATTCATCAAAGATTCATCCAATAAGTCAGCAATTGCTTGCATATCGTTTTCTTTCAAACCACGAGTTGTGATTGCTGCAGTTCCTAAACGAATACCTGAAGTTGTGAATGGCGATTTATCATCGAAAGGAACCATGTTTTTATTACACGTAATTTCAGCTTTCACCAAAGTGTTTTCTGCTTCTCTACCTGTAATGTTTTTATTTCTTAAATCGATCAATAATAAGTGGTTGTCAGTTCCACCAGAAGTGATTTCATAATCTTTTTCTTTCAAAGCTTTAGCCAAAGCTTTTGCGTTTTTGGCTACTTGAATGATGTAATCCATATAATTATCAGACAAAGCTTCTTCAAACGCAACTCCTTTTGCAGCGATGATGTGCTCCAAAGGACCTCCTTGAATTCCTGGGAAAACTGCCATGTTTAATAAATTTGACATCATTTTGATTTCTCCTTTTGGAGTTTTTTCGCCCCATGGATTTTCAAAATCTTTCCCCATCATGATGATTCCACCTCTTGGACCTCTTAAGGTTTTATGAGTAGTTGAAGTAACAAAGTGGCAATGAGGAATTGGGTCATTCAATAAACCTCTGGCAATCAATCCAGCCGGGTGAGCGATGTCCGCCATCAATAAAGCACCTACTTCATCGGCAACTTCTCTAAATTTTTTGAAATCCATATCACGCGAATAAGCTGAAGCACCGCAAATGATTAATTTTGGCTTTTCTTTTAATGCTGTTTGGCGCATGGCTTCATAATCGATCATTCCAGTTTCTTTATCTACTCCGTAAAAACAAGTTTGATAAAGCATACCCGAAGAACTTACAGGTGAACCATGAGTCAAATGACCACCATGTGATAGGTCAAACCCCATGATTTTATCACCAGGTTTCAAAACTGCTAAATATACCGCTTGATTGGCCTGTGAACCACTATGTGGTTGAACATTGGCGTATTCTGCATTGAATAAGTGTTTCAATCTGTCGATTGCTAATGTCTCAATTTGATCCACAACTTCACATCCTCCATAATAACGCTTGCCTGGATAACCTTCTGCATATTTGTTCGTTAATATAGAACCCATTGCCTTCATTACATTGTCGCTGACAAAGTTCTCTGAAGCAATTAGCTCCAAACCAACGGTTTGACGCTCTCTTTCGTCTTCGATCAAATCGAAAATAATATCTTGTGCCATATTTTGATTTTTAGTTGCTCAAAAATACGGATTTTTACTTAGATTTCATTTTTTTAATCGGATACTAACGATTTATTAAATATAATTTAACGTAGATTAAGAAAATGAAATTATATAAAGCAATCGGTGTGATGTCTGGTACATCTTTGGACGGAATCGATATTTGTTATGTGGAACTCTCTTCCTTTGAAAATAAATATCAAATCATCCATGCAGAAACCATCGAATATGATACTTATTGGAGAAAGCGTTTGGCGGATGCAATCGATATTTCAGGTGAAAGTTTGACGAAATTGGATTTAGAATATGGTCATTTTTTAGGCGAACAAATTCTTCAATTCATTGAAAAAAATCAAATTCAAACCATAAATTTCATCGCTTCTCACGGACACACAATTTTCCATCGACCCAATGCCGGTTATACCTTGCAAATTGGACATGGCGCTGCAATATGGGCAAAAACCAATATCCCAACCATTTATGATTTCAGAACACAAGACGTGATTTTAGGTGGTCAAGGTGCTCCACTTGTGCCTATTGGAGATCAAATGCTTTTTTCGGATTATGATGCCTGTTTAAATTTAGGTGGATTCTCGAACATTTCATTTGAGAGAAATCAAAAGAGAATTGCTTTTGATATTTGTCCGGTCAATATTGTTTTGAATCGATTGTCGGCTCGATTGAATCGAAAATTTGATGATAAAGGTGCGTTGGCTAAATCTGGGGCAATTGATGAATCGCTTTTAGAAAAATTGAATCAATTGGAATTTTATGAATTAAATGCTGCGAAATCTTTAGGAGTTGAATGGTGTAGGGAAATGATCGATCCTTTGATAGAGCAATCTAATTTAAAAACAGAAGATTTGTTAGCAACATTTACGGAGCATATCGCTATCCAAATTTCTATAGTGTTCAATCGCAACGAAATAAAAAATGTTTTAATTACAGGAGGAGGTGCATATAATGAATTTTTAATTCAATGCATCGATGAAAAATCAAAGACAAAATTGATACTTGGCGATCCCGTTTTGATAGAATACAAGGAAGCCTTGATATTTGCATGGATGGGAATGTTGAGAATGGAGCAACGAATCAATGTACTTTCTTCTGTCACATCAGCGAGTAGAGATCATTCGAGTGGCATACTCATAAATTAAATTTAAGTAGCGTTTATCGAGTCGAATCGATAGGATATTAAAAATTTCTTTAAGTTTTTTAAGTTAAATTTTTAGAACTAATCCTTAAGTTTGCAGATTATAGATAAGTTCAATTAAATATTAATATAGACTTTAAAGATGAAATTATATCCAATCGAGACCGGAAATTTCAAGCTGGATGGAGGAGCTATGTTTGGCGTAGTCCCAAAAAGTATTTGGCAAAGAACCAATCCAGCAGACAGTCAAAATAAAATAGAATTATCGATGCGAGCTTTATTGATAGAAGACGAAGATCGATTGATTCTTATCGACTGTGGAATTGGAAACAAACAATCTGAAAAGTTTTTTAGTCATTATGACCTTTGGGGGGATTATGATTTAACGACTTCTTTGGCTCGATATGGATTTTCAAAAGATGATATAACCGACGTTTTTTTAACTCATTTACACTTTGATCATTGTGGTGGTGCAGTTGAATGGGACACTGTCAATGGTGGATATGAGTTAGCGTTTAAAAACGCGAAATATTGGAGCAATGAGTCTCATTGGCTCTGGGCAACTCAACCCAATGCAAGAGAAAGAGCTTCTTTTTTACCCGAAAACTTTATATCCATCAAGGAATCTGGACATTTGAATTTCATTGATTTACCTCAAGAAGGAAATTATTTGAAACAATCGCCTTTAGGTTTTGATGTGATTTTTGTGGATGGACATACCGATAAACAAATGTTGCCAGTCATTAGATACAAAGGAAAAACCATAGTTTTTGTTGCAGATTTAATAGCAACGGTTGGGCATATTCCTCTGCCCTATGTGATGGGATATGATACGAGGCCATTGTTGACTTTGGATGAGAAAGAAAACTTTTTAAATCTTGCAGTAGAAGAAGAATTTTTACTCTTCTTCGAGCATGACCCTTATCATGAATTAGCGGCTTTAACACAGACGGAAAAGGGTGTTAGATTGGGTGCTACTTATTCATTTGCAGAGGTTTTCGGTAATTAAAATAATAAAATATCATCGTTTAAAAATTTCTATCTTTGTAAGTTGGAAATAAAATAAATTATGGGATGTGAAGGATGTGGAACTTCAAGCGATACTTCAAAAGGATGTAGTAGCGGATCATGTGGTTCAGGAGGATGCACAAGTGGTAAACTTGATGTATTTGATTGGCTTTCAAACATGAGGTTGCCGGATGGACAAGAACCTTTTGATTGTGTTGAAGTACGTTTCAAAAACGATAGAAAATTATTTTTTAGAAATACGAATAAACTTTCCTTATATGTAGGCGATATAGTGGCTGTTGAAGCACAGAGTGGACATGATGTTGGAGTGATCACCTTGACAGGTGAATTGGTAAGGCTTCAAATGAAGAATAAAAAAGTGAAAGAAGACTCGGCTGAAGTCTTGAAAATATATCGCAAAGCCAATGAAAAAGATATAGATATTTGGCAAAACTGCAGAAAAAAGGAAGACGATGTGAAAATCCGTGCAAGAAAAATCGCACGTGAATTGGGATTGGAAATGAAAATTTCCGATGTTGAATATCAAGGTGATGGAACCAAAGCCATATTTTATTATACAGCTGAAGGAAGAGTCGATTTTAGAGAATTGATCAAAAGATATGCTTCATCTTTCGGTATTCGAGTTGAAATGAGGCAAATCGGTTATAGACAAGAAGCCGCAAAAGTAGGAGGTATAGGTTCTTGTGGACGTGAACTTTGTTGTTCCACTTGGCTAACTGATTTTAGGTCGGTTAACACCGCTGCTGCGAGGTATCAACAATTGTCCATTAACCCACAAAAATTGGCAGGCCAATGTGGGAAGTTGAAATGTTGTTTGAACTTCGAATTGGATTCTTATTTAGATGCTTTGAAAGACTTTCCTTCGATGGAAACTGTTATTGAAACAGAAAAAGGAATGGCAGCTTGTATGAAAATCGATGTTTTTAGAAAAGAAATGTGGTTTTCATATATTGAAGGTGGTTTGATTTGGCATAAATTTACAGTTGATCAAGTCAAGGAATTTCTTCAAATCAACAAGAAAAATCAAAAAACTTTGCCATTAGAAGATTTGGCAAAGGATTTGGTGATAGAGAAAAAGGAATATACAGACGTTATCCAAGAAAATTCTTTGGAAAGGTTTGAAAGAAAAAATAAAAGAAGAAAAAAACGTTCTAATAAATGGAGTAGATCCAATAAACCTGAAGCAAGATCTAAAAAGCCTGAAGGTCGTTCGAATCGTCCTGACAATAGAACAGCAAATGATGAAACTGGAAAACCATCTCCACGTCAGAAGAAACGCAGACCGACAAGTGGAAGAAAAAGGCAAAACCAGCCCAATCAAGATGCAAACGCTCAAAAGTCAGAAAGCGTAAAAAGACCAAAAAAACCTAAACATAATTCAGACAAAACGCCTGAAGGAAAATCAAAAGAATTTAGACAGAGAAAAACGAATAAAACAAATAAAAAGAATCAATCAAATTCTCCAAATAAGAAAGATGAAAATCAATAGATTAATGCTGTTTTTGGCTTCACTCATGTTTTTTGTACAATGTGATTCGCCTCATTTTTATCAGCAACAAGAATCGACGAAAAATAATTGGAACAAATCCGATGCTTTGAACTTTGATTTTGAAATCAAAGACAGTACGGGAGTTTATGACATCTTTCTTTTGACTAGAAACAATAACGAATATGAATACAGTAACTTATATTTGTTTACAGAGATGAAATTCCCCACTGGAGAAGTTTTCACGGATACTTTACAATATTTTTTGGCCTATCAGGATGGAGAATGGATAGGCGATGGAGGTAAATTGAAAGAATTGTTTTTATTGTACAGAGAGAATATTTCATTGAAAGATACCGGTAAATACGAATTGAAAGTAAGACATGGTATGAGAGATGAAAATTTAATAGGAATCGAAGATATAAGCTTAATTGTTGATAAAGTTAAATCCAATGAAGAAGCAGAATAAATCAACATCAAAAAATAAAACCACCAAAAAATCGAACCTTTTAAAAAGGGTATTGATTTTTATGTGGGGTGGTTTTTTATTAGGATTACTTGCGGTTGTAGCTCTGTTCTGGGCAACGGCCAAAGGTTATTTCGGAGAAATGCCCGATGTGCAAGAATTGGAAAATCCTGACATTTACGTTTCATCAGAAATTTATTCAGCCGATGGAGTTTTGATCGACCGTTTTGAAACTGAAAAAAGAATTCCTGTGGATTATGACGATTTGCCACAGCATCTGATCGAAGCATTGTTGGCAAGAGAAGATATCCGATACAATGATCACGCGGGTATCGATGGTAGAGGAACGCTGAGAGCAATAGCTTCAGGTGGTGGATCCGGTGGAGGAAGTACAATTACCCAACAATTGGCGAAACAATTGTTTACTAAACAAAGGTCGAGCAATAAATTCCAAAGGGCTTTCCAGAAAGTAAAAGAATGGATAGTAGCCGTTGAATTGGAAAAAAGATACACGAAAGAAGAAATCATTTCGATGTATCTCAACAAATTCGATTTTATATACAATGCCAATGGAATCGAATTGGCTTCGAGAGTTTATTTCAACGTTTCGGCAAAAGATTTGAATTTGGAACAATCGGCCATGCTGATTGCAATGTTAAAAAATCCAGTGATTTACAACCCTATTCGAGCACCAGAAGCTGCAAAAGTTGAAAGAGATATAGTGCTCGATCAAATGGCAAAATATGGATTTATCACTCCTGAAATAGCCACTGAGACCAAAGCTCTTCCAATCAAAATTGAACATCAAGAAATCAATACCATAAGCGAATCTTATTCTGCTTATTATAAAAATGAATTGAGAAGAGAAATTCAAGCTTACTTTGCTGAATTAGAAGAAGAAACTGGTAGAAAATATAATCTTTATAAAGATGGGCTTAAAATCTATGTAACCTTGGACTCAAGATTGCAGAAAATGGCTGAAGAGGCCGTAGCTAAACATCTAAAAAATATGCAAAAAACCTTTTTTGCAGAACATAAAAACAATCCAAGAGCTCCTTTTTATGGAATATCTGAAGAGAGAAGACAAAGAATTTTCCAAAGAGCTATGAGAAATACAGATATGTATAGACATTGGAAAAGTTTAGGAAAATCTGAAGAGGAAATTTTAGAGGAATTTGAAAGAAAAAGAGATTCTGTAAGAGTTTTCACTTGGGATGGAATTGAATACAGAAAAGATATGTCCCTGATGGATTCTATCAAATATCACAAACACATCCTACAAGCCGGAATGATGTCTATGGATCCAAAAGATGGTACGATAAAAGCTTGGGTTGGTGGAATCAATTGGGATTATTTCAAATATGATCACGTCAAACAAGCAAGAAGACAAGTCGGATCTATTTTCAAACCATTTGTCTATGTCACTGCAATAAACCAAATGAACTATACGCCTTGTAACACCATTTCAAACGAAAGGTTCAGTATAGGCAAATGGAGTCCAAGAAATGCCAATAGAAAATATGGCGGAAGTCAAGATTTGAGAACAGCCTTGGCGTTTTCGACCAACGTGGTAACTGCTCGATTGATTGCACAAACAGGTATTGAGCCAGTGATACAAACCGCAAGAGAATTGGGTGTTGAAAGTGAAATTCCACATGATTACACCATTGCTTTGGGTTCTGCTGATTTGACGGTTTATGAAGTTGTAGGAGCTATGAGCACATTTGCCAATGGCGGAATTTACATCAAACCTGAATTGATTGTTAGAATTGAAGATAAAACAGGTAGAATTATCAAAGATTATCAGCCAGAAACCAGAGAAGTAGTCAACGAATATGTTGCTTATACGATGATAGATTTGATGAAAGGAGTTACGGATAGAGGAACGGGTAATAGAGTGAGAACAAGACATGGAATAACTGCAGAAGTTGCTTCAAAAACGGGAACGACCAACGATAATTCTGATGGATGGTTTGTTGGGATAACTCCAAATTTAGTCACAGGAGTTTGGGTGGGAGCAGAGGATAGATTTGCTCATTTTAGAAGTACAGCTTTGGGGCAAGGTGCTTCAACTGCATTGCCGATTTGGGGATATTTTATGGAAAGTGTTTACAAAAACGGAAGTACTTTTGGAGTTACACCCAATGATAAATTTGAGAAACCTGAAGATATAGATTCTAAATGGGATTGTTCTTCCTTGACAGGTTTCCACACTTATGGAAGTATGGGAGGAACTTTTGATTATGAAGATGATGGCTCAGATTATGTGGATCCTATGCAGACCGTCAATCAAACATTGACAGATGATGATACTGATGTTGATTTTAATGATTAAATAAAATATAAACAAATAATACCTTTTACCACCAGCGAAAGTTGGTGGTTTTTTGTTTAAATCTATAGAGTAAATGATAGTCGAATCGATATATTCTTTAAAACTTATTGAACTATACACGGCTTTTATTTATATTTGCAACTTATTTGGTGTTCCGTTTTAAACATCGGAATGAAAAGGGAATTCGGTTCAAGTCCGAAGCTGTCCCCGCAACTGTAAGTTCAAATTAAACCTTACTTCAAACCACTGTACTTTATGTATGGGAAGGTAACAGAACAAGCCAGGAGACCTGCCAAATAACTAACAATTAATTTTTTTGCTTTCGGAGGAAAAGCAATTTATTGCAATGAAAAAATTATCTATTTTATTGATAAGCCTTTTTGGCGTTCAAGGGTTAATTGCTCAGCAGGATACTGTAAAACTGGAGGAAGCAATTTTTACTGCCAATCAAAATTTGACAGAAATACAAACGCAGTCCCTAATCTCTATATCTGATTCTATCATCGAAAGAAGTCAACCTTCTTTGACACAATTATTGAATTTTAATTCGAATATTTATTTCAAAGAAAGCGGTGCAGGAATGGTGTCTTCTCCATCTTTTAGAGGGACGACAGCTTCTCAAACTGTAGTATTGTGGAATGGAATCAATATCAATTCCCAAACGACTGGGCAAACGGATTTCAATACCATCAATGTTCGAGGATTCGACCAAATCGAAGTCAAAGCCGGTGGTGGAAACGTAGCAGAAATCAATAGTTCAGTGGGGGGAAGTGTACATCTGGTAAATCAATTTAAATTTAATCAAGGTTTAAATCATCAATTGTTTCTGAAGTATGGAAGTTTCAATACATTTAATGCCGATTTTAGAAGTGCTTATTCGAATGAGAAATTGAGTCTAAATTTGGGTTATACCCGACATTCTTCCGACAATGATTATGAATATCCGAACTCATATTTGAGCGATAAAAACATCAATGGAGAATTCTACAACAACAACTTTAGTGTATCGGCAGCTTATAAAATCAACCACAGAAATACCTTGAAGTTTTATGGAAATCTCTTTCAAGCCAAACGCAATTTGTCAGTGATTTCTCCATATGCAACTCGTCAAAAATATGAAGATTATAATACCCGAAGTTTAATCGAATGGGACAGTAGATTCAAACGCTTTGGGTCGAATTTCAAAATTGCTTATTTGTCCGAAAATTATAGATTTTATCCGAACAAAGATAGAGATAGATATGATAAAGGGAAGGTGAATTCGTTGATTTCAAAGTATGATTTAACTTATCGACTCAACTCAAAAGTGAATTTAAGAACCATTTTGGAGCATACCTATAATCAAGGTTTTAGTGGGATTGAAATGTCCGAGAAAAAAAGAAATTTAGGTGCGATTAGTTTATCGGCTCATCATAAAATTCTACCGAAATTTTATTATGAATTAAGTTTAAGACAAGAATTTAGCGATCAATATGGAAATCCAATTCTATCTTCGTTGGGAGGAGTTTGGGAAGTCAGTGATTTTTATCGTTTAAAATTCAATGCTTCAAAGAATTTTAGAATTCCAACTTATAATGACCTTTATTGGCCAGGTGTAGGAAATACCGATTTGAAACCAGAAAAATCTTATCAAGCAGAAATCAATCAAGAATTTTCATATAAAAACATTCATTTGACTATTGGAGCTTATTACAATTCAGTCAAAGATTTGATTCGATGGATACCAAATTCAAATCCATTGGGCGGAATTATTTGGCAACCAGAAAATGTAGATGATGTGAGAATTTATGGATTGGAAGCAATTTTGTCCGCCAACAAAAAATTCGGAAATCATCAATTGTCATTATCATCAACTTACGCATATACGGTTTCAGAAGATCTGAGGTATAAAAAACAATTGATTTATGTACCCTATCACAAAGCTACAGCATCGCTGGCTTATGCTTGGAAAGGTTTTTCAATTTATTCTCAGTTTTTATACAACGGAAAAGTTTATACAACCACAGAAAATGACGAATCCAATCGACAAGATGAATATTTTATCAACAATCTCGGTTTGGAGTATAGTTTAGGAAAACAGCAAAATTATAACGTTGGATTTGAAGTGTTGAATTCAATGGATTATGAATACGAAGTAGTGGAAAATCGACCGATGGCAGGTAGAAGTTTCCATGTTTTTTTTAATATAAAATTATAGAAAATGAAAAGAATTATTTTTTGGAGCTTATTGATTTTAGCTCTTACAGTATCATGTAGTAGTGACGATGATGTACAATCGGTTCAAGACACTACATCTAACTTTACGAATGGAGTTTTAGTTTTAAATGAAGGAGCGTTTATGTCTGGTAATGCTTCTGTTAGTTTCATTTCAAATACAGGAGAAATCCAAAACAATATTTTTTCAACTGTAAACAATCGCGCTTTAGGTGATGTTGCGATGAATATAGATTTTTATGAAGATTTAGCTTTTATAGTTGTAAATAATTCGAATACAGTTGAAGTAGTGGATCGATTTACTTTTGAAAGCAAAGCGACGATAGCCGGGGAATTGTACAATCCAAGATATTTTAAAGCGTATAATGGTTTGGGTTATATTTCGAATTGGGGGGATGGAAATGATGCAAATGATGATTTTATAGCTATAGTTGATTTAAATACTTTTGAAATTACTTCAAAGATTCCCGTGGCTCAAGGACCGGAAAGATTAGAGATTTATAACAACAAACTCTACATCGCTCAACGTGGAGATTATGCTTTTGGAAATACCATTACTGTCATGGATTTGGAGGCTCATTCCATAGTAGAAAGCATTGAAATCAACGATGTTCCTAATGGGATGCAAATAGAAAACGGTAATTTGTTCGTAATGAGTTCAGGAAGAGAAGCTTGGACAGGAGCTGAAACCATGGCTGCTTTGCAAAAAATCGATTTGCAAACTCATCAAATCGTCGATCAAATTGAGTTCCCTTCGGGCGTACATCCTATACATTTACAAATAGAAAATGGTAATATATATTATGTGATTGGAAGTGATATTTACAAAACTTCTACTGGGAATTTACAATTCAATGATTCACCGATGATTTCTACAGCAGATGAAGGCGTTTCGCTCATGTATGGATTCAATGTTTTGAATGGTTGGATATATGTATGTGATGCGGTTGATTATGTCAGCAATGGGAAACTTTTTGTGTTTTCATTGAATGGAAATTTAGACAGTCAATATCCGATCAATGGTTTAATGCCAAATGGAGTGTATTTTAATAATTAATAATTAATAAATAATGAAGAAAATTTTATTTTTAGGTTTGATTGCATTTTCTCAATTGTTGAATGCTCAATTTGTTGAAGAAGATGTGAAATTTTATGTGGGAGAAGGAGAAAGTACAGCATTTATGATTGTCGATTTCAGGGATGGAACTGATGATCGTTCGTATGCTTGGGGATTTAGATTCGATGAAGAAGATGATTTGACAGTGGCTGATATGTTAATGGCCATCGAACAAGCAGAACCAAATTTTTATATTCAAACTTCTTATAATGGCGCGTTTCTGAGCGATATTGTATTCAATTCGCATAGCGGTTTGGAAGGCGAACCCGATTGGTGGAGCACTTGGTCGGGCGACAGTAGTGACAATATGAATATGTCTGGAGGAATTTCAGAGAGTTTAATAGACGGTCGTTGGTATGGAACTTCTTATGGATTTAATCCATCACCGGAACATCCACATCAACCTTTGCCTGCTTATCATTCGCTTTGGTTTTCTTCTGATGATATTATCAATTGGTTTGGACAAGGCGAACATCAAAGTATAATTGTAGTCGATTTTGGAACGGAAACCGAAGGGAATTATGATTCATTTGCTTTTGGAATTAAATACGAAGAAGAAACAATTTCAGCGGCAGCTGCTTTGGAAATTTTGATGAATCAAGTATCTACTTTTTCTTATGAAATAACCGATGGCGAATTGACTTATTTGAGTTGGGGAGATTTTGAAGGAGTGGTTAGTGAAACTAATCCATGGAAATCTTATATAGGTACAGACCTTTCAAACTGGGTAACTGCAGCAGATTTTGAGAATATAGTACTGAATCCAAACGAATGGTTAGGTTTAAGTTTCGGCGAAAGACGCCCAATTACTCCAACCGATCAATCGGAACAATTGAATGTAAAAGAAGTTTTAAATTCAAAAATCAGCATTTATCCTAATCCAAGCAATGACGTGTTTTATATAGATGCATCAGCTCTTTCTAAAGTTGAAATTTATGATTTGAATGGAAGAAAGTTGAAAGCTTTCAAGGATGTATCATCTAATCGAGCAATCAGTGTTAAAGATTTGAACAAAGGAATTTATTTAGTAAAAATTCAGAGCGGTGAAACATTTGAAGTTAAAAAGTTAATCGTTAAATAATTTTCCATAGGTTTTAAATTTATTGAATAAT